>ERZ1106950.544-NODE-544-length-36265-cov-14.141563_pt1 | contig 36265 bp, 44 predicted proteins | sample MGYA00403675_ERZ1106950 | MGnify/ENA primary metagenome ERZ1106950 (study PRJEB35170, sample SAMEA104062410) | human gut metagenome | biome: human gut; feature: human-associated habitat; material: faeces | place: Denmark | collected 2012-06-13 ... | reverse complement strand
GATTTTACAGGCTTTATCACATATTTATCGGCATAACTAATTACCCGGCATTAAACGCGAACTTTGAACGCATCTGCCTATCACAGCATTTGAAGAATATGGGTAAAAGCCTCGATCCCTTTCACGACAATCATCCACTCTCGACGGAGTGCGCACGATATCTCAATCCGGAAGACTGGCGCTGTACCATGATCTGGTCTGCCACGATGGGCCTGCCGTTATCTTTGGAAGGCGTCGGCGCGGTTCTCGGCTTGGAAAAGCAAAAGCTCACCGAGGGCAAAGACCTGATCAAGTTCTTCTGCCAGCCCTGCGCTCCCACTAAGACAAACGGCCAGCGTACCAGAAACTACCCTTACCACGAGCCGGAGAAATGGGCAGCCTTCAAAAGATATAACATCCGCGATGTTGAGACAGAGATGTCCATACAAGAGCGCCTGCAGAAGTTTCCGGTGCCGGATTCCGTCTGGGATGAGTATCACATTGATCAGGAGATCAATGACCGTGGTGTCGCTATCGATTTGCCGCTTGTGAGGCAGGCCATTGATATGGATGCCCGATCCCGCTCGGAGCTAACGGAGGCCATGCGCCGTATAACGGAGCTTGACAATCCCAATAGCGTGCAACAAATGAAACAGTGGTTGGCGGACAACGGCATGGAGACCGACAGTCTCGGTAAAAAGGTCGTGGCTGAACTGATCAAAACAGCGCCTCCAGAGCTGCAGCGCGTACTCATGCTCCGGCAGCAGCTTGCCAAGTCCAGCGTCAAAAAATATCAGTCTATGATGAACGCGGTCTGCGAAGATGGCCGCGCCCGTGGTATGTTCCAATTTTACGGAGCCAACCGCACCGGTCGCTGGGCCGGAAGGCTTATACAGTTACAAAACCTGCCGCAGAATCATCTTCCTGATCTGGCTGAGGCGCGAAGCCTTGTACGCTCCGGCGATTATGATAGCGTCGAGATGCTATATGAAGATGTGCCGGATACCCTCTCGCAACTCATCCGTACAGCCTTTATCCCAAAAGGTGGACAGAAATTCATTGTATCCGACTTCTCTGCAATCGAGGCCCGCGTCATCGCTTAGATGGCCGGTGAAAACTGGCGGCAGGAGGTCTTTGCCAAGGGCGGTGATATCTACTGTGCCTCCGCAAGCCAGATGTTCAAGGTCCCGGTCGAGAAGCATGGCATCAACGGCCACCTGCGTCAAAAAGGAAAAATTGCGGAGCTGGCCCTTGGCTACGGCGGCTCTGTCGGTGCGCTAAAGGCAATGGGTGCGCTGGAGATGGGCCTTACAGAAGATGAACTCCCGCAGCTTGTAGACGCATGGCGGCAATCAAATCCGAAGATTGTGGCCTTCTGGTGGGACGTGGATCGGGCCGCGATGGAAGCAGTCAAGTATCATCACGTCACCAAAACACACGGCATGCTCTTTTCCTATCGGAACGGGATGCTCTTTATCACGCTGCCCTCCGGACGGAATCTCGCCTATGTAAAACCCAAGGTCGGCACTAATAAATTCGGTGGCGAGTGTATTACTTATGAAGGCGTCGGCGGCACAAAAAAGTGGGAACGTCTCGATTCCTACGGGCCGAAGTTCGTGGAAAACATCGTGCAGGCAACCTCCCGCGACATCCTGTGCTATGCAATGAAGACGCTCCGCTGCTGCAGTATTGTCATGCATATCCACGATGAGCTGGTCATCGTGGCCGATCCGCGCATGTCACTTGGCACAGTCTGTGAACAGATGGGCCGTACACCTCCGTGGGCAAAGGGCCTGCAGCTCAGGGCCGATGGCTACGAAACAGAATTTTATAAAAAAGACTGAGCCTCCTTCGTCAAAAGCAGGCTGTCACCTCCAGTGGAAAGTAGAAATGGGCGGTGACAGCCTGCCCGGAAAGGAGGCTCTTTTCATGAGTGTTGATATTCACAACAGCGAAGGATACGTCGATCCCACAGCATTCGAGGCTATCTCAGGCATTGAACGCGAGGAGCAAAAAGTGCTCCGGGCATTCAGGCCCATCGTCTATATCTGCTCTCCCTATGCAGGAGATATCGAGGCGAACGTGGCCGCTGCCCGCAAATACTCTCGTTTTGCCGTAGAGAAAGGCTGTATCCCTATCGCACCGCATCTGTTGTTCCCACAATTCTTGAATGATGGCGATCCTGCCGAGCGTGAGCTTGGACTTTTCTTTGGTAACGCCATCATGAGCAAATGCTCGGAAGTCTGGATATTTGGAGAACGCATCTCAAACGGCATGGCGGCAGAAATCAAACGCGCACGCTGGAAGAATTACCGCCTGCGCTATTTCACAGAAGAATTGGATGAGAAAATCGATGTTTGAAATCAAAGAAAACCAGCGTGTCTTACCTGACGGAACAGAGATCACAACCTACAGCCGCGATATCATCAGTGCCAATATTCTCGAAGTGGAAGCAGGCACCACCGGCTATAAGGGCGGCGACAGTGGCCACGGTGGACGCACCTATTTCCGTATCGCGGATGCTGCCAGCACCGACATTCAGGTGCACCCGCTCGGTCGCTATGCAGATGAGGGCTTTGAAGTGGTTCTCGGAGGCGACTGTGAACTGGAAACCATGATCCGCGCACTGAAGTTTATCACCAAGGTGCTGGAGGAGGAAGCTGAGGAGGTGTTCGACTGATGTTTACCCTTTACAGCGCGGACATTTCCGGCAATCCCGGTAACTGCTCCTATCCGCACCGGCATGACGTCACAGATGAGGCCAGCCTGAAGGCCGCCATCTGCCACGACTATGTATGCGCGGAATACAAAAATAACTACCGCAACGGCGACAACTTCATCGGCAGCGACTGCCTGCCGGTGGACTGCGATAACGATCATTCGGAGGAACCGGCAGATTGGATCACACCGGACGATGTGGCCGCTGCCTTTCCCGGCGTCAGTTTTGCAGTCCATTACAGCCGATTCCATAACCGTGAGAAGAACGGCAAACCTGCTCGTCCGAAGTTCCATATCCTGTTTCCGATAGACTTCATGACCGACGCTGCCGCCTACAGCGATATGAAAAAGCTGGTCAACACGATCTTCCCGTATTTTGATACGCAGGCGCTGGATGCGGCCCGGTTCTTCTTCGGCACCACCACCGCCGAGGTGGAGATCCACGAAGGCACAATGAACCTGACTGAATTTCTGCAGGATGCGGATTCCTTTGATGACGATATGGATGGCGGCCAGTATGGTGACCGCGTAATTTCCGAAGGAAGCCGCAACGCGACCATGTCCCGCTTTGCCGGAAAGGTCATCAAGAAATATGGCGATACCGACGAGGCGTATCAATGCTTTCTCGATGAAGCCGCCAAGTGCAATCCTCCGCTCTCGGATGGTGAGCTCAAGACCATATGGCGCAGCGCCCAGAAGTTTTACTCCCGCGTGGCATCGCAGGACGGCTATGTTCCTCCCGATGTTTACAACGACGATACCAGCTATAAGCCGGAAGACTTCTCAGATGTCGGACAGGCTGAGGTGCTGGCAAAGCACTTCTCCAATGAACTCCGCTATTCACCGGCCACCCACTTCATCCGTTATACAGAACACTACTGGAAAGAAACGGAGCCCGGTGCGCAGGCCGTCGCTCATGAACTGACGCGCAGGCAGCTTAAGGAAGCCACCAAGGAAATGCAGGATGCCCTCAAAAAGATGGAGGACTGCGGTGCCCAGACCATTCTCGACGGCACCAGCAAGGCAAAGGCCGAACAGTTGATGAGCGATGAACAGCTCGAAGCCTACAAGGACTTTCTCTCCGCCAAGGCATATCAGGCGTTTGCGCTCCGTCGCCGGGACTCCAAATACATCACCGCGACCTTAAAGGAATCGCACCCGATGCTGGAAATCTCGCCGCGTGATCTGGATGCGGATTGCTTTGCCCTCTGTACGCCTGCTGCCACATACGATCTTCGTAAGGGCCTCGCCGGTGCAAGGGAGCATTCGCCAGACGATTTCATTACCAAAATGACGGCGGTCTCTCCCAGCAACAAGGGTGAACAGATCTGGCTGGATTGCCTCGACCTGATCTTTTGCGGCAATCAGGAACTGATCGACTATGTACAGATGATCTGCGGGCTGGCCGTCATCGGCAAGGTCTATGTGGAAGCTCTGATTATTGCTTACGGTGGAGGCCGCAACGGTAAATCCACCTTCTGGAATTCTATCTCTCGTGTGCTTGGCTTATATAGCGGCAACATCTCCGCAGATACCCTGACGGTCGGCTGCCGCAGGAACATCAAGCCGGAACTGGCCGAGGCCAAGGGCAAACGGCTCCTGATCGCAGCCGAGATGCAGGAAGGTGCGCGTCTTAACGATTCCACCGTCAAACAGCTCTGCTCAACTGATGACATGTTTGCAGAGAAGAAATATAAGGACCCGTTCTCATTTACACCCTAACACGCTGGTGCTCTATACAAACCACCTGCCGCGTGTCAGCGCCTCCGACGATGGTATCTGGCGCAGGCTCATTGTAATCCCGTTTGACGCCAAGATCGAAGGTGCCGGTGATAAGAAAAACTACGCGGAATACCTCTATGCCAATGCCGGTGAAAGTATCCTCGCGTGGGTGATCGAAGGTGCCAAAAAGGTCATTGCTCTTGATTACAAAATCCCGGTCCCGGCCTGCGTACAGAAAGCCATTGATGAATACCGCGCCCAAAATGACTGGTTCGGACACTTCATTGAGGATAAATGCGATGTCGGATCGGAGTATAAAGAAAGTTCCTCGGTGCTGTATCAGGCGTATCGGAATTACTGCCTTGATACGAACGAGTATGTCCGCAGCACCGCAGACTTCTACTTTGCTTTGGAGAATGCCGGATATGAGCGGATTACAGTCAAGAGGAAGCGCTTCTTTAAGGGCCTGTGCCTGAAGAAGGACGACGGCGATTTTGATGATTTTCTGACCTGATAACCGGGACATGACAAAGTGTATCAAGGTCTTATACAAAAATTCTCTTAGCACCATATTTTTTGAGCCTAAGAAAAAGTTCAGTAAACGGCATTGATACACCTTGCACCTTCCCGATTTAACGGCCTGACGAAAGGACAAATATGCGAGAAAAGACAATAGAGAAAAAACTTGCTGACGCAGTTAAGGCCCGTGGCGGTCTGGCACCGAAATTCACGAGTCCGGGCTTTGATGGCATGCCGGATCGGATCGTACTGATGCCGGGTGGCCGTATGACCTTTGTGGAGGTCAAGGCTCCTGGCAAGGCCCCGCACCCTTTGCAGGAAGCGAGACACCGGATGCTGCGGCAGCTTGGCTTTCGAGTTTATGTGCTGGATGACTCCAGCCAGATTGGAGGGATCCTTGATGAAATATGTACCCCATGATTATCAGCAATATGCTACGGACTATATCGAGACACACCCCATTGCGGCGGTCCTGCTGGATATGGGCCTTGGCAAGACGGCGATCACGCTGACGGCCCTTCTGGACCTTCTGTTTGACAGCTTCGAGGCACACAAGGTGCTGGTGATCGCACCTCTCCGCGTGGCCCGCGATACTTGGCCTGCCGAGATTGAAAAATGGGATCATCTGCAGCTACTGACCTACTCCGTGGCGGTCGGTACAGAAAAGGAAAGAAAAGCAGCCCTGATGCGAGATGCTGACATCTATATCATCAACCGCGAGAACGTTCAGTGGCTCATAGAACAAAGCGGCTGCCCTTTGACTTCGATACCGTTATTGTGGATGAGCTTTCTTCTTTCAAAAGCCACCAGTCAAAACGGTTCAAGTCACTTATGAAGGTACGGCCACGGATCAGGCGCATTGTGGGCCTTACCGGTACCCCTTCCGCAAATGGTCTGATGGATCTGTGGGCAGAATTCAAAATTCTGGACATGGGACAGCGCCTTGGTCGCTTTATCGGGATGTACAGAAACAACTACTTCACACCGGATAAGCGAAACGGCCAGATCATTTACTCCTATCGACTCCTTCCCGGTGCTGACGAGGCGATCTATCAGAAAATCTCCGACATCACCATTTCCATGAAGGCTTCCGACCATTTGAAAATGCCGGAACTCGTGATGAACAACTGCGTGGTGGAATTATCCGACGATGAGGCTGAACGCTACGATGAATTACGTCAGACCTTGGTATTACAGCTCCCGGAAGCGGATATCACCGTTGCTAATGCCGCTGTCCTCTCCGGCAAACTCCTGCAGATGGCCAATGGCGCTATTTACGACGATGACGGACAACCGATCCGGCTACATGACCAGAAGCTGGACGCACTGGAAGATCTGATCGAAGGCGCAAACGGCAAGCCGGTGCTGGTGGCTTACTGGTTCAAGCATGATCTTGAGCGTATCAAGGCTCATTTTAAGGTCCGCGAGATTAAGACTTCTGCCGATATCCGCGACTGGAATGCCGGAAAAATCCCGGTAGCTGTTATCCACCCCGCTTCTGCCGGTCATGGCCTTAACCTGCAGGCAGGCGGCTCCACCCTTATCTGGTTTGGCCTCACATGGTCGCTGGAATTGTATCAGCAGACCAATGCCCGTCTTTGGAGACAGGGACAATCCGAAACCGTGGTCATTCATCACATTATTACGGACGGAACTGTCGATAACCACATTTTAAGAGCCCTGCAGAGCAAGGAGAAAACCCAGAACAGTCTCATTGCCGCTGTGAAGGCCGAGCTTTTTAAATGACAATCCATGCAAATCAGAGTCAATCCGAGGATCACATATTCGGAGGTGAGACTTTGGACCCATACGAGAATATGGCAAATGCCATCATCCTGCAGGCGGTCAAAGACTACCGGCTTACCGATGATGAGCAGGAGCTTGCAGAAATCGAGCGTTTCTTCCGCTCCGGCTGGTTTGGTGTTCTTTCAAAAGTCGATCCGGAGTATCTCATCAAAAAGCTGCGGAAGGAGAAGCGAAATGACTGCTAAAGAATATTTATCACAGGCACGAACGCTGGATATGCGGATTAAGTCCAAGCTCCAACAGATTGAATCCTTAAACGAACTGGCCACATCCTGTACCGTCGTTTACAGCGACATGCCCAGAAACCCGAATCGCGGTGGTTCCAAGGTGGAACGTGCCGTATTGAAGATCATCGAGGTTGAGGAAAGCCTGAAACGCGATGTGGAAAATCTGGTAGAGCTGAAGAAGGAAATAATGGCCACGATCCATGCCGTTTCCGATGTTGAACTGCAAACCCTGCTGGAGAAGCGCTACCTCTGCTTCCTCTCGTGGGAGAAGATTGCGGTGGAAATGCATTACAGCATCCAGCATATTTACCGGATGCACGATACAGCACTTTCCTGTGTTGCTGCCATCATGAGAGTAAATGAGAGAGAATGAGAGTCGCCTCTTATGATAGTATTATGATGGACAAAGTAAAACATACGGAAGCCTTGTGGGAGCCCGCTCCTGCAGGGCTTTTCTTATGCGCGAAAGTGAGGTGAAACAATGCCAAGGAAACCAAAGCGACCATGCTCCTTTCCCGGTTGTCCCAACCTGACTGACGGAAGATACTGCCCTGTGCATGAGAAACAGGAAAACGCACGCTATGAAAAATATGACCGCAGCTCTGAGACCAAGCGCAGGTACGGACGCGCATGGAAACGCATCCGGGACCGCTACGTCTCCCAACACCCGCTGTGTGAGCTGTGTCTTGAGCGCGGGCTCTACGTTCCCACCGAGGAGGTCCACCACAAGCTACCTCTTGCTGAAGGCGGTACGCATGATGCGTCAAATCTGATCGCTCTTTGCAAAAGCTGCCACGCAAGAATTCATGCGGAACGTGGTGATCGCTGGCACAATCACCCAACCGGGTAGGGCGGTCGAAATCTCTACGACTGATCCTCCGGACAACGGGCGTGGGCCTTCGCGTGCAAATTCGCGTAAGTTTTTGAGGGAATAGCCCCTGCCCGACAAGGAGGTGTGAAATATGGGACAGCGAGGACCGAAACCCGGTAGCGGCGGCAGGCCGAAGAAGCCTATCGCAGAGAAGATTGCTGCCGGTAATCCGGGAAAACGAAAACTAACCGTCATCGACTTTGACAGCAAGGCTGCTGACCTTGACGGAGAGGCGATGCCAAAGCCGTCTGAATTCCTGTCCGCGCCACAAAAGGACGGGACGCAGCTTTGTGCTGCGGAAATATACGAGGCCACGTGGAAGTGGCTGAATGACCGAGGCTGCTCTCACCTTATCTCCCCGCAGATGATCGAACGTTACGCAATGGCCTCTGCGAGATGGATTCAGTGTGAGGCAGCAACCTCTGAGTTTGGCTTTTTAGCGAAACACCCGACTACCGGCGCAGCCATTCAGTCACCGTATGTTGCTATCGCGGATAAATATATGACGCAGTCGAACCGCATCTGGGGAGAAATTTTCCAGATCGTCCGGGAAAACTGCATGACGGAATATGGCGGCATCTCTCCGCAGGATGACGTTATGGAGCGGCTGCTCACTGCTCGTAAAGGAAACTGATATGTATGAAAAAGTAAATCCGGCGCATCCCGACAAGGTGGCCGACCGCATTGCCGGTGCTTTTGTCGACCTTGCGTACCACAAAGAAAGCAATCCGAAAATAGCCGTGGAAGTCCTCATCGGTCATGGCGTCTGCCATATTATCTCAGAGTCCTCTGTTCATATTACGGATGAAGAAGCTGCTGCTATCGTACACCGCATCGTTGGTGATCGTATTTTGACGGATTATGTCGAAGTTCCGCAGGATAAGCATCTGGCGGACAATCAGGCAGGCAGCATTCGCTGTGACGACAACGGCATCTTCAAGGGAATGCCTGTGACCGAAGAGCAGAAAGCTCTGACGGCTATCGCAAAACAAATATATGAAACCTACGGATGTGATGGGAAGTACATTCTTGATGAAGCCCGCCTGATCATCTGCCAGAGCAACGCCAAGACCTATCATCTGTGTGAGACCTATCCGGAAGCCCAGATCAATCCGCTCGGTGATTGGACCGGCGGCACAGATGTTGATACCGGAGCAACAAACCGTAAGCTCGGCTCTGATATGGGCGACTCCGTGACAGGCGGTGGTCTGCATGGCAAGGACCTCTCCAAAGCCGACGTCAGCGTCAACATTTATGCATGGCTCAAGGCGCAGGAAACCGGAGCGCCGGTCGAACTCGTCTGCGCCATCGGTGATGATGCCGTTGACGATATTCCATACGAAAGAATCGTAGAAACAGCGAGGACCTTCATTGACCGCATCGGCGGCTTTGAAAAATTCGCTGAGTGGGGACTGATATGATAATAGAGAAAAAGAAAGTTACAGAGCTTCTGCCTGCGGAATATAACCCGCGTAAGGATTTGAAGTCCGGTGATCCTGAATATGAAAAGCTGAAACGCTCCATTGAACAGTTCGGCTATGTAGAGCCCGTCATCTGGAATCAAGCGACCGGTCGCGTGGTTGGCGGACATCAGCGTTTGAAGGTGCTGATTGACATGGGCATTGATGAGGTCGAATGCGTCGTTGTGGATCTTTCCGAAGAAAAGGAAAAGGCCCTCAACGTTGCGCTCAACAAGATCTCCGGCGATTGGGATAAAGACAAGCTGGCCTTGCTCATTGCCGATCTACAGGGAGCGGATTTTGATGTTTCCCTCACCGGTTTCGAGCCCGCCGAGCTGGATGACCTGTTTAAGGATAGCCTGAAGGACGGCATTCACGATGATGATTTTGATGTAGAGGAAGAACTCAAAAAGCCTGCCATCACAAAGCCCGGTGATATATGGACGCTGGGCCGCCACCGACTGGTATGCGGCGACTCCACCAAGGCAGAAACCTTCGAGCTTCTGATGGCAGGAGCCAAGGCAAATCTCGTGGTGACTGACCCGCCATACAATGTGAACTATGAGGGCAGCGCCGGTAAGATCAAAAATGATAATATGGCAAACGATGCTTTTTATCAATTCCTGCTGGACGCTTTTACTCTTACGGAAAAAGCTATGGCGGATGATGCCTCCATATATGTATTCCACGCGGACACCGAAGGATTGAATTTTCGCAGGGCATTTGCCGACGCGGGCTTCTACCTCTCCGGCTGCTGCATCTGGAAAAAGAACTCGCTGGTGCTGGGCCGCAGTCCGTACCAATGGATTCATGAGCCCGTCCTCTTTGGCTGGAAGAAGTCCGGCAAGCATGAATGGTACGCAGGCCGGAAAGAAACCACCGTCTGGGAATATGACAAGCCCAAGAAGAATGGCGACCACCCGACCATGAAGCCGATAGCGCTGCTGGCCTATCCGATCATGAACTCAAGCATGAGCAATACGCTGGTGCTCGATCCCTTCGGCGGCTCCGGCTCCACACTCATTGCCTGTGAGCAATCGGACCGTTCCTGCTACACCATAGAGCTGGATGAGAAATTCTGCGATGTGATCGTAAAGCGCTACATCGAACAGGTCGGTTCCGCTGACGATGTAACGCTGCAGCGCGACGGTCTGACCTACGCCTATGAGGATGTGTCAGTAATCGACGAATAACCACAAAATCCTCCGGCCAGATTTGGTACCTATATTTTCCCGAAAATGCTTGCTATTACAGGCATTCAGAGTGATATATGTACCTACAAAAAAACATAAAGGAGGATTTCCCATGAAAACAACCTACAACGTAACCGGAGATGAGCGCAAGGCTCTGGTCTGGATCATTTCCGACACTATTGGAATGAAGCCCGTGTACATGCGCATGCCGACCTGCGCTTATGTCATCAGTGATATCACCGTCGAAAAAGATGGCACGATGGTCTGGGACGAGCGCACCAACGAGGCAACCATCGAGGCGGTGAAAGCCGCACTCAGAGACGCAGGCTACACCGCTGCCGAGGACACGATGCCGGAAGCCGCTTCTGATGAATACGGACTGGTGGTGCAGATGCCGAAGGCCAGCTTCACAGAAAGCTCCCTCGATAACCTGCATAAGCTCATCGAGGCCAAAGGCAGCCTGATCAAAAAGGCGCTGGGTGTGACGGACCTTCCGATCACCGAGGAAGACGACAAGATTTCCTTCCCTTGGTTTACAACCGAGCTTGACGCGGATGAGGTTCGGGCCTACACCCACTTCATCGCCGCGCTCTGCGAGATGGCAAGGAACGCCAAGCGTGTGACCGCAAAGGAAAAGGATACCGACAACGAAAAGTATGCCTTCCGATGCTTCCTGCTCCGCCTCGGCTTTATCGGTGCGGACTACAAAACGGAGCGCAAAATCCTGCTCCGCAATCTCTCCGGAAGCTCCGCCTTCCGTAACGGCGCACCGGCAAAGGAGGTGGAAGTATGCGAGTGATTCAAAGAACGCCTGCAGGCGCTGCGTGAGCGTTTCAAGCCCGGAACCCGCGTCGAACTTTTGAAGATGGATGATGTGCAGGCTTCTCCCATCGGGACCAAGGGCACCGTCATCGGCGTGGACGATATTGGCTCCATCATGGTGCATTGGGATAACGGCAGCGGCCTTTCCGTTGCCTACGGTGAAGATGAATGCAAGGTGGTGGCGGATCATGACTGACACGGTTAAGGAACAGATTCTGGAGATCCGCGATACGGGCCTGACGAACATGTTTGATGTGAATACGGTCCAGTGCCTTGCCTACGAGCGCGACTTCTACGAGCTGGTCGTTTACCTCGAAGAAAACCGCAAGGAATATGTACATTTCATTCTGACCGGCGAGGCATAAATTACACAGTTTTCTGCTCGGATTTTTGTGTAGATTATGCCCCGGAATATGGCAGAAATAGCTTGCTATTCTGTGCCTTCAGAGTGATATATGTACATACCAAAACGAACGGAGGTAAACACCATGAACGCAAACAACACATACTTTGAAAACCTGAAGCGCATCGGCCACGAATACGAGGAGCGTCGCGCAGCCCACGAGGGCCGCAAGCAGCACATCATCGACACCTACGGCTGGGACAGCGAAGAATTGAAAAAATGGTACGCTGAGAAGGAAGCAATGAAATTTCCCTTCGAGCAGGGAGCCCGCAAAGCCTACCGCGCTTGGGCGCAGAGCATCAGCCGCAAGGAGGACGAGCTGGAGATGGACGATTTCCTTTGGGATAAGGAAGTCAAGGACTTCATCGACACACTCCGCTGCGCCGGGATTACGAGCTTCGTTTACACCAACCAGAGTACAGCAGTGATGGAAAACCTTCACGCCTTTGCCGCACAGGGCTGCACGATGATCGGGCTTTGCACCATCACGAGGCAGGAAACCCGCTGGGGAGACGAGGAGCCCACCGAGATCATGGACATCCGCTTCCAGCTGAACTAATTACCGGATATGTGGAGCGAAGGAACCATCGGCATCCCGGATGCGAACATCAAAGATAAATACACGGTCTGCCACTATTGGGTAAAACACTACGAGGAACCCAGCGAGGCCTACGGGATCAACGGTGGCAAGATCAGCAAGCTGATGATCAGGATTGACGGTCAGATCGTGTGCAACTACGACAGAGGCTGGGACGTGGAGCCCACCTGCAAGGAAGCAGAGATGGCGCTTTGCATCCTGCTGAACAACTACAACTAAACACCGGCATTTGAATATGCCCTTGGGACCGAGCCGGATGGCTCTGTTCCTCGTTACGGAGAAAGTCGCTGATGGCGGCTTATTTTTATGCTTTTTTGAAGGAGGTGACCTGCTATCCGTAAGCTGAAAAAATACAAACCGACGCAGTTTCGCGCCAAGGATTCCTACTACGATCAGGACGCTGCGGATTATGCAGTCGGCTTCATTGAATGCCTCTGCCATACCAAAGGCACGTGGGCAGGAAAGCCCTTCGAGCTGATTGACTGGCAGGAGCAGATTATCCGGGATATCTTCGGAACGCTCAAGCCCAACGGCTATCGTCAGTTCAACACCGCCTACATTGAGATACCCAAGAAAATGGGTAAATCGGAGCTGGCCGCTGCGGTGGCCCTGCTTCTTACATGCGGCGACGGTGAGGAACGTGCGGAGGTCTACGGCTGCGCTGCGGACCGCCAGCAGGCGTCCATCGTTTTCGAGGTGGCCGCCGATATGGTCCGGATGTGTCCGGCGCTCAACCGGCGTGTAAAAATCCTGACGGCGACCAAGCGTATTGTATATGCGCCGACCAACAGCTTCTATCAGGTGCTTTCCGCAGAAGCCTACTCGAAACATGGCTTCAATATACACGGCGTGGTCTTTGATGAGCTGCATACCCAGCCCAACCGAAAGCTCTTTGATGTTATGACCAAGGGCTCCGGTGATGCCAGAATGCAGCCGCTGTATTTCCTGATTACCACAGCCGGTACAGATACAAAGTCCATCTGCTATGAAACGCACCAGAAGGCGCTGGATATTCTGGCCGGTCGCAAAGTTGATCCGACCTTCTATCCAGTGATCTACGGCGCGGATGAAAGCGATGACTGGACGGACCCGAAGGTGTGGAAAAAGGCAAACCCCTCTCTCGGCATTACGGTCGGCATCGATAAAGTGAAGGCCGCATGCGAATCGGCAAAGCAAAATCCCGCCGAGGAGAACTCTTTCCGGCAGCTAAGGCTCAATCAATGGGTAAAACAGGCTGTCCGGTGGATGCCGATGGACAAATGGGATAAGTGTTCGTTTGCCGTAAATGAGGATGATCTGGAAGGCCGCGTTTGTTATGGCGGTCTGGACCTGTCCTCCACTACGGATATCACAGCCTTTGTGCTGGTGTTTCCACCGGAGGATGAAACGGATAAATATGTGATCCTGCCGTACTTCTGGATACCGGAAGAACAGCTCGACCTGCGTGTCCGGCGCGATCATGTTCCTTACGATGTGTGGGAGCGTCAGGGCTTTTTGCAAACCACCGAGGGCAACGTGGTCCACTACGGCTACATCGATAAGTTCATCGAACGTCTGGGTGAACGCTTCAATATCCGCGAGATCGCCTTTGACCGCTGGGGAGCTGTCCAGATGGTACAAAACCTCGAAGGCATGGGCTTTACGGTCGTGCCTTTCGGACAGGGCTTTAAAGATATGAGCCCACCGACAAAGGAACTTATGAAGCTGGTACTGGAGGAACGCATCGCCCACGGCGGTCATCCGGTGCTTCACTGGATGATGGATAACATTTATATCCGCACCGATCCGGCAGGCAACATCAAGCCGGACAAGGAAAAATCAACTGAGAAAATTGACGGTGCCGTGGCGACGGTAATGGCGCTGGATCGCGCTATCCGCTGCGGCAATGATACGTCCGAGAGTGTCTACGATACTCGCGGGCTTTTGTTTATCTGAAAGGACGGTGATCAACTATGGGAATATTCAGTGGCCTCTTTCGCTCAAGGGATAAGCCCACCGACAGAACAGCCGGTTCGAGCTATGCCTTTTATATGGGCGGCAGCTCTTCCGGCAAGGTTGTAACGGAACGCTCTGCCATGCAGATGACGGCGGTCTATGCCTGTGTGCGTATTCTGTCGGAAGCCATCGCAGGACTTCCACTGCAGGTCTACCAATACAAGGACGACGGCGGCAAGGAAAAAGCGATGCAGCACCCGCTTTATCACCTGCTCCACGATGAGCCGAATCCGGAGATGAGCTCATTCGTCTTCAGGGAAACGCTCATGACACACCTGCTTTTGTGGGGAAATGCCTATGCGCAGGTCATCCGTAACGGCAAGGATGAGGTCGTAGCACTGTATCCGCTGATGCCAAACAAGATGCAGGTCAACCGCGATAACAACGGTCATCTGTATTACCAGTACAGCCACTCCAATGACGAGGCTCCCACCGCTAAAGGGAATACCGTGATACTGCAGCCATCGGATGTGCTGCATATTCCGGGCCTTGGCTTTGACGGACTGGTCGGCTACTCACCGATTGCGATGGCCAAGAACGCTATCGGCCTTGCAATTGCCACTGAGGAATACGGCTCTAAGTTCTTTGCCAACGGCGCTGCTCCTTCCGGTGTTCTGGAACATCCCGGCACAATCAAGGACCCGGCGAAGGTCAGAGACGCATGGATGAGCCAATTCGGAAGCAGCTCCAATTCCGGCAAGGTGGCCGTTTTGGAAGAAGGCATGAAATACACGCCTATTTCCATTTCACCGGAGCAGGCGCAGTTCCTTGAGACCAGAAAGTTTCAGATCAATGAAATCGCTCGAATTTTCAGAGTCCCGCCACACATGGTCGGTGACCTTGAGAAATCGAGCTTTTCTAATATTGAGCAGCAGTCGCTGGAATTTGTGAAATACACGCTGGACCCGTGGGTAGTGCGCTGGGAGCAGTCCATACATCGGACGCTCCTCTCGCCGGATGAGAAGAAACGCTACTTCGTTAAATTCAATCTGGAGGGCCTGCTTCGCGGCGATTACCAGAGCCGTATGAACGGATATGCCACAGCAAGGCAGAACGGCTGGATGAGCGCAAATGACATCCGGGAACTCGAAAATCTCGACCGTATCCCTGCTGAGGAAGGCGGCGATCTGTATCTCATTAACGGCAATATGCTCCCGCTGGGTGACGCGGGTGCTTTTGCAAATACAAGTAACGATGACGGAAAGGAGGACAACACCGATGAAGAACAAGAAGTTCTGGGTGTGGAAGAACGCGGCGGACGAAAGCCCGGACGCAGAACGAGTCCTTGAGCTTAACGGCACGATTGCCGAGGAAAGCTGGTTTGACGATGATATCACACCGGCAATGTTCAAGGATGAGCTTTTTGCAGGCTCCGGGCCGATCACTATCTGGATCAACTCTCCGGGTGGCGATTGCATCGCGGCCAGCCAGATTTATTCCATGCTCATGGATTACAGAGGCGACGTTACCGTCAAAATCGATGGCATTGCAGCATCTGCTGCTTCCGTCATCGCAATGGCCGGTACCAAGGTGCTCATGGCACCCACGGCGCTGATGATGATCCACAATCCTGCAACAGCGGCGTTTGGAGACCATGAAGATATGCAGAAGGCCATCGAGATGCTCAGTGAAGTCAAGGAGAGCATTATCAACGCCTATGAAATCAAAACCGGCCTCTCCCGCGCCAAGCTCTCGCATCTCATGGATGCGGAAACATGGATGAACGCGCACAAGGCTATGGAGCTCGGCTTCTCTGACGGCGTGCTGGAGGATGAAAAGAAATCCGCAGCGCCGATGGAAAGCTACGCGTTTTCCAGCAAGGCTGTTGCTGCTGCGCTTATGAACAAGCTCGTGGCAAAGGCAAAGCCTGAATCTAAGCCGGAGCCTGAACCCGAAACCCCTGCCGGACGCTCGGTTGATGAGCTTAAGGCACATCTTGAAACCATCAAAAAATACATGTGAAATGGAGGATTTCAATCATGACTGTTAATGAACTTCGCACCAAGCGTGCAACCCTGTGGAATACGATGGAGGGCTTCCTCGATACCCACAGAACGGACAAGGGCGTGCTTTCCGCTGAGGATGACGCCACCTACAACAACATGGAAAAGGAGCTCGACGCTCTGACCACCGAGATCAAGCGCATGGAGCGCAGGGACGCTATCGAGGCTGAGCTTAATAAGCCTGTTGGCAGCCCACTTATCGGCAAGCCGGAAAAGCCCGAAGATGAAAAGGTCGGTCGCGCCTCTAATGCCTACAGAGAGGACTTCGGCAGGCACCTTCGCGGCAAGACGCTTCTGCATAACGTGCTCTCCGAGGGTACGGATGCTGATGGCGGTTATCTCGTTCCGGAGGAATTTGAGCGCCAGATCGTGACAACTCTTGATGAGGCTAACGTGATCCGTTCCCTCGCCAAGGTCATCACCACGAATAGTGAGCGCAAGATTCCTGTGGCAGCCTCTCACTCCACTGCACAGTGGACGCTGGAAAACGGCGCATATACTGAGAGCAACCCGACCTTCGGCCAGAAGCAGATCGATGCCTATAAGCTCACGGACCTCATCCGTGTGAGTCAGGAGCTCCTGCAGGATTCTGCTTTCGATCTGGAGAGCTACATCGCGGACGAGTTTGCACGTGCCTTCGGTATTGCCGAGGAGCAGGCATTCTGCGTCGGCACCGGCACCAACCAGCCTACCGGTATTTTCACCGCCAATGGTGGTACGGTCGGCGTTACCGCTGCTGCGACTACGGCAATTACTGCAGATGAGCTTATCAGCCTTGTCTATGCGCTGAAGTCTCCGTACCGCAGAAATGCCAAGTTCCTTATGAACGACTCGACGGTCGCTGCCATCAGAAAGCTCAAGGACCTCAACGGTGCCTATATGTGGCAGCCTTCTGTGCAGGCCGGTCAGCCGGACAGACTCCTCGGCTATGAGATCTATACCTCTCCGTATGTACCGACTATTGCAGCCGGTTCCCTCGCCATCGCCTTCGGTGATTTCCAGAACTACTGGATCGCAGACCGCGCTGGCAGAACGGTGCAGAGACTCAATGAGCTCTATGCTACCAACGGTCAGGTCGGCTACGTAGCTACCGAGCGCGTCGACGGTAAGGTGATCCTTGCAGAAGGCATCCAGCTTCTGAAGATGAAGGCATCCTGATGAAGGGAGGCGGCAGTAATGGACACTCTGCTTGAAAAGGTCAAAGCAAATCTGATACTGGAGCATTCCGAGGATGATGCGCTGCTGGAGATGTACATCACTGCCGCCAAAGCCTATGCGGAAAGCTATCAGCACATTGACGAAGGCTACTACTCAGAACACGATATGCCCGCCACCACCGAGCAGGCCGTAATTATGCTCGTGAGCCATCTCTATGAATCAAGGGATGGCTCCACTGGCGGCTTCTTTGCCGATAACGTGCAGGCAAGCCAGCAGGTATGGAATACGGTCAATCTGCTTCTCAGGCTGGACCGGGATTGGAAGGTGTGAGTATGAGCTTTGGAAAAATGAATGGATTTGCCGACATCGTGCAGATCACAAAAACGAAGGACAGCGAAGGCTTTGCTTCCACGACGGAAACGGTCCTCGCTTCTGTTCGTGTATACCGGGAAGGTCGTCACGGAAGTGAGCGCTGGGCAAACCTCGCTGCATTTTCTGAAGCGACTGACCTGTTTCGCTTCCGGACCATTCCGGGCGTCACTATTACAACGGAGCATTTTATCGACTGTGACGGTGACCGCTTTGATATTACCTCCGTGGAGAATGTCAAAGGTCGCGGGATGTATACGGAAATCTTAGCAAAAAAGGTGGTGAGCAGCATTGGCAAAAGCTGAAATAACAATGCCGGAGGAGTTTTTGAAACGCCTCTCCAAGCTCGGTGATAAAACGGATGATATTACCGAAAAGGTGCTGAACGCTGGCGGCGAGGTGGTCCTTGCCAAGGTAAAAAGCAATCTGTCCTCTGTCATCGGCAGGGATACGAAATATCCATCCCGCTCCACCGGAACGTTGGAAGGATCGCTGGGCCTGTCCTCTGTGAAAATGGACCGAAACGGCAATCACAATGTGAAGGTAGGTTTTGCGGAGCCCCGCGCAGGTGGCGGCAGCAATGCCAAGCTCGCCAACATCATCGAATATGGAAGACATGGCCAGCCTGCAAAGCCCTTTTTGAAACCGGCAAAATCGTCCTCCAAGAACACCTGCATTGAAGCAATGCAGAGAACCTTTGAAGAGGAGGTCGGAAAGCTATGAGCCTGTTGTCAGATTTACAAGAAACGCTCTCTGCCCTGTCCGTTCCGGTAGAAACCGGTGTGTTCACGGACGCGGCTCCGGCGCAGTATATCGTGATCGTTCCGCTTTCTGACAGCTTTGATCTGCATGCGGACAACGCTCCCGGCATCGATATTCAGGAGGCGCGGCTTTCGTTGTACTCACAGGGAAGCTATACCGGCGTGAAAAATGCTCTGGTGAAAACACTGCTTGCTGCAGGCTATACGATCACAAACCGACAGTATATCGGTTATGAAACAGAAACCGGCTACCACCACTACAACGTGGACGTGGCCCAATATTACGAAATGGAGGAATAAGTCATGGCTACAATCGGACTTGACAAACTTTACTATGCGCCCATTACAGAGAGCGCAAGTGGTAACGAGACCTACGGCACGCCTGTCCAGCTTGCCAAAGCGATCTCGGCAGACCTTTCCATTGAACTTGCGGAGGCCACGCTCTATGCGGATGATGGCGCTTCGGAGGTTATCAAGGAATTCAAAAGCGGCACCCTTTCTCTCGGTGTGGACGATATCGGCGCTTCTGCTGCTGCCGCGCTCACCGGCGTAAGGGTGGACAGCAACAACGTCATTATCTCTGCCAGCGAGGACGGCGGCGATCCTGTCGCTATCGGTTTCAGGGCAAAGAAATCGAACGGCAACTACAGGTATTACTGGCTGTATCGTGTGAAATTCGGTATCCCGGCCACCAATCTTGCCACCAAGGGAGATTCCATCACCTTCTCCACTCCGACCATTGAAGGAACGGTATACAGGAGAAACAAGGTGGACGGTGCAAACAAGCACCCTTGGAAAGCAGAAGTGACCGAAGGCGACACCGGCGTATCTGCTGAGACGATCTCCAGTTGGTACGGCGCAGTCTATGAGCCGACGTTCGCTGAATAAGGAGGTGCCCTATGGATACAGAACGCAGCACAATTATCAGAATCGGTGACGAGGAGCACACCCTGCTCCTTACTACCAAGGCGACAAAGGAAATCGCTGCCCGCTACGGCGGCCTTGAGAATCTGGGCGACAAGCTCATGAAATCGGAAAATTTCGAGATGGCGCTCGGAGAGATTGTCTGGCTCATTACGCTGATGGCTAACCAGAGCATTCTGGTCTATAACCTGAAGCATAAGGATGCGCCGAGAGACCTGCTCTCCGAGGAAGAGGTGGAGCTTCTTACCACCCCTCTTGATCTGGCCGACTACAAGACCGCCATCACCGATGCCCTTTACAAAGGCACCAAGCGCAATGTAGAAAGCGAGCCTGAATCAAAAAACGTGCAAGTCGAGTAAGTGACGAAGAGTTATTTACTCGACTTCTTTATTACGGCATCGCCCATCTCCATCTGTCACAGGATGAGGTGTGGCTGATGCCGTTTGGCTTATTACTGGACCTGTGGGAATGTCACAAACAATATAACGGATTCGCGGTTCCGAAGCGTGAACACTTTATTGATGACATTATCCCGGATGGAATCTGACGAAAGGAGGCGGCTAATATGGCTTCAGATTTCGGTTTGAAAATCGGCGTCGAAGGCGAGAAAGAATTCAAGTCGGCGCTGACAGAAATCAACAATTCAAAGTATTAAAGTCGGAAATGAACCTCGCCACCTCCGCTTTCGATAAGAACGAAAAATCCGTGGAGGCCCTTTCTGCTAAAAACGAGGTGCTCAATAAGCAGATCGAGGCACAGAAGCAGAAAATTGAAACCCTACGCTCCGCTTTGCAGAATTCAGCGGAGTCCTTCGGTGAAAACGATAAGCGTACCCAGAACTGGCAGGTGCAGCTGAACAATGCGGAAGCTGTCCTCAATGCGATGGAGCGCGAGGTTGAGCAGAACGAAAAAGCCATCGATGAGATGGGCGATGAAATGGATGACACCGAAGGCGACACTAAAGATTTCTCCAAGGCCATCGAGGATAGCGGCGATACCGCTGATGATGCCAAGAGCAAATTCGAGTCCTTCAAAAATGTCATCGGCACCGTGGCCAAGGCAACCGCTGCGGCTGTGGCGGCTATCGGTGCTGCTGCCGTTGCTGCGGGTAAAGCCCTCTGGAGCATGGCAAATGATGTAGCGGTGACCGGCGATGAAATCGATAAGATGTCGCAGAAAATCGGTATCAGCGCTGAGTCCTATCAGGAATGGGGATATGTTTTCGAGCGCTGCGGCACCGATGTTAATAACCTGCAGGCTGGTATAAAAACCCTGTCCGGCGTCATCGCAGATGCCGGTAACGGCTCATCCTCCGCTGCGGAGAAGCTGGCTGCTGTCGGACTTTCCATTGATGATCTAAACGGCAAAAGTCAGGATGAACAACTCTCCATCGTTATAGCGGCCTTGCAGGATATGGAAGCCGGTGCAGAGAGAACCTCTGCTGCGACGGATCTTCTTGGACGCTCTGCCACGGATATGGCAGCGGTCCTTAATATGACCGCTGAGGAAACGGAAGCCCTGAAACAGGAAGCAAACGACTATGGCATGGTCATGAGCAATGAAGCCGTGGCCGCCAGCGCTGCTTTCGAGGATAGTCTCACAAAGCTCACAGGCACTATGTCTGGCCTTAAAAACCGTATGGTCGGTGAACTGCTTCCGGGTATTACCCAGATTATGGATGGGCTATCCGACCTCGTTGCCGGAAATGAGGAAGCCGGTCAGGAGATTCAAGCTGGCGTAACCAGTGTCATAGAAACCATCAGCAGTATGATTCCGCAGGTGGTTCAGCTGATTTCCACTATTGCCGCTGCTGTCTTGGAAAGCGCACCTTCCATCATATCTGCGCTTGCTACGGGCATTATTGCTGCAATTCCTACGCTCATGCCAGTGGTACTGCAGGTCATTACAGAAATTATCGGTGCGCTGGTGGATCTGTTGCCACAGATCGTAGAAGCCGGTATTCAGATTATCGTTTCTCTGATAACCGGTATCGCGGAGGCCATCCCTACGCTCATTCCGCAGATCGTTGCGGTGGTCACCCAGATCGTACAGACTCTGATTGATAACCTGCCGCTGATTTTGGATGCAGCTCTGCAGCTGATCATGGGACTGGCTCAGGGCATTCTGGACGCGATTCCTGTTTTGATCGAAGCCCTGCCTGCGATCATCACCGGCATTGTGGACTTCCTGATCGGCGCAATTCCGCAGATCATCGATGCGGGTATTCAGCTTCTCACTTCGCTGGTATCGGCGCTGCCGGAAATCATCACAGCGATTGTGGCTGCTATACCACAGATCATTGACGGACTTTTGAACGCGATCCTTGGCAGCATCCCTCAGCTCATTCAGGCAGGCGTGGACCTGCTTGTGGCGCTTATTCAGAATCTGCCGACGATCATTACCACGATTGTAAACGCGATCCCGCAGATTATTTCGAGTATCGTGAATGCGCTGATCGGAAACATCGACAAGATCATTATGGCCGGTGTACAGCTTTTCGTGGCCCTGATCCAGAACCTCCCAACGATCATCGTGGAGATTGTAAAGGCGGTGCCTCAGATCATCTCCGGTATCGTCTCTGCTTTTACCAACAGCATGGGCAAGATTGTCGAAATCGGTGGCAATATCGTCAAGGGCCTCTGGCAAGGTATCCAGCAGCTTGCATCTTGGCTGTGGGATAAGGTCAGCGGCTGGATCTCCGGTATCTGGAACGGCATCAAGAACTTCTTCGGCATCAGCTCACCGTCCAAGGAAATGGCATGGATCGGTGAAATGCTGGTACAAGGTCTCGCTGGCTCCATTGATTCCAACGGTGATGAGGCGGTCGCGGCTGCCGAATCTATGGCGGATGATATCAACGGCGTTATGTCCGATCTTGCTGCGGATATGGGCTCGGCCCTTCCGACCAGCTTTTCTGTGGACAGCAGCGTGGGCTCGGCTATCACAAATGCCGCTGCCTCTTCCGGACTGTCTGGTTCTCTCGTGACGGTCCAGCAGATGATCGTCCGGAGCGAAGACGATATCCGCAAGATATCGCAAGAACTTTATAACTTGATTCAAACCGGTTCTCGTGCGCAAGGCCGGTTTTCTACTGCATAAGGAGGTGAGTCGATGGGCTTTTCATATAACGATACAGCTTCAGCTGATATGGGTATTCGCGCAAGGCTCACCTCTTGGCAGGTCTGTGGCAGCCTTCGTAATTACACCTCTGCCATCCCTGGCAGAAGCGGTGTAGCGGACTTTGGCGCGGATTTTGATTACCGGGAGATCAATGTTTCCTGCAACATCCCGCCTAAGAGGTCCTTTGCCGCCCTCGTCTCGGTGCTGGATGATATTTCACTCTGGCTCGATCCCGCTGACGGATTGAAACAGCTGGTGTTTGATGATGTCCCGGACAGATACTTTATGGCAAGGCTCCGGGAGAAGATTGACTGTGAAAGGCTGCTGGTCCGCTCGGCTGGCAGCTTTGACCTGAAATTCTTCTGCCCGGACCCATTTGCTTATGCTGTGGAGGATGAAGAATACACCATCTCTACCAGAGGCACTCATACGGTCAGACGCACAAAAGGAAATATCGCCTCGAATCCTATCTATCGGATTCAGGGTGTGATCACGTCTTCTTCCAGCAACTTTATCACCATCACGACGAACGGCTCTGAGCTGAAAATCGTGAATGCTTCCTTGGCATCCGGTGAGACGCTGGTGGTGGATACAGATATGATGACTGCCTATGTAGAGGACTCCAATGGGGATACCCTCCGAAATGGCCTGCCATATCTGAAAGAACTGAACTTTCCGACTCTGAATGTCGGTAATAACACGGTGGTAGTAGCCGCCAATAATGCTACCTTTACCAGCCTTGAGATAGAGGCAAAAAGCAGATGGAGGTGACGGCTTATGTCATTAAAAACAATATTGAATACGCAGGTCGCCTTCACCGGTGAATTTCCAGCGGAATATGCCAAGGACGGTCTCTGGCGCTTCAATGAGGATGCACCGGATTCCGATACCTGCCTTGCCGATTCCTCCGGAAAAGACAGAAAAGCATATATCAACAAATGGAGCGGCACGACAGCCTCTCTGACAGATGGCATCTTCGGCACCTATTTCCGGATGAACATCAATAACCCGTCCTCCGAGCAGACATATCTGCGGGTGACAAACGATGGTACGATTTTCTCCAACATTGGAGAGAGGATCATAGTCGGCGGCTGGATGCGTCCGACAACATACTCTGTTGGAAATACCTATACACCGCTTCTTTCCACACGTGCCGGTACTGGTAACCCGATCTTCTATTTGTCGCTTTATCGCGGCAGACCAAGGCTGATGCTATATAACTCATCCGGTTCTTTGATTCTGGACACCACTGTTACTCCTTCTTTTACCTTGGAAAACGCTAAGTGGTATTTTATTGCAGCGGTCATCGAACCTAACAATAACAAGGCTTGGTATGTGGTCGGAAACAAATCCACAGGAGAAGTTTGGACTTCTTCTGCGCTGACGATAAGTGGCACGCTGAACCGCTCTTGCACCGCTGACCTTATCTGGGGGATGTTAAATAGCTCCTATTGGTACGCTGGCGGCTTTGACGACTGGTTCTTGGACTGCGATTCAGAGCTTACCACAGTGGACCTTGCAAATTATTTCTTGTCAGCTGTCTGTGCAAATGCTGGTGATACCACTTCTGACGTGGACGGCCTGACCGAAGAAAATGCTGTCATCCTCCGGGCTTCCGGTGGTGTTTATCCTTCTGAGGGTGTTCTGACCACAGCGGCTGAGGAGTGTAACCTTTCCGGCAGCGGTCGCGTGTCCGTAACCAGCGAATATGTATCCGGCACCACGGCTGTTTCCCTCGTGGAAACCTCTACCAGTGATGATCTGGAGAACTGGAGTGATTGGGTAGCTGTGCCCTCTGACGGGAAACTGGCCTCTCCAAACCGGGCCTATATTCGGTTCCGGGCAACGCTCACTACAAGCGATACCAGCCTGACACCAAAGGTCGTGGATATCAGGCTCTATGATATTCCTCGCTCTCCCTATGAGAAGATTGGATACTCCCGACCTGTTGTGCTGGACGAGAACGGCGCATGGGAAGCGGTTCTCGAAAACGCTTATGACATCATCGTTACCGGCGAGATCAACGGCGAGGATACGCTGACCTTTAAAATCCCATACAAGGATGCCAAGCGTACTCATATCGACAGCGAGAAGAAAATCCAGATCGTAGACGACATCTATAAGGTGCGGACGGTCACGGATTCCAAGGATATGGACGGCAACTCCATCACAGAGGTCTATGCTGAGGCGGAGTTTTACGATCTGACCTTCTCCGTCCTGAAGGAAGAAAAGACCTTCGAGGCAGAATATCCGGAGGTCGCTATGGCTTATGCGCTTGCGGGAACCGAATGGTCAGTCGGAACTGTGACGGTACGCACAAAGCGCACATGGACCAGCTCGGAGAAAAACGCACTCTCCATCTTGCGTAACGTAGCTGACCTTCACGGCGGTGATCTGGTCTTTGACTGCGCCAACCGGCTCGTGCATCTGTTGGTGTTAAGTGGCAAGGATAGCGGCGCTCTGTTCGCTTATCGGAAAAACATGAAATCCATCGAGCGCGTGGTGGATACCCGCAGCCTCGTTACAAGGCTATATGCCGTAGGTGCGGAAGGTATGACATTCGCCAGCATCAACAACGGCAAGCCATATCTGGAGGATTTTACCTATACAACAGATGTGCGCATCTCTACACTGGACTGTTCCTCTTTCACCAACCCTTATCAGATGCGGGAGTATACAGCCATGCGGCTGGCACAGTATTGTAAGCCTACCATCTCTTACGTACTAAATGCGATGGACCTTTCTGTCCTGACCGGATATGAACATGAAGCATGGGAGCTTGGCGATTACGTGCGTGTGGAGGATGCAGAGCTCGGTCTTTCTGTCACCACCCGCGTGGTCCGCAGAGAATACAATCTGCAAGAACCGTGGAATACGGTGCTGGAGCTATCAACCACACTAAAAAATCTGGGGAGCTCTGCAAGCCAATGGGACAACGCAGCAGATACACTCGGCGGCACCAGCATGGTATCCAACAATGATATCCGTGAACTGGTGCCCTTCAACCTTCTGCGCAACTCCCGCGCCGATGATGAGCTGGCTTATTGGACGAGCTCCGGCTTTGAGGCTGACGGCGATAACGGCGCTTCCGGTACGGCATCCTTTAAGGCCGAAGGTGTCTCCGGTATGACAAAGAGTCTGTCGCAGACGGTATATCCTGCCAATCGTGACAGCTACACACTCTCCGCGCAGATTGCTTCCGAGAACTTAAAGAAGCTCTCCGATAGCTCTCAGGTTGGTATTGAAGTAGTTATTGAATATGAAGACGGAACCACAGAAACCCGCTTCATCGATCTGTATTAAAGGAGGCGCGTATGGCATATTTTTCAAAAACCTCGGCTAAGGTCGCGCCGGAACATTACGGATCTCGTGTCAAGTCAATCACGGTCCGCGTTTGCATTACCAACTGCACCGGCACCGTTTATATCACAGACCTGATGCTGCAAGTCGGTGCCGTCGCTACGGGATGGGTAGGACATCCCTGTGAGATTAAGTGGACGCTCGATGGCTGATCTGATCTTCACCCGCTTGGCGGAGATTATCAATAAAAAAGAAACGAAGCGCGTGGCCAGCATTACGGTGACTCCTACCATCACCGACTGCTCTGGCACCATCTGGTTTACGGACCTCATGTTGCAGGAAGGTCCTGCGCTGACCGGCTACACCCCGCACACGGAGAAGTGCCTCGCAGAATCCGAGAACGATCCCGTGTGGTTCAACGGCATCGTTCGTTCCGAAGAAACGGTGATCCTCTTGAACCTCGGCGGGACTTCTGCCGGACTGGATATTCATTTGTATCCCAAGCAGGCTCTTGCTGCCGATGAAATGCAGCTGGCACAAGGTGTCGGCGGCCAGCGGGCCTCTTTCCCGTTTGCCGTAGCCGCTGACGATGATGTAGCAATTCTGGCTTCCACGCAGGAATGCACACATAATGGGAACCCTGCTGTGAAAGAAGGATTTTATCAATACAGCGCGGCATGGGATTCCAAGCACCGGGTAACGCTTCCACAAGGGAAAACGGCCCGGTTACTTTTTGCTATGCAGGAAATGGACGATGGAGGTGAAATGCTCTGATGGATACGCTCAAAGGAAAGAAAATCATGGTGTGGACCTTCATGGGCAATGCACGCATGTATACGGCGCTTCGTAACTACGGCGACCGCATCAGCCAGATCGGGCTGTTCTCCTTCAAAGTCCAGGCGACCGGCGAAATTTACGAAAGCGGCGTAGCCATATCCGATATGCTCACCTACATCAATATGTGGCCGCATATCAAGTGGCTTCTTACAATCAGCAATGACGGTTACAACAGTATCTTTCGAGCCCTGCGCGATAATACGAACGGAGCGCAGGATACATTCCTCACGGAGATCGTCCGTATCATGCAAAAATATCCGTGGTGTGACGGCATCGACATCGACCTCGAAAAAGGCGATGGCTATTCCACCCATGCAGCGTCTACGGCCATGTTTGCCAACATCTATAACACGGTCAAAGGATACGATTCTTCAAAGCTCATGAACATCTGCCTTCCGGGTATGACTTCGGTCAACGGCTCGGTCGGCGGCGAGAACTGGTGCGTATATGCTGACCTGAACGCTTACTGCGATACCGCATCCATTATGAGCTACGGCATGGCATGGGCAGGCTCTGCTCCCGGTCCGGTCTCTCCGCGCTCATGGCTGGAGGGCATATACGATTATGCTTCGCAGGTCATGGACACAGAAAAGGTTTTTCTCGGCATGCCCGCTTACGGCTGGAACTGGCAGATCTATGATTTGCCCGCTAATATCGGCAAAACCTATCGCGGCACATCACAGACCTACTATGCAGCGCAGAACTGGCTGAAGGGCGTGTATAACTTTACGGACGATCAGCCCCCACAGCCCTTTATCCCTTTCGTCGGATATTGGGACGATAACAATAAAGGACCTTGGGCGCTGCCGCATGTATACGACTATATGGAGGGCCGGGATGCCACTGAACGCACCTATCCACAGCTCTCCGGAACATATAACGGCAGGCATTATCTGACGGCATACAGCAAGGAGCAATCGACAACTTTCGACAATATTCTCATCGACCGTGACGGCACTCCGGACAGTTATTCCGGTATTGTTTCTGTGGAAAACGGTGTGGTCACTCTCGGAGATAACGGAGCGGCGACTTACAATTTTACGGTCTCGACTGCTGGCACCTATGATATTGCTGTCCGGCTTTGCTATCCCTTCTGGGATAAGAACGGCATCTACGTTTCGATTGATGGATCAACGACGCACTATACGGAAAGCAGGCTCTGGTGGCCCTACTGGAGGACAACCTTCTGGACCACGCTTGCACGTGGCATTGCTCTTTCCGCAGGCAGTCACACCATCCGGATATCCGTAGATGTGAAAGGCGTGCAGTTTTATGGTTTCCGTATATGTGACTCCTTCTCGGAGGAGCCTTCTGCAGGGGACGCCACATATACGCTGGCACCGCGTCAATTCAAAGACGTAAACGGCGATATGGTCGGTCCTGCTACCGGCTTCAAGCTAACGCTGGAAATGCTGCGCAGAAAACCGGACTCCGCGCTTGTATGGTATGAGGACTTCCGGGATTACGGCGTGCTTGCCACAAACTACTGGACCACCCTCTCCGGAGAATGGGAGGTCTGGCGCTCTGAAGAATACTCGACAGAGCGAGTCTATTCTCAGCTTGAGGGAAGCGGCAAACTCGCGTGGAAATATGACGGCTTTTCTGATATTCACCTGCGGGCGAGGCTGGCTTTCTGCTCTGACGGAGGTGGCCGCGCCGGTGTTTTCTGCGGTGATCTGTTCTGCTGTCTGAACTATGACAATCAAGCCGTCGAGCTTTATAACGGTTCCACGCTCCTTGGAAGCTACAGCACTGACCTTGTCAAAACATCAGATACAGACCTGCGAGACAATCCCAGCATGTATACCGTGGAGATGCGTATTCGCGGAAACAAGGTGCGCGTTTATTCCGGAGCCTCTTACACGCTGCGGTTTACGGCAACGGTGAGCGGCTTCTCCGGAGGCTATGCGGGATACCGGTCAGACAGCCATTCCGTTTGTGAGCTCCTGCGCCTTGGTGATGCTTGGACCTATGAGCCCTATGAACGGTTTGATGTAATCATGCCGGACGGCAGCACCAAAAGCTACGGAAGAATATCCCGCAGCAACTGCACATGGGATAGTGAATTTCAGGTCTTTACCCTGACAGCCGATGTGGAAGAGTCCTCTACCCGAAGTGAGGACATCTCAATGGACTATGATTTCTTCCACTCCGACGTGATGACGAGCCTTTCCTGCGGCAACGATTACACGGCAAAAGTTATCCCGGTGGACATCAACATCTGGATATCACGTCTGTTCCTCGGTGACGCGGACGGCTTTTCCATCCTCTACTATCAGGATGTAGACAGCCTTGTCTATTGGGCGAATCAGGCCGCCTACCGCTGGAAACTGCGCGGCATGTGCATGTGGTCTCTCGGACAAGAGGACCTGCGACTATGGGAATGGCTCCCGAAACAAATATAAACCTTGTAAACAGGCGATTGCTCAGATGGGCAGTCGCTTTTTTAACACCAAAATGCAAAGGAGGACATGCATTATGAAAGAATTCTGGAACACGATTCAGCTCATATTCACCGCCATCGGAGGGTGGCTTGGCTACTTCCTCGGTGGGTGTGACGGGCTTCTCATCGCGCTGCTCATCTTCGTGGCTGTAGATTACATCACCGGTGTCATGTGCGCCATCGCGGATAAGAAGCTCTCCAGCGAGGTGGGCTTTAAGGGCATCTGCCGAAAGGTCCTAATTTTCCTTCTGGTGGGCATCGCCAACATTATCGATGTACAGGTGATCCAGACCGGATCGGTGCTGCGTACCGCTGTGATCTTTTTCTATCTCTCCAATGAAGGTGTGAGCCTGACAGAGAACGCTGCGAATCTGGGCCTGCCGGTGCCGGAGAAACTGAAAGCGGTGCTGGAGCAGCTCCATGACCGAGACACCGATGGAAAGGACGGTGAAAAGTAATGGCTTATACAAACAGCTCTATGGTGGTCTACACCAAACTCAGCCCGAATCACTCCGGGCAGCGAACAATGAATATCGACCGCATCTCCCCACACTGCGTCGTCGGCCAGTGTACGGCAGAGGGACTCGGTGACTGGTTTGCGCGAAGCTCCACGCAGGCATCCAGCAACTACGGAATCGATAAGGATGGGCGCGTCGGTATGTATGTAGAGGAGAAAAACCGCTCGTGGTGTACTTCCTCGAATGTCAATGACCAGCGTGCCATCACCATCGAATGCGCCAGCGATACCAAAGAACCGTACACAATGTACGATGTGGTTTATCAGACGCTGATCAAGCTCTGCGTGGATATTTGTCAGCGCTATGGGAAAAAGAAACTCCTGTGGCTGAGCGATAAGGATAAGACGCTGGCCTATACACCGGCTTCTGATGAGATGATTATTACCGTCCATCGCTGGTTTGCCAATAAGTCTTGTCCCGGCGAGTGGCTCTATTCCCGTCTGGGTGATCTGGCTAGCAAGGTTACTGCGGCTCTCGACGGCACCACCACAACAACGGAGCCTGCCGCTGCGACCAACAACGAGAAAGCTATCTGGGATTACCTTTACGGCAAGATCGGCAACGCCTACGGTGTGGCCGGTTTGATGGGCAACCTTTATGCGGAATCGGCGCTCAGGCCGAACAATCTGCAGAACACTTATGAAAAGTCGCTGGGCCTTACAGATGCGCAGTACACCGCTGCTGTCGATGACGGCTCATACACCAATTTCGTCAAGGATTCTGCCGGATACGGTCTTGCGCAGTGGACTTACTGGTCCCGCAAGCAGGCCCTTTTGGAATACGCCAAGGCAGCCGGTAAATCTATCGGTGATCTTGACATGCAGCTCGGCTTTATCTGGAAGGAGCTCTCGGGAGGATATAAGGCCCTTCTGAAAACGCTTCAGACGGCAACTTCCGTCACAGATGCTTCCACGGCGGTGCTGACGCAGTATGAACGTCCCGCAGATCAGGGTGCTTCCGTTCAGGCCAAGCGTGCAGGATACGGACAGACCTATTACGACAAGTATGCTGCCGCTGACTATCCGGAGAAGCTCACGAGCGGATATTACCGCGTAAGGAAAAGCTGGTCTGATACCAAATCGCAGCTCGGCGCATACCGTGTGCTTGCCAACGCCAAGAAACAGGCTGACGAGAATCCCGGCTACTATGTTTTTGCGAATGACGGTACCTGCATTTATCCGGAGAAGAACGCTGAAACCTATCTGGAATACACCGTAGTTAAGGGCGACTCCCTCTGGGGAATTGCACAGCGTTTTCTCAGCAAAGGCAGCCGTTACCCGGAGATCATGACTTTGAACGGCCTGACCTCCACCACCATTTACAGTGGTCAGAAGCTAAAGCTCCCGAACTAAGAGCCTATCCGCAAATAAAAACATATGGTAAAATAGCCACCAAAGGCGGTGGGAAAGATGGAGAAAAAGAGCTATAAGTCGTGGACAATATCGGATGCATTCTGGGAAGCAATAAAAGAGGAGATACCGCAACGACAGCGAATAGAAGGCAAAACATATAAGCGAAAACCCGGCGGAGGGAGAAAACCATTGTCTAAGCGACGGGTATTAGAGGGAATATTCTATGTTTTACGAACAGGCTGTCAATGGAAAGCAGTGCCCAAAGAATACGGTGCTGGGAGCAGCATCCATAAATATTTTCAGGAATGGGCAGCAGAAGGATTTTTTGAAAAGCTGTGGACAAAAGGACTGGAACGATACGATGAGTTGGAAGGGATCGGCTGGGAATGGCAAAGTCTGGATGGCTGCATGGTGAAAGCACCACTGGCCCTGGAAGCTGTTGGGAAGAATCCAACAGATCGAGGAAAAAATGGGGACAAAACGCAGTATACTGACGGATGAAAACGGACTCCCCCTGGCAGTTGTTCTTTCCGGGGCCAATACACATGATGTCAAACTGTTGGATGATACCTTGGATTATATTGTAGTGCTACGACCGAAACCGGATGAGGAACACCCACAAAATCTGTGTTTGGATGCCGGCTATACTGGCAGTGGTGAAAAGATACGATTGCGTGGTTACACGCCCCATATTCGGCCCCGTGGCGAGGAGAAGAAGGAACTGGAGCGCAACCCAGACTTCCATGCCCGCCGTTGGGTCGTTGAGGTCACGCACTCTTTTCTCAATCGTTTTCGTAAATTGCTGGTTCGCTTTGAAAAGAAAGCTGCTAATTATTTGGCTCTCGTTCAATTTGCCTGTTCTGTTATTGTCTGGAGAAAATTCTTACATGTTCATCTTTAGCTATTTACGGATAGGCTCTAAATACTGTAATATTCTCACGGCCCATCAGGGATTTTTCCTTGGTGGGCCTATTTTTTTGTGCTTTCCTTCGTCAAAACAGGTCCACCGCCTCCAGTGGAAAGTGAGAGAAACCCTCTCGGACTGGAGGATATACCTATGACACAGATTACATTACCCGATGCCGACCTCGCCGCTGCTCTTGATGGAGTGACCACGGACCACTTCTTTACCAAGGAGCAATTTCAGCGGGATGTCGATTATTACAGAGCCCAGAGCATCGTAAAAACCATGCTGGATGCCGGACTTATTTCCTTGTCGCAATTCGACAAATTGACCGCCCTGAACCGGAAATCTTTCTCTCCGTTTCTGGCCGATATTATGCCGAAAATGACTTGATAAATATTGCTTTTAGAGTGATAGATAGACACTACCGAAGGGAGGTGAAACCGTGAAAAAGGTCACGAGATTAGGTGGAGACGTCAAGAAAAAATCCACCACTAAGGTCCTCCGGGTGGCAGCCTACTGCCGCGTTTCCACAGACAGCGACGCGCAGCTTGAAAGCCTCGAAGCGCAGAAAACCCACTATGAGAATTACATCAACGGGCGTGAGGATTGGGAGTTTGCAGGGCTGTATTTTGACGAAGGCATTTCCGGCACAAAAAAGGAAAAGCGACCGGCGCTGCTTCAGATGATCGCAGACTGTAAGGCCGGGAAGATCGACTTCGTAATCACTAAGTCCATCAGCCGCTTTGCAAGGAATACCACGGACTGTCTGGAGATGGTCCGAAAGCTCCTCGAACTGGACATTCCGATCTATTTTGAGAAGGAAAACCTGAATACCAGCTCGATGGAAAGTGAGCTCTTTCTCGCCATCTTAAGCAGCATGGCTGAGGGAGAGTCTACATCCATTTCCGAGAACAGCAAATGGTCCATCCAGAAACGTTTCAAGAACGGCACCTTCAAACTCAGCTATCCGCCCTACGGTTACGATTGGAACGGTGACCAGATGGTCATCAATCCGGAGCAGGCCAAGACGGTCCGCTGGATTTTTGAGCAGGTGCTTTCCGGCAAAGGCACACACGCCATTTCAGAGGAACTGAATGCAAATGGCGTACCTACCAAAAAGGGAGGACGCTGGACGCCAACAACGGTACGCGGCATGATCAGCAACGAGAAATACACCGGCGATGTGATTTTCCAGAAGACCTACACCGATTCGCAGTTCAATCGCCATGTCAATTACGGCCAGAAAGACCAGTACGCAATGGCAGATCACCACGAAGCCATCATCAGCCGTGAGATCTTTGAGGCGGCAAACGCTCTGGTTGAGCAGCGCGGCAAGGAAAAAGGCATTGTCAAAGGTAGTGAAAAATACCAAAGCCGATACTGCTTTTCCGGCAAGATCGTCTGCGGCGAGTGCGGCGATACCTTCAAGCGCCGGATACATTCCACCACGACACACAAATATGTTGCGTGGTGCTGCAACACCCACATTGAGGACAAGGACCGCTGCTCCATGAAATACATCAGGGACGACGCGGTCAAGGCAGCTTTTGTGACAATGATCAACAAACTGATTTTCGCCCACAGCATTATCCTGAAGCCCTATTTGGAAGCAATACGGAGCGGATGCAATGATGCACCTATGCGCCGGATTCAAGAAATCCAAACCCTGCTCTTGGAAAATGCAGCACAGCGAGAAACCCTGACCAAGCTGATGGCGCAGGGCTACATCGACCAGATTCTTTACAACGAAGAAAACAACACGCTTCTTTCGCAGGCGGACCGCTACCGGCAAGAAATGGATACGCTCAGCAAAGTCATCGGCGGTGGCGGCGCACACGTCAACGCAACGCAGGACCTTCTGCGGTATGTGGAAAAGGCCGCCATGCTGACGGACTTCGATGAGGCGCTATTTGAAAATACCGTAACCCGCATTAAGGTACTTTCCCGTGAGGAGATTGCCTTTGAACTAAAATGCGGGCTTACACTCAAGGAAAGGATGTGAACACATGGGGCACACACCATACGGATACCGAATTGAGAATGGTATCGCGGTGATTGATGAAGAAGCTGCCGGAAAGCTCCGAAAGCTCTATGAAAACTACCTCACCGGCCTGAGCCTGAAGGACGCAGCGGCTGAGGCCGGTATCGACACCTACCACGGAACTGCCAAGCGTCTGCTTAAAACGCAGCATTACATCGGTGACGATTTCTACCCGGTCATCATCGACGAGACAGTCTTCCAGAATGTACAGGAGGAGCTGATGAAGCGGGCCGCTGCTCTTGGGAGGCTGAACCGGGCTTCGAAAGAAAAAGTGCTCAAGGCTCCTACCGTTTTTACGATCCGGGACATCAAAAAACGATTCGATAACCCGGTAATGCAAGCCGAATACATTTACAGCCTGATTGAAAGCGAGGTGAGCTGATGGGAAATATTATGGTCATCCCGGCAAGGAGGCAGGTCGGGAACAACATCAAAAAAGCTGAGAAGCCAAAGCTCCGAGTCGCAGCGTACTGCCGCGTCAGTACTGACAGCGATGAGCAGGCCACCAGCTATGAGGCTCAGATTGAGCATTACACTGAGTACATCTTCAAAAACCCGGAATGGGTGATGGCGGGCATATTTGCAGACGACGGAATCACGGGTACGAACACCAAAAAGCGTGACGAGTTTAACCGCATGATCGAGGAATGCCATGCCGGAAACATCGACATGATCATTACCAAATCGATCAGCCGATTTGCCCGTAACACGCTGGACTGCCTGAAATACATTCGAGAGCTTAAGGACCTGAACATTCCGGTTTTATTTGAAAAAGAGTCCATCAACACAATGGATTCCAAGGGCGAGGTGCTTTTGACCATCATGGCCTCCCTTGCCCAGCAGGAAAGCCAGAGCCTCTCGCAGAACGTAAAGCTCGGCATTCAGTACCGCTACCAGCAAGGCAAGGTGCAGGTCAACCACAACCGCTTCCTCGGCTACACCAAAGACGCTGACGGCAACCTTGTCATTGATCCGGAGCAGGCTGAGATCGTCCGGCGCATCTACCGGGAATACCTGCAGGGCCTGAGCATGGATAAGATTGCTGCTGGCCTTGAGGCTGACGGTATTCTCACCGGTGCGGGTAAGGCAAAATGGCACACCAGCACCATCAACAAGATTCTCCGGAACGAGAAATACATCGGTGACGCGCTTCTGCAAAAGACCTACACCACGGATTTCCTGACGAAGAAGCGCATCAAGAACAACGGCACTGTCCCACAGTACTATGTAGAAGGCGACCACGAGGCGATTATCCCGAAGGACATCTTCCTTCTGGTGCAGGAAGAACTGGTCCGCAGGCGCGTGGTCCACACCAGTGACAACGGCAAACGGCACTGCTATTCCTGCAAGCACTGTTTTGCACAGATCGTTTTTTGCGGCGAGTGCGGTGAGTTTTATCGGCGCGTTCACTGGAACAACCGAGGCTGCAAGTCTATCGTCTGGCGGTGCTGCAGCCGCTTAGAAGCTACCGGCCACGCCTGCCACAGCCGGACGGTCAATGAAACACTTCTGGAGCAGGTAGTGATCGACGCCATCAATCGGGTGCTTTGCCAGAAGGACGATTTCCTACAAACGCTGCGGGCAAACATCGCCACGGTAGTCCTTCAGGGCGATGCCCTCTCACCGGAGGTCATAGATGAGCGACTGAACAAGCTGCAAAAGGAGCTCCTGAAAAAGGTCAACCAGAAAGACGACTACGACGCCATCGCGGATGAGATTCTACGACTCCGGGATCAGCGCAGGCAGGCCGAAGTGAACAGCGTCATCCAAGATGAACAAATGAAGCAGATCCGGGACTTGCAAGATTTCGTCAAGAACCAGCCTGCCACCATCACAGAGTTTGATAAGACGCTGGTCAGCCGCCTGATAGAAAAGATCACAGTATTCGATGATCACTTCACTGTAGACTTCAAATCTGGCATCACAATCGACATCGAAGCATAAAAAGGCTCCTCGCCACCGACGCGTTTGCCGATAGTGAGGAGCAGTGAGGGGCCTTGGGCTATTAATTTGAGATAATTCTGTATAATTAAAGTTTGTATTTATCTTGGATGTTCATCGGCTAAAATCTTTTCTTCAGCCTGCCATTTGTTTTCTACTTCGAGGGCGTAAATTTTTTTGTGTCTTTAAAATTGGAAGTTCCATTCAGTTGGAATTAGATATGTTGGAACTTTTTGTCACTTTTTCCGGATGTTCCATCTCCTTACTTTTAGTATTGC
>ERZ1106950.530-NODE-530-length-37148-cov-7.619793_pt1 | contig 37148 bp, 29 predicted proteins | sample MGYA00403675_ERZ1106950 | MGnify/ENA primary metagenome ERZ1106950 (study PRJEB35170, sample SAMEA104062410) | human gut metagenome | biome: human gut; feature: human-associated habitat; material: faeces | place: Denmark | collected 2012-06-13 ... | reverse complement strand
GGTAGTAGACCATCGGCTTGTCGTAGACCGGAAGCAGCTGCTTGCTGACCCCCTTCGTGATCGGATACAGGCGGCTGCCGCTGCCACCCGCCAAAATAAGGCCTTTCATTATTCAAGTGAATTAATATGCGTTTTCATCCCGCTTCAGCGCATTCCACACCGTCAGGAGCATGATGCGTATATCCAGCAGCAGAGACCAGTTTTCGAGATACCAGATGTCGCGGCGCACGCGGCCCTCCATCTGGCTCAACTCGTGGGTCTCGCCGCGGTATCCCGTCACTTGCGCCCAGCCCGTGATGCCGGGCTTGATCAGGTGGCGCACCATGTATTTATTGACCAGCTTGGAGTAAAGCTCGGTGTGCTGGAGCATGTGGGGACGGGGACCGACGATCGACATGTCGCCTTTCAGCACGTTGATGAACTGGGGAAGCTCGTCGATGCTCGATTTGCGCAGGAAGCTGCCGAAACGGGTCTTGCGCGGATCGTTTTTCGTCGCCTGCACCCGGTCGGCCTCGTCGTTTACGCGCATCGACCGGAACTTGATGCAGCCGAACGTGCGGCCGTTTTCGCCGCTGCGCTCCTGAATGAAGAATACCGGGCCTTTCGAAGTCAGCTTGATGCCCAAGGCCACGAAGAGATAGACGACGGGGAAGAGTGTGCAGAGGAAGGCGCCGGATACCGCGACGTCGAACGCGCGTTTGACGAAACGGTTCGAAACCTGCCGCAGCGGCTCTTCGCGGATATAGAGGATCGGTACGTTGCCCAGCAGTTCGAGGTTCATCGCGCGTTTCATGTAGTTGCGCAGGTTGGGCACATAGTAGAACCGCACGAAATTGTTTTCGCAGTAGTCCATGATCGGGAATATCTCCTCCAGATAGCGGTCGGTGGAGAGGCAGCAGTACACCTCGTTGACCGGATGGCGTTTCAGCCACGGCAGGGCTTCGTCTACGCTGCCCAGACACGGGGTGTTGCCGGGCAGGGCCTTGTCGTCATGGTTGCTGAAAAAACCGAGTACGCGGTAGCCGGTGCTGGTGTTGTCCACCATTTCGTGATACACCTCCAGCGCATTGTCCTTGCTGCCGACGATGATGACCCGCCGCGAGTTGCGTCCGTGTCCGCGGGTGATCTTGACCGCCATGCGGCAGATGTAGCGCCACAGCATCAGCGCGACGGTGAGCGATATGTAGAAGACGCCGATCAGCCGGAGCGGCAGCAGGCCGTAACTCCATACGGTCTGTATCAGTGTAAAGAATCCGATGTGGCAGAGTACGACGTAAAACACGCGGCGTATGATCTCCTCGTAGGGAACGATCCGCGAAGAGAGGATCACGCCGAACCACGAAAGTCCGGGGATGAAACAGATGTTGAGACAGGCGAATATCTCCAGCGAGTGGGCGACATATGCCGGCTGGGGAAACAGCGTCAGCGCGAATATCCAAGAAAGATTGAGTAGAAATAGATCACCGATAATTACAGGAAGCTTGATCAGCAGGGATTCCTGCATGACTTGTTTCATAAATCGAAAATTTAGAGGCGTTAATTTCCGTATTGAACGTATGTCGGATTACGTATGGATATAAAATGAATTGCTAATCTATCTTTGCGATGTATTTCAGCGGAATATAGGCCGTCAGGGCGGTTGCGACGTTGCGGATCGCCACGGCGACCTTGCTGTGTCCCTTGTGGCGGATGTAGCGGCCTTCGATTCCGGCGAATATGCCCTCCGTGACGCGTACCGGATCTCCCTTTTCCAGATCCACGTCCTGCGGCGCGACGATTTCGACGTGCTCGTTCTGCGTGGCGACGACGGCCATGAAGTCCTGCATCTGCCGCTCCGGAATAACCGTCGGCGATTTGCTTTCGCGGTCCATGATGTAGCGGATCGGAAGGGTGGTGGTCGCTTTTATCTCCCGCAGCCGGTCGGCCGATGTGCGGATGAACAGCAGGTTGTGGATCAGCGGCTCCCAGACCTTGCGTCTTTTGCCGCCGTAGGTCCGTTCAGCGAAGTGCATGGGTACGTAGCTCTCGATCCCGATACTGTCCAGATAGCTCTTTGCGGCCATTTCCCGGCTGTACGTGACACGTATTGCGTACCATTGCTGTTCGGTTTGCGGCTCTTCACACATGGGCACACCTTGGGGACACCTCCGCAGACGAAGTGCGGTTGTCAGTCGTTTTGATTCGGTTTATTGAAACATTCGCTCGCGTGCATTCCTACCCATAGGACCTGCACATCCTTTCGTCCGGTGCAAATATAAGCAATTTTCCCCATACGGCAACACCGCGGCGGGTCGATTCCGTTTGCAGCCTAAACAATAAAGGGCACAAAAAGGTCCGGAAATTCCGGATTCGCGCCTCTTTATGTCCTTTGTCGTACCGGCACGCCCCAAACGGTGCATATCGGTTTTCCTTTCGGACGCAAAGTTAATCTTTTATTTTTAATTGGCAATAAACGGACGATTTTTTTGATTTTTAGGCGAAAGAAGACTTCTTCGCCGGCCCGGCGGCCTGTTCGGCGTATTCGCGGCCGCCGCCGGGTGACGGGCGCCGGTCTGCCGCCCTTGCCGTGCCGATGCGGCGGGCCGTACGGCGCTGCGTCCGCACTTCCCTGCGCGGCCTGCGGCGCATTATCGGAACAGGGTGAACCTTTCGTTCCACTGGGCGCGTATCGTGTCGTAATAATAGCGCCACGGGGACGTCCGCAGGACGCGGCGCAGCCGCCAGCGGTTGTGTATGGGGCTGAACAGCTTGAAATAGAGCTTGGGCAGCGTCCGGGTCGGCATGGGGCGCATGGCGTATATTTCCCGCATGAAACGCTCCAGCATGCCTGCATCGCAGGCCGGCTCCGGAACTTCGGTGCCCAGATACCGGACGGCGGCGGCCGTCATCAGCGCTTCGAAACGGTCCAGCCGGTAGTCGGCCAGCGCTTTGTGGAACAGTTGCCGGTCGATTTCATGGCCGTGCCGCTCCAGAAAGCAGGCCCAGTCGCAGAGATGCCGGACCGCGATTCCCTCCTTCTGGTAGTGCACGGCCGCATGGCGGAGCAGGTATATCGCGTTGAAGGTTGCCGGCGGGACGGCGATGTTTTCGCCGATTTCGCACACGCCCTCCTGCTCCAGCACTGCCGTCAGCAGGGCGTTCAGTTCCCGTTCGCTCCGGTTGCGCCGGACATTGAGAATGGTCCGGTGATTTTCGATCAGAATGCCGTCCCACGTATGGGACGAATGTTTCGGAACGTCGAAATAGGGCTGCGCCCCCATTTGCAGCAGCAGGCGGTCGCCTTCGTCGGAGGCCCCGAACAGGTAGATGTCGATGTCGCCGCACTCACGATGCGCCGGAACGGGGTAGTCCCTGCTCAGCCCCAGCCCCTTCAGTACGAGCATGCGGATGCCGTTTTCGGCGAAGGCTGCCGCCATCTTCGCGGTCTTTTCCTGCTGGCGGCGGTAGCGTTTCTCCTGCCTTTCGGCCGTCAAGGCCCAGCGGAGCCGAATATCCCGCGGCGGCCGTAGCTTTTCGGGCAGACGCTCCATGCCGTCTCCGATCACCGCGCATACGCCCTGATCGGCCGCCATGCGGAAGATGTCGTCCCATTGCCGTGCTGAGATTTTCCCGGTGACAGCCGGAGCGCAGTCCGGTTTCAGCCCGCTGCGCAGCAGCTGAAAGAAGTGGCGGGTATCGTTTTCCGAATACATAAGATGCTTTTGAGTGTTGCGGTGTGTAGTGTCGTTGCCGTGCAAAGATAGCGGATTTCCGCAAATATTCAAGATCTTGCCGGAACGGCCGGAGTTTTGCGGAGCGGGGCAAATGAAAAAACGTCCCGAATGATTCAGGACGTTTCGCCGAGTTTCGGACTCTTTTCTGTGATCCCGCTGGGATCTTTTGTGATTCAGCTGGAATCATCCAGTGATCCGTCTGGGGTTTACCTCCGAAACTGTGTTATATGTGGGCTACAGCGGCTTTAGGTGGCTGATTCTCCTTCATTTCTATACCAATTATAGAGTTCGAAATTACAGTAGGTCACACACAGGTTATGTAACTAAGTTGCCGCAGTGCGTTTTTTGTCGTTTTTTGGTTACGCGAGAACGTATGATCCTTGCAAGATCACGTAATTATCCTAAAGCATGCCTGTTGATGTCCTGAATATAAGTTTATACAGTAAGAATATTGTTCGAGGTATATGTTGGGTTACATTTAAGTTATGCAGTGGGTGCCTAATCCTGATCATTTTAAAATTGCAGCATAACCACACCATTCTTAACTTTCTATTTTTGAGATAAGCTTAGAATTAAGATCGTCATCTTCTCCAATTAATTGCAGTACTAATTTATATACAAGTGTACACGGATTATGTGTATGGAACCTTTGGTCTTCAAATTGGTCGTGCAGGCTTTTTGCCCATCTTATTGCAGCATTTTGATTCCCATATTGATTAATTATATCATAATTATTAGGGGCGTTTTTAGCATATTCATAATCTTTCTTCTTTTTCTTATTTTTAGGTGACGTATTGACAGCATCCGAAATCGCTTTTTTATATTCCTCCCTGCTCATTGCAGTGACTCTATTATGAAAATGCAATAGATACCATAATTCGAATGCCTCATTGCTCCATGCGCAATTGATATTATTCTGTCGCGCTTTAATTATAGCGCCGTTGAATTGATCCGGAGAGAAACTATCTTTATCAAAAACAGCCCATACACTATCGTAATCAAAAGAGGAATTTAATTCAATAGCTTTATCCACAACCTGCATTGTATTAATCCCACCACCGTCGATTGTCAACTCATAAACGATAGTCCCCTTTCTAGTCTTATTAAAAACTCTAAAATAATTGGGCTCGGTTTTCTCTCCCTCGCATACAATTAAAATATTGCAATTAATAACACGTACTTTTCTTTTAGGAGCAGAGTGTTGTCGTCTCTTGAGGATAGCATTATCAATTTTTATCTTTCTTGCCATGGCCCTTATACCCTTATAAATTATAATTCATTAAAAAGGGAATAGCTCCATACCGGCCTGCAATATAGTTTTTTTCATAATTGCTGTCATTGCGAGGCTTTTGTCCATTAGGTAGAATTATGTCATTCAATGTATAAAGGTCTGTTTGCTGCATACTGTCTTTCTCGGCAAACCATATCTGATCTCGTCTAAATATTTTAGATGATAATAGATGAGTGTCATGTGTTGTAAAAATTAATTGGGCATTATTGGGGTTGGTTTCCTTGTCATTAAATAATTTTACAATAAACTCAGATATAATAGGATGCATACGACAATCCAATTCGTCAATAAAAAGGGTATCTCCATTAATCAATGTGTCAAATATTGGCCCTGATAAATCAATTAATTTCTGAGTTCCTTCAGATTCTTTTTCATAAACATCAAACGGAATCTCTCCTATAACCACTCCATTCTTATCATATTTTTTATGTATGGATAACAATTCAACCACTTTTTTATTTGCCAATTGCTTTGTCAACTCTTTTTTGAGTTTTTCAGACAATTCAGTTGGAAGAGTTGAAGGATCAAATTCGTTCTCTATTGTGGAAAGAGATTCAAACCCAAGTTTCAAATTCTGTAGGAAATTCAATGCTTCATTATGCCCGTTCAATTTTGTGTGGAACATCTCTTTAGAATATCCCATATAAGACTTACTGTGAATTCCAGATATTGCGTTACATTTGGTACTAAACCATTCAACTATTAGTTTTGATATAGTTCCCCCTAATTGCGCTACGACTGATATGAATAATCTATTGTCGTTTGTTTTTTCTTCTAAGTCAATACCTTCTTTAAAATCATTCTCCGAAATACCAATGCCTTCTTCGTTGCGAATAAATAGTACTTCTTCCTTTTTTCTTCCTTTTTTTATAAAGAGCCATTCTCCAACAATCCGCTGTAGATTATGTTCAAAACCATATCTATATCGAATGTTGTTTTCTATAAAAATAATTTCATAATAAGTAGGCTCTTTTTCTGTATTTTTCATTAACAAAAAAGGATCATATGGATCTAGTTCTTCATTATAATTTAATTTTGCAGATTCGGTTATAATATTTCCCATAGAGGCCAACGCACGCACAAAATTTGTTTTCCCAGAAGAATTTGCTCCATAGATTGCGGCTGTACGAAGAACATTATATCCCATAGTTTTGGATATATTCTCCGGAATATCACTAATACTTGTAGACCCTTGTAGGGTAAAAGTTCTTTTAGAATAAAAAGAACGAAAATTGGCAACAGAAAATTCAAGTAACATCTGATCAAAATTTAGTTTACATTGAGACAACACCTCAATATATGCGCCAAATATAAAAAAACATTCTCTAAAATTAAAATAAATTGAGGAAAAACCTCAAAAAATGCCTTGTTGTTCAGCCCCAGAAATAAATTTTCATAACTGCATAGAGCATAGATATTGCTCGACTGTAGCAAATTGTTCGACGATTCAATCGTTTGATGTGGGTTCGTATGGTCAGGTTATACCGTTCGATATGATTTGTTCCTCTATTCGTCGTTTTGTGAATTGCAGGAGAGAGAAGAGTCCTGTACTGCCGGAGTTTATCCGTATAAACGCGTTTTGCATTCGACAGCTTATCCGTAACCTTTCTCAAGGTCTCATTTGTTCGGGGCCCGACTGAGAAGCAGGAGACCGATTTGTCATCTCGGTTCAAGGCATAAGTAACCCAGATATGATCGGTTTTCCTTCCTACAAAGGTTTTGATTTCATCGACTTCATAAACGGCATCAGCGATAATGTGCGGAGTTATTATCGAACTGGATATACTAAGAATCCTTTTCGTAAGAGTAGTGATTGATATTTCAAGTATTCGAGCAATGCTGCGAATACCGACACCTTCCTTGATGAATGTCGTGATTGATTTGTTCAGCGATGGATCGTAAGCGTTATAGGCATACGATGCTTGTTGTTTTCTATGACAGTCCTTGCATTCGTACCGTTGGATTCCGTTTTTCTGGTGTCCGTCTTTGACACATTTTCCGTTACAAAATTTACAGTTCATTTTATCCCCTAATCTGGGACATGAAGTCCGGGTTCAACATGTCTCAGTCCATTTTTAGCCGTTTTAAGGGCACAAAAATAACCGAGATAACATATATGTTGTCCCAGCGGGATCATGAAAAATTAGCAATGTGCTAAAAATCAAAAGGATATGATTCCTTAAAATCATATCCCCTAATCTGGTACATTACCGCGCGATACTTGTGTATTCAGTAATCGCGCTCTATTCATTCAAGGTGTGAAACCCTCGTTTTTAGTGATCCCGCTGGGGCTCGAACCCAGGACCCCAACATTAAAAGTGTTGTGCTCTACCAGCTGAGCTACGGAATCTCCGATGCCAAGAGGGGTGTTTCCCGTTTTTGGTGGTGCAAATGTATAGAATATTTTTGTTTTACCAAAATAAAACGATATTTTTGTAGGCGTTTAAGTGAAAAAATTCAATTCTAAACTCATATTACCTATGTGTAAAGCGTTAATTATCGGTGCCGGAGGCGTCGGAACGGTCGTAACCCAAAAAATCGCCGCCAATCCCGTTTTTACGGACGTGATGCTGGCCAGCCGTACCAAATCCAAGTGCGACGCCGTTGCGGCGGCTATCGGCGGCGGCCGTGTCAAGACCGCGCAGGTCGATGCCGACAATGTGGCCGAATTGTGCGAACTCTTCCGCGCGTTCCGTCCCGACATCGTGGTCAACGTGGCCCTGCCTTATCAGGACCTGACGATCATGGACGCCTGCCTTGAATGCGGCTGCAACTACCTCGACACGGCCAATTACGAGCCCAAGGACGAGGCGCATTTCGAATATTCGTGGCAGTGGGCCTATCAGGACCGCTTCAAGGCCGCGGGGCTGACGGCGATCCTCGGCTGCGGCTTCGATCCGGGCGTTACGGCCATCTTCACGGCCTATGCCGCCAAGCACCATTTCGACGAGATTCATTACCTCGATATCGTGGACTGCAACGCCGGCAATCACGGCATGGCTTTCGCCACGAACTTCAACCCCGAAATCAACATCCGCGAGGTGACGCAGAAGGGCCGCTATTACGAAAACGGCGAATGGGTCGTCACCGAGCCGCACGAAATCCACCGTCCGCTCAACTATCCCGGCATCGGCGAGCGCGAATCCTACGTGATCTACCACGAGGAGCTTGAATCGCTCGTCAAGAACTATCCGACCATCAAGCGCGCCCGTTTCTGGATGACCTTCGGTCAGGAGTACCTCACGCACCTGCGCGTGATTCAGAATATCGGCATGGCGCGTATCGACCCGATCATCTACAACGGCGTCGAGATCGTCCCGATCCAGTTCCTCAAGGCGGTGCTGCCCGATCCCAAGTCGCTCGGCGCCAACTACCACGGCCAGACCTCGATCGGCTGCCGCATCCGGGGCGTCAAGGACGGCAAGGAACGCACCTATTATATCTATAACAACTGCGACCACGAGCAGGCTTTCAAGGAGACCGGCACGCAGGCCGTCAGCTTCACCACGGGCGTTCCCGCGGCGCTCGGCGCGTCGATGTGGGCCAAGGGCCTTTGGCGCGGCGCCGGCGTCTTCAACGTCGAGGAGTTCGATCCCGATCCGTTCTTGGCCGAGCTGGGCGAGCAGGGGCTGCCGTGGCACGAGCTTTTCGATACCGATATCGAGCTTTGATCCGCAGACCCGTTTCCGATATTCCCCGCAAGGTGCGACAATCCGCAAAGCGCGAACAGACGATTCTGTTTGCGCTTTTTTCATACCCGGCAGCGGCCCCTCCCCGGCGCAGATTTCCGCCGGGTTTTGTATTCAGATCGTGGCCCGTCCTGCTGGGGCTGAAGATTATCTCGGTGTGCACAGCCGACCGCGTCGTGGTCGTCGATAGATATTGAACCGGGGCGCGCTCCGCTATGCCGAATCGCGGTCCGATACCTCCGCCGCAGGTCCGCGCTTTTTCCGGAGGGAGATTTTTCCGGCTGAGTATGTATAATATATGATACAATTTTATTATCTTTGGCTGTCAATTAACCCACTTGATAGTTATGAAAATGAAATGTATCCTATGTACGTTAGGCGCGCTTGTGATGTGCACGGCGCCGGTTTTCGCACAAGCTGCGAATAAGCAAGAGAAATCGGAATTCAACCCGCACTGGTTTATGCAGGTGCAGGCCGGAGCTTCCTATACGCTCGGCGAAGGGCCTTTCGGCAAACTCGTATCGCCCGCCGCGGCATTGTCGGCCGGGTATCAGTTCTCGCCCGTCTGGGGGCTGCGTTTCGGCCTGAGCGGCTGGCAGAGCAAGGGCGCATGGGTGTCGCCCCAAACTACCTATCAGTATAAATACCTGCAGGGCAATGTCGAAGCCACGCTCGATCTGGCCAACCTTTTCGGCCGCTTCAATCCCCGCCGGACGGTCAATCCCTTCCTGTTCGCCGGTGTCGGCCTGAACGGAGCGTTCGACAACGACGAGGCCAACGCCCTGAACGACAGCGGCTATCGGCTGGGCAACATCTGGTCCGGAAGCAAAGTGTTCGTTGCGGGCCGTCTGGGTCTCGGCGTGAATTTCCGCTTGTCGGACTGTGTGCTGTTTGGGGTGGAAGTGAATGCCAACATGCTCTCCGACAAGTACAACTCGAAGAAGGCCGGCAACCTCGACTGGCAGTTCAACGCGCTGGGCGGCTTCACGTTCCGCTTCGGCAAGAACCATAAGAAAGCCCGCACGGCGGCGGTCGTTCCCGCTCCGGCCCCGGCCCCTGCGCCGGAACCCGCTCCCGCTCCCGTCGAGGAGAAACCCGCGGTGAAGGAGACGCCTGCTCCGGCTCCTGCGGCCGTTGCCGAGCGACCGGCCGAGCTGCGTGAAAACATCTTCTTCCGGATCGGCTCGTCGCAGATCCGCACCACCGAAGAGGCCAAGGTCGGCGCGCTGGTCGAGTACCTGAAGGCCAATCCCGAAGCGAATGTCGAAATCGTCGGTTATGCCGATGCCGCGACCGGTTCGCATGCCGTCAATCTGAAAATTTCCAAGCTGCGCGCCGAGAGCGTCGCCGCCGCGCTGAAGAAGGCCGGTATCGCCGCCTCCCGCATCAGCGCCGAGGGCAGGGGAGACACCGCCCAGCCGTTCCCCGGCGTCGAGAAAAACCGCGTCAGCATCTGTATCGCGAAGTAGGGGACTGCACCCTTACCGGCTTGTAGCGGCTGTCTGACGACTCCCCGAAATTGAAAATCACCCCTGTCAGAACAAATTCTGACGGGGGTGAAATCGTAAGAATAGGACTTGTTGGACAGCCCGGCGGCCGGTTTCACATCATCTCCCTTATCGGCCTGTGCTTCCCGCATTCCTGTTCCGATTTGCCGCGTGCCGTCCGACGGCTAAGTATAAATACCTATTTGATGGCAATTCACACCCTGAGCCGTGCGGTTTTAGCAGGGAAATTGCTATTTTTGCAACTGTTTTGAAATAAAACGACTCGATGATTGACTTCTTGAAACTGCCTTCTCCGTGTTACGTCCTCGACGAAGAGTTGCTGGACCGTAATCTGGCGATAATCGACCGTGTGCGCCGCGAATCGGGCGCTGAAATTATCGTGGCTCTGAAGGCCTGCGCCATGTGGAGCATCTTTCCCGAACTGGCCCGCCATAGCGACGGTGCGACGGCCTCTTCCGCCGCCGAAGCGCGTCTTGTTTTCGAGGAGTTCGGCCGCCCCGCCCATACCTACGCCCCGGTCTATACCGACCGCAATATCGAAGAGATACTTCGCTGCAGCGACCATATCACCTTTAATTCCGTCGCCCAGTTCGAGCGTTTCGGACCGATGGCCCTGCTGCGCGGCATTTCGTGCGGACTGCGTATCAATCCCCAGTATTCGCCCGTCGAGACCGACCTCTACAACCCCTGCGTTCCGGGTTCGCGTCTGGGCGTTACGGCCGACCTCCTGAAGGAGCTGCCGGCGGGAATCGACGGCCTGCATTTCCACGTGCTCTGCGAGTCGCGTCCGCACCACCTGCGGCTGGCGCTCGAAGCCGTCGAAAAACACTTCGGCCAATACCTCGACCGGATCAAATGGCTCAATATGGGCGGCGGCCACCTGATGACGCATGCCGAATACGACTGCGACGAGCTGATCGCGCTGCTTCGGGAGTTCAAGGCCCGCCATCCGCACCTGCGGCTGATCCTCGAACCGGGCAGTGCATTTACTTGGCGCACAGGCTATCTGGTGTCGACAATTGAAGACTTGGTTGAGAACGCCGGCGTGCATACCGTCATGCTCGACGTGTCGTTCGCCTGCCACATGCCCGACTGCCTCGAAATGCCCTACAAACCGGCGATCGTCGGGGCGCACGAACCCGCCGAAGGCGAGAAGCGCTGGCGCATGGGCGGCACGAGCTGTCTTGCGGGCGACTATTACGGCGACTGGGCCTTCGACCATGAGCTGAAAGTGGGCGAGCGCATCGTTTTCGAAGATATGATCCACTATACGATGGTCAAAACCACGATGTTCAACGGCGTGGCGCATCCCGCCATCGTCATCGCCCGCCGCGACGGCCGCATCGACGTCGTCCGCGAATTCGGCTACGAGGACTTCAGGGACCGCATGTCGTAAATAACACAAACACAAATAAATGAAAGATTTTACACCTACTCCCTACACGCTTGAGTGCGTCGCCACGGGGCGCGAATTCGAAGATACGGGCTGGATGCTTGCCGATCCGCAGTGCAAGACGCCGTCGCTCGTGCGCGCCAAGTACGCCCGCAGGCAGCTCGAAGTGAAACCCGACGAATACGGTTTCTACAAATTCTGCGACTGGCTTCCCGTCCGCCGCATGCTCAAAGGCTCTTCGGCGCCCGTCACTTACAAGAGCAAGGGGCTTGCCCGGCACCTCGGACTTGAGAACCTCTACATAACCTTCAACGGCTACTATCCGGCCATCGGCGCCACGATGTCCACCTGCTCGTTCAAGGAGACCGAAGCTTTCTCGGTCTGCGCGCGTGCCGCCGAGGACGAAGAGCGCGTGCTGGTGGTGGCCTCGGCCGGCAATACGGCCCGCGCCTTCGCCAAGGTATGCTCCGACAACCACATCAAACTGCTGTTGTCGGTGCCTTACGACAATATCGAGGCCCTCTGGTTCGAGCATCCGCTCAACCCCTGCGTGAAACTCATTTCGTGCGAGAAGGGCGGCGACTATTTCGACGCCATCCACCTGAGCGACATCGCCCTTAAAGGCCCCGGCTTCTATGCCGAGGGCGGTGCGAAGAACATCGCCCGCCGCGACGGCATGGCCACGACGGTTCTTTCGGCCGTGACGACCATCGGCCGCATTCCCGACTACTATTTTCAGGCCGTGGGCAGCGGTACGGGAGCCATCGCCGCATGGGAAGCCAACATGCGCCTGATCGAGGACGGCCGCTTCGGTTCGAACACCATGAAACTCATGGTGTCGCAGAATGCGCCTTTCGTGCCGATGTACGACGCATGGCAGGCCGGTTCGCGCAAGATGCTGGCCTACGAGGATGACAAGGCGCGCCGCGATGCGGAGATCATCGACGCCAAAGTACTCTCGAACCGCCGTCCGCCGTACGGCATTACGGGCGGTCTGTACGACGCGCTGAAGGCTACCGGCGGCGAATTCTTCGTCGCCACCAACGCCATGGCCCGCAAGGCCCGCAAACTCTTCAAGGAGCTGGAGGGCGTCGATATCTACTCGGCGTCGGGCATCGCGCTCGCGTCGCTTGTCAATGCGGTCGCCGCGGGCAAGATCGAGAAGGACGCCGTCGTCATGCTCAACATCACGGGCGGCGGCGAGGAGCATTTCAAGGAGGACAAGGAGCTGTGGTACCTCAAGCCGAGCCACGTTTTCCCGCTCGAACCCGACACGGACGACGTGGTCGCCAAGGTCGAGGCGCTGTTTGCGAAAAACATTGCAGAATAGCACGATACATAGATTGTCTGCACCTTCGGTTGCAGCGGTCGCCGATTGGTTCCGGGGAGAAAATTCTCCCCGGAATTTTTTTTTGCAGGGTTTCCGGCAGATTTGTGTCGGCGTGAGTGCGCTCCCGTTTCTCCGGACCTTTTTCGAACCGGCGGGGGATGCGGCCCTCCCCGGCTCGTGCCTTTCCCGATGCCGGCAGCTGCCGGTGCGGCGTGCTTCCCGCGGAGCGCCGCTTTGCGGCGGCGCTGACGGCTGTAAACGCGGATGCGGACCTAACCGCCCGCGCCGCTCAGCCGGCGGCCGGGAGCGCATAAGCGCGCAATGTTGAAAAAGAAATGGCTGCAAAAGTCGGAAAGCTGCCGGAAAAAGTTACCTTTGCAGCGGTTTGAAAAGCGGGGGCGCAGCCGGACCCGCTTTCCGACCGCTGTAAATTATTTTATCAACCCAACAAAAAACAAGATGAAAAACATCCAAGCAAAGCAGACTCCCTGCTTCAGGCGTTGGAGCCGCAAAGGCTGGTCGGCCTTTGCGAGCCTGCACCGCCATGTAACCATCGGAGTCCTCGCCGCGACGATGTCGATCCTCTTGCTCGCGACGCAAAGTGCGTCTGCGCAGCATGCCGACACGGCCGCCGTCCTCCGTACGCTGAGGATCGACGAGGTCGGCATATCGGGCAGCCAGACTGCCCCGACGCGCAACGTACAGTCGCAAACCCCGCTTTTCGACCGGAAAGCACAGGCCGCAGCGCCCGTCCAGACTCTGGAGTCCGCCCTGCGCCTCGCACCTTCGGTTGATATCCGCGAACGCGGGGGCAAGGGCATGCAGGCCGACATCTTCATTCGGGGAGGCTCTTTCGACCAGACGATGGTCCTTCTCAACGGCATTGATTTTACGGACGCCCGCACCGGGCACCAGTCCCACTCGCTTCCGGTCGATCTCGACTGCATTTCGGCCGTCGATCTGCTGGACGGCGTGCCGGGCGTCGGGGCCTACGCCGGGGCGGTCAATATCCGCACGGCTCCCCTCAGGCCGACCTACCTGCGTTTCGAGGGTACGGGCGGCCAGCATGGCTACGCCTATGCCAACCTTTCGGGCGCCGTGACTGCGGGCCGCTTCTCGCTGCTCGCCGCAGGCTCCTACCGCCGCAGCGACGGCTACCGGCACAACACCGATTTCACCAACGGCAACGCCTTCCTGCGTGCGACCTACGAGACGCGGCGGCTCGGATTCTTCGATTTCCAAGCCGGCTGGCAGAACCGCGGCTTCGGCTCCAACGGTTTCTATGCGGCCTACAATCCCGACCAGTGGGAGGGCACCTCCACTTCGCTGGCGTCGCTGCGGTGGCTCAGGCAGGCCGGACGCTTCTCGCTGGGGGCCTCGGCGAGCTACCGCAAGAATTTCGACCGCTACGACTGGACGCGCGGCACAGTGATGAACCGCCATAATACCGACAATGCGGGCGCGCGGCTCTGGACCGACTTCGATTGGGCCGGCGGTACGACCTCGCTCGGCGGCGACTATGCCTTCAACCATATCTACAGCACCAATCTCGGTGAAAAGCTCTCCGTACCGCACGGCCATTACACGCATGCCAAGGCCCGCCATACGGGCAACGTCTGGCTGCGTCACGCCAAGCAGTGGCGGCGCTTCGATGCGGCCGCTTCGGCCGGCGTCAGCCTGACGCCTTACGGCACTTCGGCGTTGTGGAACGTTTCGGGCGGTTGGCGACCCGCTGCGGGACTGCATCTGGCAGTCGGGGCGTCGCAGTCGATGCGTCTGCCTACCTTCACCGATCTCTATTACTCCTCGCCGGCGCAGATCAACAACCTCGACCTGATTCCGGAAAAGGCTGTGACATACCGCATTGAAGCCGATTATGTAAAGGGCCGCTGGAACGCTTCGCTGCGCACCTACTACCGTGCCGGACGCGACATCATCGACTGGGTGTGGCGCGAGGATATGGACGGCAAGTGGCACTCCGAGCAGACCAGCCGTCTCGATACCTACGGTGTCGAGCTGACGGGCGGCTATGCCGCCGCCGAAGGTTTCCTGCGGCGTGCGACGCTCTCTTACGGCTACATCACGACCGACCGCAATACGGAGGTCGTCGCCCGCAGCGCCATGGACTTCATGAAGCACAAGGCTGCATTGGCCGTCGAAGTGCGTTTCCTGCGCCGCATGTCGCTGGCGCTGACCGCTTCGGTTTACGACCGCAACGGCAGCTATACGGACTATCCGACGCCGGGCGACGCTTCCGTTTCTCAGGTGCGCGACTACGAACCCTATTTCCTGCTCGACGGCCGTCTGTCGTGGGGAAAAGGCGTCTGCCGGCTCTATGTCGATGCCACGAACATCACCGATACCCGTTACTGCGATTTGGGCGGCATCCGCCTGCCCGGCGCATGGGTCACGGGCGGCGTGGTGCTGACCATCGGCCGCTGACCCCTCTCCGGCCGCGCTCCCGCCCGCCGCATAAGGCGCGGGAACCCGGTCGCTGTTCTTTTTCCGGCTGCAATCCTGCCCGTCGCCTCGTGCGGCGGGCTTTTTTGTCGCCGGGCGGCTTTCCCCTACGGCTTTCCCCTACGGCTTTCCCCTACGGCACCCTCCTTCGGCGGTTTTCTTCGGCGGCTGCGGACGCTCGCTTTTGTACGATAATTCCCCGATGGTGTCATTTCAGCATGTGAACCTCCTTTTTTCCTTACGAATTTTTCAGTTTTGTCCGGGTTTTTCTTATCTTTGAAAAGAAGAATCAATATAACCGCACAACATATGGAAAAGCGTATCGTGGAATGCGTCCCCAACTTCAGCGAGGGACGCGACAAGGCAGTAATCGGCCGGATCGTATCGGCCATCGAAACCTCCGGGGGCGTCAAAGTGCTGGACGTCGATCCCGGCGAAGCGACCAACCGCACTGTCGTCACGTTCGTCGGCTCGCCCGAAGCCGTCGTCGAAGCGGCGTTCGCGGGGGTGAAAAAGGCCGCCGAGCTGATCGACATGCGCAAACACAAGGGGGCGCATCCGCGCATGGGCGCTACGGACGTGCTGCCGCTGATCCCGATCGCGGGCATCACGCTCGAAGAGTGCGCCGAACTGGCCCGCAAACTGGCCGAGCGTATCGCCGGGGAACTGCATGTCCCGACCTATTGTTACGAAGCCGCGGCGTTTACGCCCCGGCGACGCAATCTGGCCGTCTGCCGCGAAGGGGAATACGAGGCGCTGCCCGAAAAGCTGGCGCACGAGGAGTCGGCGCCCGATTTCGGGGCGCGTCCGTTCGACGAGGGGGTAGCCCGCACGGGCGCCACGACCGTCGGTGCGCGCGATTTCCTGATCGCCGTGAATTTCAACCTCAATACCACCTCCACGCGCCGCGCCAACGCCATCGCCTTCGACGTGCGCGAAAAGGGCCGTCCCGTCCGCGAGGGCAATCCGATCACGGGCAAGGTGGTCAGGGATGCCGACGGCAATCCTCTGATGCGGCCGGGTACGCTCCGGGCGACCAAGGCTATCGGCTGGTTTATCGAGGAGTACGGCATCGCGCAGGTTTCGATGAACATCACCGACATCGCCGTAACGCCGCTACATGTCGCTTTCGACGAGGTGTGCCGCAAGGCCGATGCCCGCGGCGTGCGTGTGACGGGCACTGAGATCGTGGGTCTCGTGCCGAAACGCGCCCTGCTGGAAGCGGGGCGGTATTTCCTCCGCAAGCAGCGGCGTTCGGCGGGCATCGCCGAGGAGGAGATCGTCCGCATCGCCGTCAAGTCGATGGGGCTGGACGACCTGAAACCCTTCGACCCGAAGGAAAAGGTGATCGAATACCTGCTTGAAGCGGAGGATCAGAAGAAGCGGCTTATCGACATGACCTGCAAAGGGTTCGCCGAGGAGACGGCGAGCGAGTCGCCCGCTCCGGGCGGCGGTTCCATCGCGGCCTATATGGGCGCGCTGGGCGCGGCCCTCGGCACGATGGTCGCCAACCTCTCGTCGCACAAGGCGGGCTGGGACGACCGCTGGGAGGAGTTCTCCGGCTGGGCCGAGAAGGGGCAGGTGCTGCTGCGCGAGCTGCTGCATCTGGTGGATGAAGATACTGCGGCGTTCAACCGCATCATGGCCGTTTTCGCCATGCCCAAATCGACCGACGAGGAGAAGGCGGCACGCAGTGCGGCTTTGCAGGCGGCGACGCTCTACGCCACGCAGGTCCCCCTGCGGACGATGAAAACGGCGTTCGAGGTCTTCGCGATCGTTCGCGCCATGGCCGCCGAGGGCAATCCCAATTCGGTTTCCGATGCGGGCGTCGGCGCGCTTGCGGCCCGCAGCGCGGTGTTGGGGGCGTGTCTCAATGTCAAGATCAACGCCGCCGGCCTGAAAGACCGGGCTGCGGCCGACGCACTCGTCGCCGAGGCGAACGCCGTTGCCGCCGCCGCCGAACGGGCCGAGCGCGAAGTGCTGGAAATCGTAGAACGTAAAATCTGAACCATATGACACTGCAAGAGTTCCAAAACGATATTCGTGCGGGTATTCCCGACCGGCTGCCCGCCGCGAAACCTTATGACAGGCAAATCAACCACGCTCCCAAGCGCAAGGAGATTCTGACGCCTGAGGAGCAGGTGCTGGCGATCAAAAACGCCCTGCGTTACTTTCCCGCCAAACACCACGCCCTGCTGGCCAAGGAGTTTGCCGAGGAGCTGCGCAAATACGGGCGTATTTATATGTACCGCCTGCGTCCCGATTACGAGATGTACGCCCGACCGATCGACCAATACCCCTGCAAGTGCCGTCAGGCCGCGGCGATCATGCTGATGATTCAGAACAACCTCGACAAGGCCGTGGCCCAGCATCCGCACGAGCTGATCACCTACGGCGGCAACGGCGCGGTATTCCAGAACTGGGCGCAGTACCGTCTGACGATGAAATACCTCTCGGAGATGACCGACAGCCAGACGCTGGCGATGTATTCGGGCCATCCGCTGGGGCTGTTCCCGTCGCACCCCGACGCTCCGCGCGTGGTGGTGACCAACGGCATGGTGATTCCCAACTACTCGAAACCCGACGACTGGGAGCGCATGAACGCCCTCGGCGTGTCGCAGTACGGACAGATGACCGCGGGTTCCTATATGTATATCGGACCGCAGGGCATCGTTCACGGGACGACCATCACGGTGATGAACGCCGCCCGCAAGCGCTTCACCGCTGATCGCCGCGACGCCCGCGGCATGCTCTTCGTCTCGTCGGGACTGGGCGGCATGTCGGGCGCGCAGCCCAAGGCGGGGACCATTTCGGGCGTGGTGAGCGTCATCGCCGAGATCAACCCCAAGGCGGCGCAGAAGCGTTACGAGCAGGGCTGGGTCGATGAACTGCACGATTCGCTCGACGAGCTGATTCCCCGCATCCGCCGGGCCTGCCGGGAGCGCGAAGCGGTTTCGATGGCCTATGTGGGCAATGTCGTGGACCTTTGGGAGCGGCTCGCCGCCGAAGAGATTCCGGTGGATCTGGGTTCCGATCAGACTTCGCTGCATAATCCGTGGGCGGGCGGTTATTATCCGGTGGACGTGAGCTACGAGGCTTCGAACAAGATGATGGCCGAGGAGCCTGCCCGTTTCCGCGAATGCGTGCAGGAGTCGCTGCGCCGTCAGGTCGATGCGATCAATAAGCTGACGGCTCGCGGCATGTACTTCTTCGATTACGGAAACGCCTTCCTGCTGGAGGCTTCGCGCGCCGGAGCCGCCGTGATGGGCGAGGGCGGCCGGTTCCGTTATCCCTCCTACGTGCAGGACATCATGGGACCGATGTTCTTCGACTACGGCTTCGGACCTTTCCGCTGGGTCTGCACGTCGGGAAAACCCGAAGACCTCGAACTTACCGACCGCCTCGCGGCCGAAGTGCTGGAGGAGATCCGCCGCACGGCTCCCGCCGAAATCGCGGGCCAGCTCGACGACAACATCCACTGGATCCGCGAAGCGGGCCGCAATCGGCTCGTCGTCGGTTCGCAGGCCCGTATCCTCTATGCGGACAGCGAAGGCCGCACGAAAATCGCGCAGGCTTTCAACCGGGCCATCGCCGACGGACGCCTTACGGCTCCCGTGGTGCTGGGCCGCGACCACCACGACGTTTCGGGCACCGATTCGCCCTACCGCGAGACCTCGAACATCTACGACGGATCGAACCTTACGGCCGACATGGCCGTGCAGAACGTCATCGGCGGCTCGTTCCGCGGTGCAACGTGGGTCTCGATCCACAACGGCGGCGGCGTAGGCTGGGGCGAGGTGATAAACGGCGGCTTCGGCATGGTGATCGACGGTTCGGAAGCCTCCGACCGCCGCATCCGCGAAATGCTGCTGTGGGACGTGAACAACGGCATCGCCCGCCGCAGCTGGGCGCGTAACGAAGGGGCCGTGTCGGCGATCCGGCGCGAGATGGAGCGCACGCCCGGCCTGCAGGTGACGCTGCCCAATGCCGCCGACGAAGAAATGATACGCAATGTCTTGAAAGAAAACGAATAAATACGGATTACCTCACATGGAACATCATCTTATCTCCGCGCAGCATCTTTCGATCGACCGCATCCGCGAAATCCTCTTCCGCCGTCTGCCGCTGGCCCTGAGCGACGATGCCCGCGCACGCATCGTCCGCTGCCGCGAATACCTCGACCGCAAGATGGAAAACCCCGAACGCCCGGTTTACGGCATCACCACCGGTTTCGGATCGTTGTGCGACATTTCGGTAGGGTACGACGAGCTGGCCCAGCTGCAGAAGAACCTCGTCATGTCGCACGCCTGCGGGACGGGCGAGCGCGTCCCCTCCGAGATCGTGAAACTGATCCTTCTGCTCAAGATACAGTCGCTCTCCTACGGCCATTCCGGCGTGCAGCTGGCGACCGTGGAGCGGCTGATCGACTTTTTCAACAACGACGTACTGCCCGTGGTCTACCAGCAGGGGTCGCTCGGCGCTTCGGGCGACTTGGCGCCGCTGGCGCATATGAGCCTGCCGCTGCTGGGACTGGGCGAAGTGGAGTGCGAAGGCCGTGTCCGGCCTGCCGCCGAGGTGCTGGCCGAGCGGGGCTGGCAGCCGATCCGGCTCGAATCCAAGGAGGGGCTGGCTCTGCTGAACGGCACCCAGTTCATGAGCGCATACGGCGTCTGGTCGCTGATCGGGGCGCGCCGCCTGAGCGAGTGGGCCGACCGCATCGGCGCGCTGTCGCTCGACGCTTTCGACGGCCGCATCGAACCCTTCTGCGACGAGGTGCATCTGATCCGCGCGCACAAGGGCCAGCTCACCACGGCCCGCAACATCCGCCGTCTGCTCGAAGGCAGCGAGCTGATCGCCCGTCCGAAGAAGCATGTGCAGGATCCCTACTCCTTCCGCTGCATCCCGCAGGTGCACGGGGCGTCGAAAGACACGATCGACTATGTGGAGGGCGTGCTGACGACCGAAATCAACAGCACCACCGACAATCCGACGGTCTTCCCCGAAGAGGATATGGTCGTCTCGGCGGGCAATTTCCACGGTCAGCCCATCGCGCTGGCGATGGACTTTCTGGCCATCGCGCTCGCGGAGCTGGGCAGCATCTCCGAACGCCGCACCTACAAACTGATCTCCGGTGCGCGCGAGTTGCCGGCCTTCCTCGTCGCCAAGCCGGGGCTGAACAGCGGCTTCATGATTCCCCAGTACACGGCGGCCTCGATCGTCAGCCAGTCTAAGGGGCTCTGCATGCCCGCGTCGGTCGATTCGATCCCCTCGTCGCAGGGGCAGGAGGACCATGTGAGCATGGGGTCCAACGCCGCGACCAAACTCTACCGCGTGGTGTGCAACACCGAACGGGTGCTGGCCATCGAGCTTTTCAACGCCGCGCAGGCGCTCGAATTCCGCCGTCCGGCGCGCTCGTCGGAGACGCTCGAACGTCTCGTCGCCGAATACCGCAAAGAGGTGCCCTTCATCGACAACGATTCGGTGATGTACCCGCATATCGAATCATCCATCCGATTCATCCGCAAATCATGAGACTTCTGGTAAAGAACATCGGCAAAATCGTCGGCATAGAGACCGCCGGACGGCTTCGGCTCTGCGGCGGGGAGATGGACCGCTTGGAGACGCTCGACGATGCGTGGCTGCTGGCCGACGACGGCCGGATCGCCGCATTCGGGCGCATGGAGACGCTCGGTGAAATGGCCGCGGACAGGACCGTCGACGCCGAAGGGGGCATGCTCTTCCCGTCGTTCTGCGACTCCCACACGCATCTGGTCTATGCCGGAAGCCGCGAACAGGAATTTCTCGACAAGATCAACGGCCTGAGCTACGAGGAGATAGCCCGCCGCGGCGGAGGTATCCTCAATTCGGCCGACCTGCTGCACGAAACTTCGGAAGAGGAGCTTTACGCGCAGGCGATGGAGCGCGTGCGCGAGATCGCCGCGAAGGGAACGGGCTGCGTCGAGATCAAGAGCGGCTACGGCCTGACGACCGAAGACGAGCTGAAGATGCTGCGCGTCATCCGCCGCATCCGCGAGACGGCTCCGCTGGCCGTGCGCGCCACGTTCCTCGGCGCGCATGCCGTACCTCGGAGCTATATCGGCCGGCAGGAGGAGTACGTGGAGCTGGTCTGCAACGAAATGCTTCCGGCCGTGGCGGCCGGGAAACTGGCCGATTTCGTCGATGTCTTCTGCGACGAAGGGTTCTTTACCGTGGAACAGACGGCCCGCATCATGAAAGCCGGACGCAAGCTGGGCATGCAGCCGAAGATTCACGCCAACGAACTGGCCGTTTCGGGCGGCGTGCAGGTGGGCGTGGAGTACGACGCCCTCTCGGTCGATCACCTCGAACGCATGGGCGAAGCGGAGATTCGGGCGCTGCGCGGCGCGGTGACCTCTCCGACGATGCTGCCCGGCGCGGCGTTCTTCCTCGGCATGAGCTATCCGCCGGCCCGCGAGATGATCCGCGCGGGGCTGGGCGTGGCGCTGGCTTCGGACTACAATCCCGGCTCGTCGCCTTCGGGCGATATGCGCATGGTCGTATCGCTGGCCTGCATCCGCATGAAAATGACCCCGGCCGAAGCGATCAACGCCGCGACGCTCAACGGCGCCTACGCCATGGGCCTGAGCCGCAGCTACGGTTCCGTTACTGTAGGTAAAGTTGCCAATTTCTTCATCACCAAACCGATACCTTCGGTCGAATTCTTGCCTTATGCCTATACGACGCCGCTCATCCGCCGGGTATTCCTGCGCGGCGAGGAGTATGTGGCGTAGTTTTTGACCCGGAGGGATTCGTATGCGATTATTGATTTTAACAATCGGTCTCCTGCTGTCGGGAGCCGTAAACGGACAGAATATGAAACCGCTGACACCGGAAGAGCGACGTGTGATCGTCGACAAGGGTACCGAAGCACCCTTTACGGGCCGATATTATGACCACCGCGAGGCGGGCGTATACCACTGCCGCCAATGCGGCGCGCCGCTGTACCGTTCCGCCGACAAGTTCGACGCGGGGTGCGGCTGGCCCAGTTTCGACGACGAGATTCCGGGCGCCGTGACGCGGACGCCCGACGCCGACGGACGGCGCACCGAGATCACCTGCGCCAAATGCGGGGCTCACTTGGGACATGTGTTTGTCGGCGAGGAATTTACACCGAAGAATACGCGCCACTGCGTCAATTCGGTTTCGCTTCTCTTCGAACCCGAAGCGAAAGCCGGCGAACAGCCGGCCGCCGGAGGGGAGCAGGCGCAGAAAAAGGAGGGGCCCGAAACCGCGATTTTCGCCGGAGGCTGTTTCTGGGGCGTGGAGTACCTGCTGTCCAAGATGCCCGGCGTGCTGAAGGTCGAATCGGGCTACACGGGCGGCAGGACCGAAAATCCCACCTACGAGCAGGTGTGCAGCCATACCACGGGGCATGCCGAAGCGGTGCGCGTGACGTTCGATCCGGCGAAGGTGTCGTATGAAAAGCTGGCGAAGTTCTTTTTCGAGATTCACGATCCGACGCAGCTCGACGGGCAGGGCCCGGATCTCGGCGACCAATACCGTTCCGAGATTTTCTATACGACGCCCGCCCAGCAGCAGACGGCCGAAAGGCTGATCGGCGAGCTGCGCCGCAGAGGGTACGACGTCGTGACCGAGGTGACCCCTGCAGGCCGGTTCTGGCCCGCCGAAGATTATCACCAGCAGTATTACAAGCGCAAGGGAACGCTGCCGTACTGCCACGCCTATACCAAACGGTTTTAGCCGGTCCTGCCGCTGCGTCGGCCGGCCGGGAAGAAAGCCGGCGCGTTTTACAGGCCGGAGAAGACTTATGTCCGGTCCGGTGTGAAAACCTCGGCCGGGTTGCCGGAAAATAAGGCTCTCCGCTTCACAGCGGGGAGCCTTGTCGTATATGCCGGCCGGACTGCGAACCTTCTGAGTTCCCGAAAACCGTCGTTGTTGTACGATCGCGTCGGACCGCCCGGCGAACCATATGGCTCTGTTTGCTGTCGAATCATACGGCTCTGCTTGCTCTCGAACCGTATGCAGGATGTCGGCCGGGAATTCTCCTGCGGAGTTTATCCGCAGTGCCGTCTCGCCTGCCGGATCACCCCAGCTTGTCGATTTCGCCCCGCATGATGCGGGGCAGGTTTGCGCGGATCTTTTCGACCGGCCAGTTCCACCATTGCAGCTCCAGCAGCCGTGCGGCCGTTCTGTCGTCGAAACGCGGCCGTATCGTTTTGGCCGGGACGCCGCCCACGATCGTGTAGGGCGGAACGTCCCGTGTGACGACGGCCCGCGCCGCGATCACGGCGCCGTCGCCGATCCTGACACCCGCCATGATGACCGCTTCGTAACCGATCCATACGTCGTTGCCGATGACGATGTCGCCCTTGTTGTCCCACGCCGCGGCGACGTTCGCCCGGTCGAGTTCCCACTCCTCGAAGAAGAGCGGAAAGGTGTAATTGGCCAGCGAGCCGAGCGTGTGGTTCGCGCTGTTGAACAGGAACCGCGCGCCGCAGGCAATGGAGCAGAATTTGCCGATGACCAGCCGGTCCTTGTTGATCGGGTAGTGGTAGAGGACGTTGTTCTTTTCGAACTCTGTCGGGTCGTTCACGAAATCGTTGTAGATCGTGTAGTCGCCGACCTCGATACAGGGGTTGTCGATCACCGTATTCAGATAGATCGTCCGGCGGTCGTTCGTGCGGGGATATGTTTTCGTATTCATCGTGTGTTTCGTTGCGCCGCCTTTGCCGGGCCGCCGCATTTCCTGCAAAATTGCAAAAAAATCCCCGCAAACCGGCGGTCCGGCGACGAAATATTTCCGTTGCAGGAATTTGCCGCAGTATCTTGGCAGGAAAGGAGCTGCGCGGAATGCGGCTTCCGGCGGCAATTCCTGCGCCGGGAGAGTATCAACCGGGGATATATTTTCTACATTTGCAGCCGTAAATCCGTTTTATGGAACGTGCACAAGGTATTCTCTATGCGGCGCTGTCGTCGTCCACTTTCGGACTGGCGCCGCTCTTCACGCTGCTGCTGCTCGCCGGGGGCTATTCGCCGTTCGAGGCGCTGTCCTACCGCTGGGGCGTCGCGGCGTTGTTTCTGGGCGTGCTGGCCGTGTTTTCGGGACGGAGTTTCCGGCTGGGCCGCCGCGAACTGGTCACCGTCTTCCTGCTGAGCCTTTTCCGCGCCGCCACGTCGCTGAGCCTTATCATCGCCTATCAGCATATCGCCAGCGGCGTCGCGTCGACCATTCATTTCATGTATCCGCTCGCCGTGGCTCTCGCTATGATGTGTTTCTTCCGCGAGAAAGGCTCTGCGTGGGTTTTCGCCGCTATCGGCATGTCCGTCGTCGGCGCGGTGCTGCTCTCGCTGGGGAATGTCGATTTCACGGTGGAAAATAGTGCGCTCGGCATGGTTTCGGCCTGCGTTTCGGTCTTTTCATACGGCGGCTATATCGTCGGGGTGCGCAAGAGCCGGGCCGTGGAGATCGACTCGGCGGTGCTGACCTGCTATGTCATGGGGCTGGGGGCGCTCTATTTTATCCTCGGCGGCCTGCTGACGGGCGGCGTCCGGATCGAAACCGACGGCATGACGTGGCTCTGCATCCTCGGTCTCGCGCTTCCCGCCACGGCCCTCTCCAACATGACGCTGGTGCAGGCGATTAAGCGCATCGGCCCGACGCTGACTTCGATTTTCGGAGCCTTGGAGCCGCTGACGGCCGTCGTCATCGGCGTCGCGGTCTTCGGCGAACCCTTTACCGCGCAGGGGGCCGCGGGGATTCTGCTGATCGTGGCCGCCGTGAGCGTCGTCGTTCTCCGCACCGGCCGCCGGCCGCAATAGGACTTCGCAGCCGCCTGTCCGGCCGGACCGATTTCGCCGCGCGGCGTCGGCAGATTTGTGCCGGAAAAGGCAGGGAAGAGACACCGGCATGACAGCGCAAGGCCGTAGCGAAACGCCGGGCGTGCCGAAATTTGCGGCCGGGAAAAATAGAGCGGGGAGATTGACCGTTATTACAATATGATTATCAGCGCCAGCCGCCGGACCGATATTCCGGCTTTCTATGCCCCGTGGTTTTTCAACCGCCTGCGGGAAGGGTATCTCTTGGTGCCCAACCCCTTCAACCCCAAGGCCGTCAGCCGGATCAGCCTCGATCCGGCCGTGGTGGACTGCATCGTCTTCTGGACCAAGAATCCGGCGCCGATGCTTCCGCGGCTCAGGGAACTGGAACGCTATAAATACTACTTCCAATTCACGCTCAACCCCTATGGCGCCGACGTGGAGAACCGCCTGCCGGATCTTTCCCGGCGGATCGAAACTTTCAAGCGGCTGTCGGACGCAATCGGCCGTGACAGGGTGATCTGGCGTTACGATCCGATTCTGACCAACGGGAAATACGACGTCGGGTTCCACTGCGAAGCCTTCGCCCGAATCGCCCGTGCCCTGCGCGACCATACCGCGAAGTGCATGCTCGGATTTATCGACCATTACCGCCATATTCGCGGTGCGCTGGGTGAGCTGGGCGTCGGTCCGCTGCGCCGGGACGAGATCGAAGTCATGGCGCAGTCGTTCGTCCGGACGCTGGAACCGTACCCGGTTGCGCTGGAAACCTGCACCGTGAAGGTCGATCTGCGTCATCTGGGGATTCCGTCCGGAATGTGCATCGACCGCGGGCTGGTCGAGCGGATCGCCGGTTATCCCATAGCTGCGAAAAAAGACAAAAACCAGCGGCAGGTGTGCAACTGCATCGAAAGCATCGACGTCGGCACGTACGAAACCTGCCTGAACGGCTGCGCCTACTGCTATGCGATCAAAGGCAACTACAACACGGCGGAATACAACCGCCGCAGGCACGATCCCGACTCCCCGCTGATGATCGGCCGGGTGGGCGGGGATGACGTGATCAGGGAGCGCGAAATGAAGAGCCTGCGGTGCGAACGGCGGCTGCCGTTTTAGCGCGCCGGAACCTCTTCCGCTTCGTGTCGTTTCGATATTTTGCCCCGAAGCTGTTCGTAGGTGCAGTTCAGGATTTCATAGCGGTCGATTGCCTTGGTTTCGCGGTTGGTCTGAACCAGATAGCAGCGGCGTCCCCAAGCTTCGATCGTGTAATTGCACTTCTCCGATTCGCGGACCATCGAGTGTCCGTCCATCAGGTTCCAGAAAATGTGCCTCAGTACATTGGCGTAACCTGCGAAAGACATCTGCTGTCCGCGCAGGTCTTTGAAATAGACGTCGTTGAAGTTTTCTCTTGCCCGTCCCATAATCGTTCGGTTTTAAGTTTCGGCAAAGATACGCGGGCAAATATCGCCATACCGCCTTTTAGCTATTTCCGCAATTCGAGCACCTTCCGCAGCCGATCAAGCTCTTCGGCGAGCAGCGTGCGCGGGCAGGCGATATTCAGCCGGATGAAGCCTGCGCCCGCCGCACCGTACATCGTGCCCGAATTGACGCGCAGTCTGCCCTCGGCGAGCAGACGTTCCGCCAGTTCGTCCGACGCGAGTCCCGCGGCCCGGCAGTCCGCCCACACCAGATAGGTGCCTTCCAGCGGCAGTACGGGGCAGTGCGGCAGGTGCTGCGCGAAGTACTCCCGCAGGAAAAGATAGTTGGCGTGCAGGTATTCGTTCAGCGCGTCGAGCCACTCCGCGCCCCGGTCGTAGGCGGCGATCAGCGCATCGATCGCCAAGGGACCGATTTCGCCCGTCTCGTTGATGCGTAACGCCTTTTCGATTTTTGCGCGCACCGTTTCGCCGGCCGCGATGATATTGGCGACCTGCAGTCCGGCGAGGTTGAACGCCTTGCTGGGCGAGCAGCAGGTGACCGAATTGTGCAGGAACTCTTCGCCGAGCGATGCGAACGGCGTGTAGCGGAATCCCGGCATGACCAGCTCGCAGTGAATTTCGTCGGCCACGACGAAGACGCCGTTGCGCAGACAGATTTCGCCGATCCTGCGCAGCTCCTCCGGCGACCAGACACGCCCGGCCGGATTGTGCGGATTGCACAGCAGCATCGCTTTGACCTCAGGATCGGCTGCCTTGCGCTCCAGATCGGCGAAGTCGATCGTATAGACGCCGCCGCGGTAGGTCAGGTCGTTTTCTGCCGTCCGGCATCCGCTGTTGCGGATCGAGATGAAGAAGTGGTTGTAGACGGGCGTCTGCACCAGAATCTTGTCGCCCGGTTGCGTCAGGGCCTTCAGAATGGCCGAAAGCGCCGGAATCACACCCGTCGTATGGAGTATCCACTCCGGCTCCGTGCGCCAGCCGTGACGCCGTTCGAACCACTTCACGACCGCATCGTAATAGGCCTGCGGCGCCTGCGCATAGCCGAATATGCCGTGCTCGACCCGCCGCCGCAGCGCTTCGACGACGGGCGGCGCCGTACGGAAATCCATGTCGGCCACCCACATGGGCAGTATGTCGGGATCGCTGTCCAGCTCCCATTTGACCGAGTGCGTCCCGCGGCGCGGGACTATTTCGTCGAAATCGTATTTCATCGTCGCATGTTCTTCGTTGTTATATAATACGTCGCGCCGCCCGCCGATGTTTCAGCGGGGCGGGGGATTTTTGCGGCGGGGCGCTATTCCTCCCGGTAGACCTCGCCCCGCAGGGCGTCGTCGGAGTAGACGTGCAGGCTGTGGCCCGTGTCGCTCAGGCAGGTGATGCGGTGTATGTGGTTGTCGAAACGCCCCGGCGCCCCTACGGCGAAGAATGCGCAAGGCCCCTCCACGACGGCGCTCTCCGTCAGCCGCGCCGCACCTCCGGCCGCAGGTTCGAATATTTCGAGCCGGAAGGTGCCGTCGGCAATGTGATAGCCCGCGAATTGGGGATGCGCATGGATGCTGGTCCGGTTGCCGTTTTTCCAGCTCATCACGATCGCCTCCCAGCCGGTGGCGGGGCAGCGTCCGAGGTAGGTGCGCCGGTATGCCGTGTCGGAATAGTCGTCGAACGCGGTCAGGGGATGCGTTTGCAGCCAGCCGAGGACATACGCCCGAATCTGCTGTCCGAGGGCGTCGTCTATCGTTTTTGCGGCGGTCGTCTCCAGCAGGCCGGAGAAGAAATCCCCGAAGCCCGCGGCTGCGGCGGAACATTCGGGCAGGTTGTCGGCGAGTGTCGTCTTTTTCATAATCCGTGTGAAATCCGATATGTTGCAAAAATAGCGGAAATAGGGCGGGCCGCCTACAGCAAAAATACTTATTTCCCGTCCGGCGGCGCCGAGACCGGAACCTGCGGGGCTGGGCGGTTCCGCCGCCGCGGGCTCCCTGTGGCCGTTCTATTCCCTGCGCAGGCAAAAAAGCAAACTTTTTCATGCAATAATCACTTCTGACAGACAGCGAGTTATGAATCTGTGCGATTTTCTTTTTTCGAAAAATCCCCGAAAGCATTTGCCGATTAAAAAAATTACACTATCTTTGCACTCGCAATAACCGGAATGGTGCGTTAGTTCAGCTGGTTAGAATACGTGCCTGTCACGCACGGGGTCAGGGGTTCGAGTCCCCTACGCACCGCACCGCTCCGGGAGCCGAAGAGCGAATAAAATCCGGCTCATACATAACCATGGTGCGTTAGTTCAGCTGGTTAGAATACGTGCCTGTCACGCACGGGGTCAGGGGTTCGAGTCCCCTACGCACCGCCAGCCGACCGGGGTCGGCAAATGAAAAACCTGCAACTCCAAGTTGCAGGTTTTTTCGTATGCAGGGGTGCCGGGCGGAAGATAGGGCGGATTTTTGCGGGCAGCTCCCGTATGCGGGGATGTTGCCGATTTTTCCGTTGTCCCGCCGGCGGGGCGTATGAAATCGCTTGTCTGCAAGTATGTTGGGACGTGTCGGCCGCCGGGGAGCCGGATTTTTCCGCTAAAAGGGGCGATGCCCGATACCTGTTTTGCCCGATACCTGTTTTGCCCGTGCCGCCAAGAGGGCCGGACTGCCGCGGGGGCTGGTGCCGGGGCTCTTTCCCGACGATTATCACTGTCTCCGGAAGAACGAGAACTGCACGCTTCCGTAGCTCCTTTGCTGCCAGAATTCCGGATATGCGGAGAAGTTCATCTTCTTCGAATGTTCGAAAATCAGCACGCCTTCGGGACGCAGCAGGTCGTTTTCGAGCACCAGCCTTACGACCTGCTCGCTGCCCGCCAGATCGTAGGGGGCGTCCGAGAAAATCACGTCGAACTGTTTCGGACAGCTTTTGAGGTAGAGGAAGACGTTGGCTTTGACCGCATAGAGGTTCCCGATGCCCAGCTGCGCCGCCGTCTGGCGGATGAAGTTGTAGTGTACCGGATTGATTTCCACCGAGGTTACGCTCCGCGCTCCGCGCGATGCGAACTCATAGCTGATCGAGCCGGTTCCCGCGAAGAGGTCCAGCACGTCGCACTCCTCGAAATCCAGCAGATTGCCGAGGACGTTGAAGAGGTTCTCCTTGGCGAAATCGGTCGTCGGCCGCGCCCGCAGGTTGCGGGGCGGGTTGATGGCCCGGCCCTTGTATTTTCCGCTTACTATTCGCATACGATCTGTCTGAAATATCCGCCGAGCTTCCGTTTCAACGCCCGGCCGTCGCCGCTTCCGATGCGAAGCGTGTAATCCCTGAGCCGGAATTCGCTTCCGAGCCGTTCGAGCATGTATAGCAGGTCGGCCTCGTCGGGGGCGGGTACGACCTCCGCAAAACGCAGTTTGCCGTCGTATACCTTTATATATAACAGTCCCGCGGCGTAATACATCCACACGGTCGGAACGCTTGTCTGCGGTACACAGAGCAGCGGGGTGGTGTAGCGCGCACGGCCGCCGAGGCGTTCATGCACCGCAGCCAGCGCATTTTCCGCCGCGGCCATGACGGCGACGGCATTCTGCTGCGGCGCGCTCCATACGGGGCACTCTCCGGGCAGTGCGGCCATGCCGGCGGCGGCCAGCACTTCTCCGGCGTGCTCTTTGTCGAAAAGCTCCTCCGGCACGAGCATCGTCCGGGGCGTCAGCAGTTCGACCTCCACGGGGCCGTCGCCCGGAAACTCTCCGGACAGCGCAGGCGCCGAAAAAGAGTGTCCATCCAACGTTAGCTGAATGGACACCTTGTTTATGGATTGCGGAGTGTTACTCCCAGTTGCCTGCTTCATTGTTGGCTGCCTCCATTGAACCGAACTTGACACCGGCATAGCGGTTGAAGTTGTTCTCCTCGTCGTCGATCAGGTTGATGATCTCCTGACGGTAAGCCACCGTGTCGAGGAACATTTTGTACGGCGCGCGGCACTCCACGATGGGCACCGTCACGTTCGATGCGACGGCAGAGCCGGCCTCCATGATGAACTGAGCCTGCTTGTCGGTGGTGGGGATATACCGCAGGTCCTCTACATCCTGACGCGAAAGGCGTTTGGGCGAGAAGATGGTGTCGATAACGGCGACCGTGAATTTCTCGACGTTCTTTTTGTTCATCTTCTTCAGCATGGCCATGGCCACCGAGTCGTCCTCGTCGACAATCTTACGCTCAAGCTCCAGAGAGTCGTTCAGGATAAACGATGCGAGTGTATCGAAGCTGCCCGTAAAGCGCTGGTACTTCGACTTGAACGCGCGCTGTGCAGTACGGATGTCCTTGATGCGGTCGATGACTTGGGCTTTCTTGGCCTTCATCTCCTGCTCGAAACGGATCGGGGTAGAAATCTGGTCGTAGATAACGTAGACCAGCGCCACGATAACTACAGCAAGAATGATTTGAGCGATTTTTTTCATTTTTTAAGCTAATCTAATATTTGTTTGTAATTTTGCACAAAATAAAACCGACGCATGTTTAGCACACGTATTGCGACCCAAATTTACGCTAAAATTTGTTTTGAAACAACTTCTGGGCAAAAAAAAATTATAGAAAAGTTGTCCGAATATCTCGCAGACGACGATTTTTCCCGGATTTTTGTGCTGAACGGGTATGCGGGTACGGGCAAAACGACTCTGATCGCGGCGCTGGTTGGTGCGCTTAAGGATTTGAATATCAAACCCGTTCTGCTGGCTCCGACGGGCCGGGCCGCCAAGGTGCTGGCCCAATACGCTCAGGAAAAGGCACTTACCATCCACAAGCGGATTTACCGTCAGCGGACCAACGCCGATTATGAATCGAAATATTCGCTCAACATCAACACCGAAAAGGGGGCCGTTTTCATCGTGGACGAGGCTTCGATGCTGTCGGACGGTTCGGACGACGGGGCGCTGTTCGGTTCCGGATCGCTGCTGGAGGACCTCGTGCAGTATGTCCGCAGCGGCCGCGCGTGCCGTCTGATTCTGGTCGGCGACAGCGCCCAGCTGCCGCCCGTGGGGGCCGATTGCAGCCCGGCGCTCGACCCGTCGGTGCTGGCCCGCTTCGGCGACGTGGAGTACGGTACGATGGACGAGGTCGTGCGTCAGGAGGCCGAGTCGGGCATTCTGTTCAACGCCACGCTGGTGCGCTGCATGCTCGAAAACGGCATCTACGAGATTCCGCACTTCGAAACGGACTATCCCGACATCGAGGCGGTCGAAGGCGGGGAGTTTCTCGACAAACTGCAGGATTGCTACGCCAAGTACGGCCGCGACGAAACCATCGTCATCACCCGCTCGAACAAGCGCGCCAACCGTTATAACGAAGGTATCCGCCGCAACGTGACGTTCGCCGAGGAGGAGATCGAAAGCAACGACATGCTGATGGTGGTGAAGAACAACTACTATTTTACGGAGCGGAACAAGGATTGCCCCATGCACTTCATCGCCAACGGCGACATCGCGCGGCTCAAGCGGCTGCGGCGCTACGAGGATTTCTACGGCTTCCGTTTTGCGGACGTCGTGCTCGAATTCCCCGATTACGAGGATGCCGAGTTGGAGTGCAAGATCCTGCTCGACACCATCGCTTCGGAATCCCCGTCGCTTACGCGCGAGGAGTCCACGCGCCTTTTCTACGAGGTCGAGAAGGATTACCTCGATGTGAAAAGCAAACTGAAACGCTTCAAGGAAATACGTGAAAATCCGCACTTCAACGCCCTTCAGGTGAAGTTTTCCTACGCCGTGACCTGCCACAAGGCGCAGGGCGGACAGTGGCGGGCGGTCTTCGTCGACCGCTGCCTGTTCGGCGACGAGCCGATGACGCGCGACATGCTGCGCTGGCTCTATACGGCCCTGACGCGTGCCACGGATAAATTGTATCTTGTAAATTTCGATGAAAAATTCTATGAATAGCGAACTCCATCCGCTCGAACCGTTTCTTCCCGCCAACGCCCGCATCCTGATGCTGGGCAGTTTCCCGCCCAAGCGCATCCGCTGGTCGATGGACTTCTTCTATCCCAACCTGCAGAACGACATGTGGCGCATCGTGGGCTACCTCGCCGCGGGGGACAAGTCGCACTTCCTGATGCCCGGCGGGCGGAAGTTCGACAAGGAGCGCATCGAGGCGTTCTGCCGCGAGCGGGGGATTGCGCTGTACGATACGGCGGTCGAAGTCATCCGACTGAAAGACAATGCGTCGGACAATTTTCTTCAAGTGGTGCGCGAGGTCGATCTGGCGGCTTTGCTGGCGCGTATTCCCCACTGCCGCACCCTCGTTACGACGGGGCAGAAGGCGACCGATACGCTGCGCGCCATTACGGGCTGCGGCGAACCTGCGGTGGGCGAAAGCGTAGCCTTCGAATATGCCGGGCGCAGCATGCGGCTCTGGCGCATGCCGTCGTCGTCGAGGGCCTATCCGCGCCCAGTCGAGTGGAAGGCAGGATTTTACCGCAAAGTATTCGAAGATAATGAAATTCTGTAATATACGGTGCGCCTTCGTAGCAGATAACCCGAAAATAATTTCCCGTTTAGGCTTGGCGGGACCGTTAAATTCCGTTATCTTTGTGTGAAAATAACATACAATTTTTTATTGTGAACGCAGAGAAGAAAATAGAAAAAAAATATGTCGAGACCCCCCTGATGAAGCAATATTACTCCATCAAGGCGGTGCATCCCGACGCTATCCTGCTTTTCCGGGTCGGCGACTTTTACGAGACGTTCGGCGAGGACGCGATCAAGGCCAGCGGCATTCTGGGCATCACGCTCACACGGCGCGCCAACGGCTCGGCCACCTATGTCGAGCTGGCCGGATTTCCCTACCACGCCATCGACACCTACCTGCCCAAACTGGTGCGGGCGGGCGAACGTGTCGCCATCTGCGAACAGCTGGAGGATCCCAAGCAGGTCAGAGGACTGGTCAAGCGCGGCGTTATTGAGCTGGTGACGCCGGGCGTGGTGCTGGGCGACAATATTCTGGCCAACAAGGAGAACGCCTTTCTGGCGTCGGTCTATTTCGGCCGTCAGACCACGGGCGTGGCGTTCCTCGACATCTCGACGGGCGAGTTCTACGTGGCCGAAGGTTCGGAGAGTTACATCGACAAACTCATCTCCAACCTCGCGCCCAAGGAGGTCATCTACCAGCGCGGCTACGAAGACCGTTTTTCCGACGCTTTCGGGTCAAAACTCTATACTTACCGCCTCGACGAATGGGTTTTCTCCGAGGAGGTGAACCGCGAAAAGCTCTGCAAGCAGTTCGGCACCCGCTCGCTCAAGGGATTCGGCGTCGATCACTTCACCAGCGGTCTCTCGGCCGCCGGGGCGATTCTCTACTACCTCGAATTCACCGAGCACCGTGACATCGCGCACATCACCTCCATATCGCGTATCGATCAGGAGGATTACGTCTGGGTCGATAAGTTCACGATCCGCAACCTCGAACTCTTCTCGTCGAACGGCGCCCGCGAGAAGTGCAGTTTCGCCGACGTCATCGACCGTACGCTGACGCCGATGGGCGGCCGTCTGCTGAAACGGTGGATCGCCATGCCGATCAAGGACCCCGTGAAGATCGGGGAGCGGCTGGACGTGGTCGAGAAATTCGTCCGGGACGCCGATCTGGCCGACGTCGTGCGCGAGCAGGTGGCGCTGGTGGGGGATATGGAGCGTATCGCTTCGCGCATCGCCGCGGCGCGCGTCACGCCCCGCGAGCTGGTGCAGCTGAAAAACTCGCTTTTCGCCGTCGAGCTGCTCAAGGCCGCGCTCGAATCGACCGACGACGCGCAGCTGCACGCACTGGCCGGACAGATCGACCTGCTGGAAGGGGTGCGCGACCGCATCGCCCGCGAGATCTATCCCGATCCGCTCAACAACCAGATTCAGAAGGGCGGCGTGATCGCCGACGGCGTGGACCCCGAACTGGACGATCTGCGCCGCATCGCCCTCCACGGCAAGGACTATCTGGCCCGCATCCAGCAGCGCGAGAGCGAAGCGACGGGCATTCCTTCGCTGAAAATCAGCTACAACAACGTCTTCGGCTACTATATCGAGGTGCGCAACGCCCATAAGGAGAAGGTGCCGGAGACGTGGATCCGCAAGCAGACGCTGGCCAATGCCGAACGCTATATCACCGAGGAGCTGAAGGAGTACGAAGAGAAGATCCTCGGCGCCGAGGAGAAGATGCTCGTCATCGAACAGCGCATCTATGCCGACATCATCGACCACATAAGCCGCTCGCTGTCGCATCTCCTGCGCGATGCGGCCGTCGTAGCCCGTATCGACTGCCTGCAGTCTTTCGCCCGTCTGGCCTGCGAACGCCGTTACGTGCGTCCCGTGCTGGACGACGGCAAGCTCATCGACATTCGTCAGGGACGCCATCCGGTGATCGAGACCCTGCTGCCCGTGGGCGAGGAGTATGTTCCCAACGACGTGATGCTCGACGACAAGGAGCAGCAGATCATGATGATCACGGGTCCCAACATGTCGGGTAAGTCGGCCCTGCTGCGGCAGACGGCGCTGATTATCCTCATGGCGCAGATGGGGTCGTTCGTACCCGCCAAGTCGGCCCATATCGGCGTCGTGGACAAGATCTTCACCCGCGTCGGAGCCTCGGACAACATTTCGCAGGGCGAATCGACCTTCATGGTCGAGATGCTCGAATCGGCCAGCATCCTCAATAACATTTCGGACCGCAGTATCGTCCTGCTGGACGAGATCGGCCGCGGCACGAGCACCTACGACGGCATTTCGATCGCATGGGCCATGGTCGAGTACCTGCACAACCATCCGTCGGCGCATGCCAAGACGCTTTTCGCCACGCACTACCACGAACTGAACGAGATGGAGCAGATGTGTCCGCGCGTAAAGAACTTCCACGTGAGCGTCAAGGAGATGGGCAACCAGATCGTCTTCCTGCGCAAGCTCGAAAGGGGCGGCACGGAACACTCGTTCGGTATCCACGTCGCCCGCATGGCCGGCATGCCGGTGTCGGTGGTGTCGCGCGCCGACGAAATCCTGCGCAACCTCGAACTGGTCTACGGCAACAACGAAATCGTGCCCAGCCGGAGCATCAAGAACCGGGGCAAGAAACCTTCGCCTTCGGTCAAGGAAGCTGCCGAAAACGGAGCGCCGCAGAACATGCAGCTGTCGATGTTCCAGCTCGACGACCCCGTATTGGTGCAGATCCGCGACCAGATCAAGGGACTCGACATCAACTCCCTGACCCCGATCGAAGCGCTCAACAAGCTCAACGAAATCAAGAAGATAACCGGCATATAGGCTGGCGCCGTTTATTCCGGTTCGACCGGTTTCGCGATATGGGCCGCACGGTCCCTGAAATCGTGCTGCGCCGCTCCGTGTGAGATTTTCCCTTCCGTGCGAAATCTCTCTTTTTGCGGCCGTGCCGGCGCAGCGTCAAATATAAATCCCGAATCTCGCCGGAGATTCGGGATTTGTAATGAAACAGGGGAGGGGTACTCCGTGCTATTCGTTGCGTGCGATCAGCGAACTGATGTTCTGAATCAGCATCGCTACGGCCACCGAGTTGAAGCCGCCTTCGGGAATGATGACGTCGGCGTATTTCTTCGAAGGTTCGACGAACTCCTCGTGCATCGGCTTCACGGTCGAGGTGTACTGCGTGATGACCGACTGCATCGTACGTCCGCGCTCGCAGACGTCGCGCAGGATGCGCCGCGCAAGGCGGATATCGGCATCCGTATCGACGTATACCTTGATGTCCATCAGATCGCGCAGCTCCTTGTTCTCGAAGATCAGGATGCCGTCCACGATGATTACCTTCGAAGGCTTTACGCTCACGGTCTCCGTCATGCGGTTGTGCTCGACGAACGAATAGACCGGATGTTCGATCGGAACGTTCTCCTTGAGCGCCTTGATGTGGTCCACCAGCATCTGGGTGTCGAATGCCTGCGGGTGGTCGTAGTTGAGCTTCGTGCGCTCCTCGTAAGTCAGTTCCGGATGCGCCTTGTAGTAGTAATCGTGGCAGAGCGTTACGACGTCGTCGCCCTCGAAAGCCTCCTGCAGACGCTTGACGAGGGTCGATTTTCCTGAGCCGGTTCCTCCGGCGACTCCGATAACGGTAACTTTCATAGTGTCGGCCAATTAGTGCGGTTATATAAAGAAAAGGATCGCACCTTTCGCAAGGGCAATCCTCTTCCTGATTTCGATTATGCGTCGATGTTCGCGTAATGTGCGTTCTTCTCGATGAACTCGCGGCGGGGCGGCACTTCGTCGCCCATCAGCATCGAGAAGATACGGTCCGCTTCGGCGGCGTTCTCGATATTGACCTGACGCAGAATGCGCGTGTCGGGGTTCATCGTCGTGTCCCACAACTGATGGGCGTTCATCTCGCCGAGACCTTTGTAGCGCTGTATGTGCACGCCCTTGCCGAATTCGGCCGAGATGGTATCGCGCTCCTTCTCGGTCCAGCAGTAGCGCTCCTGCTTGCCCTTTTTCACCAGATAGAGGGGCGGGGTGGCGATGTAGACGTGGCCGTTCTCGATCAGCTCCTTCATCT
>ERZ1106950.524-NODE-524-length-37518-cov-11.896031_pt1 | contig 37518 bp, 20 predicted proteins | sample MGYA00403675_ERZ1106950 | MGnify/ENA primary metagenome ERZ1106950 (study PRJEB35170, sample SAMEA104062410) | human gut metagenome | biome: human gut; feature: human-associated habitat; material: faeces | place: Denmark | collected 2012-06-13 ... | reverse complement strand
ATAGCGGGCTATCTGACGAGTAAAAACAGGAAAATAGACCGAAAATAAACTCAAAATAAACTGATAGAAACTTTTAAGAGGAAAATTTAAACAGGCTCTTAGTTTATGTTCTTTTGTTCTTCTGTCTAAAAAATAAATATTTTACTTAATCCTGGAATTATCAGCTAAAAAGAAAAGAGCCTGATATGAATATCAGACTCTTTACAAAAAACAAAGTTTGTTGAATTGTTCAGCTTCTCAGCCTCATTTTATCTTCTTTTTAACTGGTGCCGTGAATTTATTTGATAATTACTTTATGAACGTCAAGATTCGTCTTTACCAAATAAAATCCTTTGGATAAGGTGGTTTGATAAGTTCCTTCAATAGAAGGGTGGTTCTCTACTTCGATACCATTTGATGTGAAAATCTGCACCGATTTGGCTTTACTTATGGTGAGTACGTTATCTGATATATTTACGAGTATTTTATCTCCGTTTTGCAATTCGACTCCACTGGGTTCCCAACCGTCCCAATTATAAATATTTTCGTTGACTGTAGTGCCCCCAACATATAATAATTCACGGTTCACATATTCATTATTTTCATCGACCTCGCTGGCGCCGAACATCCAGTCGTTGTCCAGATAATAGGCATAAGTTAACACCGTAGCATTAGGAATCCGGTTTCCGTCTATTTCGATGGTAAATGCATCCGACGAGCTATCATAAGTCATAGGCAGTAATTCTGCGTCGTCACTGTCGGGATACAAAGCATTGATATAAACAGTTTGTGTACCTTTGGGTGCTTTGGCTGTCAATTTCATGGTTGTGTTGGCATTCTCTTTTATAATCAGGCGATATTGTCCACCGATTTCTCCGTTAGGGCCTATCGTTGCTTTGAGGTTAGAATTGAATATATTTCCTTCGCCGTCACTAATTCCGTCTCCTGAATATTGGAACCATGAATATATCTTATTCCGGCTGGAAGAATAGGTATAAGGAACCCACGAAACAGAACCTTGAGTAGTACTCATCTTAAAATAATACACCCATACGTCATCTCGTTTTTCTACCCATCCGTTACCGCAATCGTGACCGCTTCCGTCGTCGTACATGGGGAATTCCCAACCTCTGCCGTTGTAATTGTAGTTGTTTACTTTCTCCCAGTATAAATTCTCAGGAGATCCTCCGGTATGTCCCGGACTGGCCCAGCAGAATACATCCTTTTCTCCTTGTATGTTGGGACCCGCACCTTTGGTATAATCCCAAACTTCAAGTACCAGATCAAAGAAAGGTTGTGGGGGCGTGTCCTGTGCCTTACAGAAAGAAGAGATAAGTAACGCTGTCATTAGTAGTAAATAATTTTTCTTCATACCATGTGTTTTTTAAGTTTATGATCTTTAATTTTTTTTGGAGCAATACAGATCGGGACTTCGTCTTTAAAGAGATGCTTTCTCTATATTACTTTATTATAAAGCGGATGAGAAGAAAAAAACCACTAATCTTTTTCCAATAATAATTTAGTTTGGGATTTAATTTAGCAAAAAAAGTACAAGATATTGATGCTCTTGGTAGTAATTAGAACTCTTTTTAAATTAAAAATCCCATTAACTAATGGGATTTTCTTGAAGAAACAGCATTTATTTTTATTTTCTAAATTTTATTGTAATCTTTTGAATTACAGTTTGTTGTTGGCATTGTACTGTTTCTAATGTTGCAAATGTACTAATTTGAAAGCGAATCACAACCATTGACGGTGTGGATGGTTTACCTGAGGACTGTTTCTAATGTTGCAAATGTACTAATTTGAAAGCGAATCACAACGATATATAAGCATTTTGGCGTTAAACTTCCACTGTTTCTAATGTTGCAAATGTACTAATTAGAGAGCGAATCATAGCAAAATCACATCATCAATTTCTTCTTCCAAAGTTGTTCTTGATATTGAAAATATACTAATTTGAGAGCGAATCACAACAAATACTTTTTCGATATTATGATCGGCAAAGCTGTTTTCGATGTCGCAAATGTACTAATTTAAAAGTGAATTACAACTAAAAAATGGTGGTTATTAAAATAATATTTGTAATTTTGTAGTCCTAACCCTGTGGGGGAGTGAGACTTTAGCGGGTTATGTGATATTTGTATCGTTTAGCCGCTAATTTGTTTTCATACTTTTCCTAAAGCAAACTGCTGTCGTTGCTGAGGATAATCACGATTGTGTAGAGAGAGAATTCTAACTTAGTGCAAATGGAATTTGATATGAACTCAATGAAACATATTTGATTGATATATTGGTAAATAACCATTGTTAAAAAAAAGTGTTCATTAATGAATTGGGGCGTAAATTATAACATTTTACATCTTACTTATCTATCTTCCTTTTTTAACATTGTTAATTGCATTTCTCATATATACTTTCCTGCTTAACAAGAAGCGTATTTCTTGTATATAAAGAACGTATCCTTTGTCGACAAGAAATACGATTTAACGCAGCGTTAACATGGCTTTCTTTCGTGTATAAACAACGGCTCTTTGATCTCAGGAAATTTGTTATTATATTATTGATATACAGCATTATATGCGCATAACGAATATCTGCTATAAAATCAATGAATTTTATAAGGCTAAAAGAAACTTTATCTATACTTGTTAATTAAGTAACTTCGATAATAGCATTATTTGGTAGCAGAGTTGTTTGAAGAAGTGTATTTTATTTTACAAAAACTTCTCGTGTGCTATGTGATTTCCTTTTTTGACGAACATGAGATCAACCGTAATGTTGTGATTCGCTTTCAATTCGCATATTTATAGCATTAGAAACTATGCGAGTAGTCTAAAAATGTAATCCGAAGATATATATGTTTTCTTTTTCATTACAATTGATAAATGCTTCTGTTTTTGTATCTATATAAGTTGTCATATCTTATGAATGCTTGATTTGTTTCTCGGTGAGAAACACCCTGTTCCTCGTAGAGAAACGACTCGTTCCTCTACGAGTTTCGCTTCGATTCTCTACGAGCAAATAATGGTTTGTATAACTTGTTGATAATTAATGTTTTGTTGGAATTCGAAGATGTCTTTATTTTTTAATAAAAAGGCGGTCTCTTTCTCTCCTTTTTAATATTTATATATATCTGAAATCACAACATATTTTGAACTTTTTATATATGATCCCTGTCATAGGTCTACTATTCACCAATCAGGCTATAATTCAGGAGTGATAATTTATTCACAATAGGAACCGTCACTACGAAAAAGAGTTTCTTTTCAATTTATTACTTCTCATAGGTGTGTCTCTTTCTCGTTAGCAACTCGACTGATACTTGGCTTTTTCTAATGTAATAGTCACCTCAATCGTATATCATGTGTCGCATTACCATAAATGCACTTGGTTTACTTTGAAGGAAATTTAGAATAAGAATAAAAAGAGGAGTATGATAAAATCTTTTTTGAATGTGTTTGGCGGATTTTCTATCTCCAGGTCGTTTTTATATTAAAGTTTAAAAACCGAATATAGCCAGAGTTAAAATTTTAAATATGAAATTTAGTTTTACCATGAAAAGGACACTTTTTTTCTTTATTTTATGCTTTATGTTGAAGCTCCATGTGATTGCCGAAGTCAGGCTTCCGCATATTTTTTCGGATAATATGGTATTCCAGCAAAATCAATCGATTCGAATTTGGGGATGGGCCGATAAAAAAGAATCGGTTGAGATTCGTTTTTTAGATCAGGTCAAGAAAGTAAAGGCCGATAAGGATGGGAGCTGGCAGGTTGAATTGAGTCCTGTTTTGTATGGTGGGCCTTATGAATTGAATGTCAAAGGCAAGGATAATGCTATTTGCCTGAAAAATATTTTAGTCGGTGAGGTCTGGCTTTGTTCCGGACAGTCGAATATGGAATGGGTTGTGGGAAATGTAAGAGATGCCCAGATAGAGATCGGTAATGCCGATTACCCTCTTATACGCTCTTTCAATGTATCGAAAGATATGAGTATGAAGCCTAAGGATGATTTAAACGGGGTTTGGACTGTCTGCTCGCCCCAAACGGTGTCAGATTATTCGGCAGTGGCTTATTTTTTTGCCCGGAAATTATATCAGGAGTTGAATGTCCCTATTGGCATTATCAACTCCTCGTGGGGAGGTACTGATATTGAATCATGGACCAGTGCTGCCATGTTTGAGCAATTGCCGGCTTCTTTCAGAGCCCGCTATAAAGGCGTTGATGCAGAGAATTACGATCAGTTTGCCCGAGAAATAGAACAAAGAAAAGCGGCATACGAGAAGGCCTTGACCCAAGATCCCGGTGACGTGGAAAGATGGTATGCAGATAATTATGATGATTCTTCATGGAAATATGTTTCGGTACCCGGCTTGTGGAAGAATGAATTGATTGCTGTCGATGGAACAGTCTGGTCTCGTTTTGAAGTGGACTTGCCGGATTCCGCCGAAGGGAAAGAAGCCACTTTGTATTTAGGTCCGATTGACGATAATGATGTCACTTATGTGAATGGCGTTAAAGTAGGGTCGACCGAAGGCCATACGGTGGAGCGCTGTTACAACATTCCGGCGCAATTATTGAAAGCCGGAAAAAATAGTGTAACGGTTAAGATTATTGATACCGGAGGGGATGGCGGCTTGTATGGAAAAGCCGATGACGTCTGTTTGGAGATAGAAGCTAAACGTTACTCTTTGGCTGGTGAATGGAGATATAAGACTGGCGTGACAAAGAATGAATTCAATTATATGGATATTTCTCCCAATATGTATTATGCCACTTTATTTAATTCGATGATCTGTCCGATCACCCCATTCAGAATAAAGGGGACTATTTGGTACCAGGGTGAGAATAATGCGGCAAATGCGTATAATTATCGAAGCATGTTTCCCGCATTGATTAATGACTGGCGTGCGCAGTGGGGATATGAGTTTCCTTTTTACTGGGTACAGTTGGCCAATTTCATGGCAAAAGATGAAGAACCGCAAGAGAGCCAGTGGGCGGAGTTGCGCGAAGCCCAGACAATGACTTTGGTGTTACCTAAGACAGGGCAGGCTGTGATTACGGATATAGGGCAGGCTGACGATATTCATCCCCGTAATAAACAGGATGTCGGGCTGCGGTTGGCTTTGAATGCTCTGAACAAGGATTATGGAAAGAAAAATCTCGTTTGTGTGGGTCCTACCTACAAATCGATGCGCGTTGATGGACATAAAATAATCATATCGTATGATCATATCGGGAGCGGGCTTGTCGTGAAAAATAAATATGGATATATAGAAGGGTTTGCCATTGCCGGAAGTACCGGTGAATACCATTGGGCAAAGGCTTACCTTGACGGAAGCTGTGTCATAGTCTATTCTGATGAGGTTACCGATCCGGTTCATGTGAGATATGCGTGGTCCAATAATCCGGATGTCAATCTTTATAACCGGGAAGGGCTGCCTGCTGTGCCTTTCAGAACGGACAGCCGCAGAGGAATAACCCAATATGATTGAAACAGAACACTTATTTAGTAACATTAAATACTTAAAATTATGAGAAGAACTTACATCTTGTTTTTATTCATTTCCATCGTGATGGGAATGTCTTCTTTCGCCAATGCTTCGGTCACGGTGCCGGAAGTCGGGAAAGTCTATCATCTGGTTCATAATAGAACAGGCTATTATCTGACGACTAATATTAGCGCTCAAGGAGCATCTATCTCTCCGGCATCGGGAGAGATCAACCAGCGCTTTCACATTATTCCTCAAGGGGGTGGGGTATATCAGATTCAAGAAGTCGAGTCGCAACTATACTGGTATAAACGCGATAATTGGGATACGGGATGGACTTCGTCTCCTGCCGAAATCGGGGATCGGGCCTTATTCGAGCTGCCGGTAAAAGGGGAGAACGTTTTTATCGAGTGCCATTTTAAGCATGAATACGGCAACTTTTTCGGTACGGGAACAGATAATAATTCGACATGGATTTCCAGTGACCGGAATGATCAGGAAGTAAACAGCCAATGGCGTATTGTTGAGTATAATCCAGATTTTGTAGAGAAAACGGCTCTTCAGAATAAAATGGTTGAGATTAAGAATTTTATGAGAACCGTAACCTTCGGTGATGCCGCCCGGCAATATTCGTTGGAGCTCAAAGGGAAAATAGAAGATAAGATAAGAGATGCTCAAGCAATCGTAGCCAGTGATGATGCTACTCAAGAGCAGGTGGATGCATGTCTGCATGAACTTTCTGACCTGTTTACGACTTTACAAGTTACTCGCAATCCTTTCGATTTCGATTCAGAGTCACAGTATTATATTATCCATAGCTCAGGTTTTTACCTCACAGCGTCAGAGGATCATTATGCTTCATTAGCAGTGGGCGATGGCAACGAAAACCAACGCTTTAAAGTGGAAGTGGTGAAAAATGAAGATGGCACCTATTATTATACAATTAAGCACGGCGTATCCGGAAAATATTGGTACAGAAGAGATCGCTGGGATACAGGCTGGACGTTAGAACCCGAAAACTTGAGGGGCGATGTGAACGGTGTTTCTGTAGCGCAACCCGAACGTGCCCGGTTTAATATTTATGAGACGGGGAATACGCAATATTCGGATTATGTGTTGTTGGAGACTCAATTCCGTTTTGTTGAAGACGGCGGACCATTGTGTATGGGAGCCGGTAGCGGAACAGAAGGTGAATGGCTTTCAAGTGACAAATCCGGAAATGTAGTCAATTCTTATTGGAAAATAGTGAAATATAATACGGAGGTGGCAATCAAGGAAGGATTATATGAAGCCATTCAAGCGGCTACTGCTTTCTTGGGAAACCAGAACGTAAAACCGGGTAACAATCCGGGAGAATATACGCCGGAAATTTACAATGCATTGAAAGCTAAACTTGAGGAGGCAAACGGTGTTTACGAAAACTCTACTTCTCAGGAGGAGGTAAACAAAGTGCAAAAAGAACTGGAAGATGCATTGGCATTGTGTCGGTATAGCATCAACGTCATTCAGCCGGTTGAAGGAGGATACTACGGCATTACTTTCGAACAGGATTATACGATGATAGATAAAGATGCGGTTGTCTCTTTGGGCTATGATGAAGAGAACTCTATATTTAAATTCAAACCGGTGACCGTAGAGGGCGTAGTGTACTATCAGATTCAGAATAATGTGACGGGAAAATATATGTATCTGGGCGGTCTTACGGAATTGAAGTGGATCAGTAATGTCGATATGGTTGCCGAGAATGCTTTGTTTGCGATAGAATCGGCAGGCGATCTGGATCATCCTTTGAATGTGGTGTTGAAAGTAAAAGCAAACGATATGTATATCGGAAATGACATGAGCGGTGAAGGGGATAAATGGAAAGAGGTTACGGCTGATAAAGAAAAAGCGGAAGCCATGCCGTGGTCGATAGTAGCTCGAACTCCCGTAGGCATTGCTTCGACGGAGGTAGATAATACCAATGCTCCCCAAATTTATGCATTGGGTGGTAAAGTACAGGTTAACAACCTGAGAGGTGTCAACCGGATCTCTGTTTATTCACTTTCCGGTGCATTAATCCTCTCGGAAGAATGCAGTGCTGCTGAGTATTCCACTTCTCTGCCTTTCGGTGTCTATGTAGTTTCTGTAAAAGGTGAAGTCGGGAAAACCGAGAAAGTTGCTATTAAATAAATGATATTGTGATATAGGGAACTGTCATTGAGTCTGTTCAAGAGAGTTTCTGTTATGTTTGGAAAAATGGCATAGACGGGTTGAACGGAAGTCTTTATTGTATTTATCAGCTTGTTTATGCCATTCTTATATGTTTTAAGGTAATTTATTCCCCTAATTAAGTTTTAAGAATGAAGATGAGAGAACGACAAACTATTTCGGTTTTATTTGCTTTATTGATTTTTCTTGCACCTACCTTGTTTTCGTGTTCAACGAAACCGGATGTGACTGATGAATATTATGTCGCCGCTTACATTTGGCCTTCGTGTCATGACGAAGCGATGAGCCGCGATGTGTTTTGGAGCAAGGGTGAGGGAGAATGGGAGATTATAAAACAGGGAACCAGCCGGTTCGATGACCATTATCAGCCTAAAGTTCCGTTGTGGGGATATCAGAGTGACAGTGATCCGAAAGCGGTAGAGAAGAAAATAGATGCCGCAGTCGATCACGGAGTAAATGTATTTATCTATGATTGGTATTGGTTCGATGGAAAGCCCTATCTGGAAGACGCCATTAACAAAGGCTTTCTGGGAGCTGCCAATAACAATAAGATGCAATTTTATCTGATGTGGGCCAACCACGATGTATATAGTAATTTCTGGAATCCGCATCGTTATAAAACCGATTCTTTGGTATGGACCGGAGTGGTGGACCAGCATAATTATGAAGTGATTGTTCATCGGGTTATCGAACAGTATTTTAAAAAGCCCAATTATTTTAAGATAGACGGGAAACCGGTATTCTCTATTTTTGAGTTTGTTAACCTGATAAAGAGCTTCCATGACCTCGATGGCGTTAAAAATGCCCTTGACTACTTCCGTCGTGAAGCGATGAATGCAGGTTTTCCGGGAGTCCATTTTCAGTTGGTCGGATGGGGAGAATGGCAGGATCTGTCCCCTCGTCTGTGTGATGCCCGCTATATGGAGGGCCTGACGATCAACGAAGTGGTAGATAAATTAGGTATAAATAGCGTGACTGCTTATAACTGGGGTGGTGCCAAACCTCAGGAAGACTATATTAAATGGGGAGAGCAAGCCATGACGGTACAGAACAATTGGGACAAGATGCTGGATATACCTTATTTCCCTACTGTATCGATCGGCTGGGATGACACCCCGCGTAAATTACATCTGGGTAAAGAGGATGTAGTGCACCTCAATGCAACTCCCCAAAGCTTCGGAGCCTATCTGCAGAGGGCCCGGGAATATGTCCGGAAACATCCGGAACAACCCAAATTAATCATTATCAATGCTTGGAACGAATGGGTGGAAGGTTCGTATCTGGAACCCGACATGCGTTGTGGATATGGATACCTCGAATCTGTAAAAAACGTAATGAGTGGAAAATATGATAAGTATACATATTAGAAAGATTTTGAATTTATTTTTAGACAGAAGGACAAAAGAACAAATAAGCCGTCAGTAAAGGCAATGCAGGAAATAGGTCCTTTTGTTCTTCTGTCTAAAAATAATAATAAGTTCATGTCTCTATCTGAAATTAGTATTGGCTGAATTAAAAATATTTGCAATAGTTGTTATGAAAATATCTAAAAAAAAGTTTTTGTGTTTGGTGGCTGTTTGGGTTGCCCTGTTTCAGTTTATGCCGGTCGGCGCTGTTTCCCGGAATGTATTTGATATAAAGAAATACGGAGCCAAAGGAGATGGAAAAACGATAAATACGGCGGCTATAAATAAGGCGATCGATGCTTGTGCCGAAAGCGGCGGAGGTACGGTAATCGTCCCCAAAGGGGTTTATCTTACGGGAACCATCGAGATGAAGAGCCACATCTCACTCTATCTGGAAGAAGGTTCTGTCATCAAAGGCACTTCGGATTTGAGAGCTTATAAATATTTCTATCCGGAGGAAGAGATGATAGAATATAATAAGTCGGAAAAACCGGAATGGAACAGGGCTTTGATTCTGGGTATAGGGGTCAGCGACGTAACGATTTCGGGAAAAGGAATGATAGATGGAGATCATGTGCTCGATGTCGGTGGAGAAGAGAGCATGCGCGGACCGCATACCTTGCTTTTTGCCATGTCCCGGAATCTGACCTTTTCGGATATTACGGTACGTTGTGCCGCCAATTATGCATTCATGGCATATCGGATAGAAGATGCCGTTTTTCAGAATTTAATAATCGAGGAGGGTTGGGACGGTATTCATATTCGGGGAGGTAAAAACACGGTTATCCGGAATTGTGAACTTTATACGGGAGATGATGCTATTGCCGGTGGTTACTGGGAGAATGTGGCGATTACCGATTGCCGCATTAATTCGGCTTGTAATGGGATTCGGCTGATAATGCCGGCCACCGGTTTGAAAATTACGCATTGCACCTTTAAAGGACCGGGAGTGTACCCTCATCGAACCTCCAAAGAATTGAAAAGACGCTATATGCTGTCGGCTGTATTGTTGCAGCCGGGTGGATGGGGGCCTGCACCGGGCTATCTGAATGATGTTTATATCAGTGATCTGGATATTGAAAATATGGAAAATCCGTTTATGTTTATTTTGAATATAGGCAATGAAAGCAACCGTATATTGGTGGAAAGGGTAAAAGCCCGGAAAATATTTAAATCGGCGGCATCTATTGAAAGCTGGAAAGGGGGTAGTTTTCAAAGTATCGTTTTGCGTAATATCGATATAGAGTTCGACGGGCATAATGATTCGGCATTGAAAAATATAGTGGCTGCGCAGCCGCATGTCGATTCACGCGTATTACCTTGCTGGGGAATGTTTGTACGTAATGTCAAAGAGCTTGTTCTGGATAACATAAAGTTAAGTTATACCGGGAGCGAGGTACGCACGGCGTTCTATTTGGACAATGTAGCCAATATCGATTTGGATAATGTGAGATGTAGAAAAACGGCTAATGCCGGTGAAATGGTTTTGATGAACTCCGGAACAGTGAGCGGAGAGAAAATAATCTTGTTTGAATAATTAGTTATGAAGATGAAAGCTATAATAATCTTATCCAAGGCGAAATATCGCTATCTCTTATCTTTAGCTCTCTTGTTTGGGGCTTTTATCTCCGTAAAGGCGCAGATGAAAGAGCCTTATGAATGGATTGGTTACGAAAAGGTAATGGGAGTGCAAAATGGGTTGATGCATTATGACTATGATGTAAAAGCAATGTCTTCCAGTGCTCCGGCCAATGTGTTCTGGCCTGAAGACAAAATATCGTTCACTTTTCAGTTGCAAAATAACACCGGCGAATATATGGATGTGGATGCCCGCGCAGAGGTGATTCATTACGGTGCGAGGGGAATCCCCAACGATATATGGTTACCCGAAATGTTTAAAATGGAGGAGGTGGAAACTCTTCCTTTGAAAGTAAGGATTGCTCCGAACGGATACACCAATGTGGAAGTTTCCCCTCGGACTCCAACTGAATTTGGAGGATATGCCATTGTTTTCGATTTAGGTAAATACGGGCGCAGACTGGGTACGAGTTTCGTGAAGAGTATGAAACCCTCACCGGTAAAAACACAATATCCCAAACAGTCATTGGATGATTTGGGGGTCGATTTTCTCAGTCGTGTAGGTGTGCAAGCCATCCGCTATGGGTTGCCATATTGTCCTACGACTTTTCGGGATTACCAATCCCTTATGAGGAAATTCGATGAGGACATGAAGCGGTTTAAAGATAATAACATAACGGTACTCCTCATGTTCGGAGAAGGACAGGCGCTGAATCCGTTGGGTACTCCCCGTTCTTTTTTGGATGAAAACGATGTGTTTTTACGCTCGAAGCAGGATTATGCATGGTTGCCGGATTTAGATAAAGATTTTACGGCTTTTGTGAAAACGATATGTATGAAGCATGGCTGGCCGGATGGTCCTGTCACGGCAGTGTCTTTATGGAATGAACCGTGGGAAGGCACTTCCATTTCGGGATGGCAGGCCGATATGCTGCGTTATCGGGAGATATATAAAGCGATGGCCGAAGCGGTACTGGATGTTCGCCAATCGGGAAGGGATATATTGATTGGCGGCGGAGATTCCAATTCGAACGCTTGGGACAAGCTGTTTTGTGACGGGACGATGGATATGCTTCCCATCTTCGACTTCCTCTCCATCCATTATCAGGGGATGGATTCTCCAGTACTCTATCCGGAGTGGAATCACCGGAAAGAATATAAGGGGCGCGTACGAATATGGGATACGGAAAGTTGGGTAGGCAATACGGACGACAGGATCGGCTTGGTGGTAGCTGCCAACCGTTCAGCCGGGTATGACCGTTCTATGGGTATATACGGTGGTTATATGTACGGTGGCGATCCGCATAATACAACGCCCGATACCCGGATACGTACAGAGTCGGGGAGTGAATTAATCCCGTCGGTTCATCCGTCCTGGTCGCCGGCTGCGGCTATGGGAGCCGTACAGGCATTGATCGGTGAGCGCGAATTTAAGGAACTGCTTTTCAAGAAAGGCTTGCCCTGGATTATGGTATTTGATGGTTACGATAATAATCCCGATGACGGTACGGTGGTAGTTACCGGAGACTTGGGCGAAGCCTTTGGAGCAGATAATATTCTTTACAGGAATGTCAGAAGCCAGAAGGAGATAAAGGAAAAGATGGCCTTATGGGAGCAACTGAAATCGCTTCCCGAGAGTGCTGCCGGACGGGATGAAATACAGAAGCAGATATTTGCCTACCGGGCTATGGAAGATGGAAAACTGACATTGAAAGCTCATTCGTCTTTTTCGTTATACGACTTTTATGGAAATGTAGTAAATCCCCGGCAGGGAGTGTATGAGATACCTCTGACCTTTAGGGGGTACTATTTAAGAACAAACGGTTCGAAGGGATCTTTCAAAAGATTGTTGAGTGGCCTGGAGACTGCCTATATAGAAGGTTATGAACCCATTGACATCGTGGCAAAAGATATGACCTCGCCTATTGCCGGCGGGACGGAAATGGAACTGGAACTTACAAATATCCTTAACCGGAATGTAAAGGGGAGCTTGCAGATAACATTGGGCGATCTCAATCTTTCTTATCCGGAGCATCTGTCGCTGAAAGCCCATGAGACGAAAATGCTGAAAGTGAAAGTTTCGGGTAATGCTGCAGCGAATAATACCTATCCGTTATTTGTGAAATTTGATGCCGGGAAAGACGGCTTGGCCGTGCATTGGGAAGAGATGCATGTGAACTATATCGTAAAACGCACAATAAACATCGACGGAGATCTGAACGACTGGGAAGGAGTATTGCCGCAGACCGTCAAAAGTTCGGGCGAGGCTTCTATCTCTTTGACCGAAGCTGCCTGGTATCCGTTCAAGGAATTTGAGAAAAATGCGGATGGCATGTCTACCGCCTATATGGCTTATGATGATCATTACTTCTATTTCTCGGCAAAAACGGCCGATAAGACACCGGATAAAGGAACCTGTCGTTTTGAAAACCGCAATGACGATGATTTCTTTTATCCGGAAGTGTCTTACATGCAGACGAAAGAAGCCATGCATGCGGTTGAGAGGACTAATCGGGTGGAATATGCCAATCGAGGGGCATTGCAACACCCCGACAGCCTTTTGCGAATGATGAACTATCTGGAAAATACAAATACGTCTCATTCAATCGGCATTGACTTGGATTTGCCTTACGATCGGTTTACCCAAACATCTTTCTATCTGCCCGATTGGGGACAATCCAATCTGATTATTGTGGTTTCCGACCGGGAGACCGGCAAAGATTTATTAAGTCAGCGCATTCCGGATATATGGAACGGCACGTATGCTGTGTTTAATTTATCCGGGAAAGTCCGTGTTCGCATCACGGCGGAGGGATGGTGGTATACCGCCAAACTTTCAGGAATCTTTTTTGATGAGGCTGGTGTGAATGTTCAAGGCAAAGTGGCGGCGAATTTTATTAAAAGAGATTTCGAAACCAGAGGAGATTGGAAAGCGAATTATGGCAGACTGGGATATTATCTGGTCGGTATGAAATCGCTTTTACCGGAAAACACATCATTCCATGTGGTGGCAAAAGATGATTTGATCGAATTGAAGTGGCCCGAAGGAGTAAGACGTTATACATATCGGAAAGATCCGGTACTGCCCGATGCTTCGATGGCGGAACCTACGGATAATATATTGATCGCTTTTAATGTAATTCCTATGGGAGAGGATGGAATGGAGGTTTGCCCGAGAGGAACGATGCCGAAATACGTGGGATATAAGTGTACTGATTATGAATATGCGTTGAACACAGTAGCCCCCGAATATGGCGGAGGATATGAAATATGGCGAATGCTCGTTCCGGGCATGCCGCGCAAACATTTTTATCCGCGTCAGCTCAAATCACCTTATGACGGAGCTGTGAAAGACGGGAAATTGATTACCCGCCGGGAGGGTAACACGCTGTACACCGAATGTGCCATTCCGTGGAGTGAGATTCCCGACGTGAAAAAGGCGATAGATCGGGGAGAGAAAATTAAGTTCTCTTATCGGGTGAATGATAATGGCAGTTGGGGAGCCTGCATGGAGTTGGCACGTAACAGGAGCGTTTCGAAAAGAAATAGCCGGGCATTCCACCCCGATTGGCGTGAGCATTGGGCCAATGAGCTGGAATTCGGTATAGAGAAATAAGTAAGGAAAGTAATCAATAAAATAGAAATAATGATGAAGAAATATTTTGGGGCATTGTTTGTTGTCGCTTCTTTGGTTGCCTGTAAGAGCGAAACGGAGAAGCGGGCCATCGATTTTGTGAATCCATTTATCGGGACTGCCGAGCATGGGCATACGTTTCCCGGTGCAACTACTCCTTTCGGAATGGTACAACTGAGTCCGGACACCGGGCTGGAAGGTTGGGACTGGTGTTCGGGATATCATTATTCCGATAGCTCTATTATCGGATTCTCCCATACACATCTTTCCGGTACGGGACGTTCGGACTTAATGGATGTCATGATCATGCCTACGGTTGGGGAGGTCAAGTGGAATGCCGGAACGAAAGTGAATCCGGACGAAGGGTACCGTTCCCGTTTTTCGCATGATGAAGAGTGGGCTTCACCGGGATATTATAAGGTGAAGCTAAAAGATTATGGTATAATGGCCGAATTGACGGCTTCTCCGCGCTGTGGTTTCCATCGGTATACTTTCCCGAAAGCGGACGATGCTCACATCATGCTGGACTTGTCGCATCATTTTGCCACTGATTCGATCGTATCGACAGTGCTGAATGTCGTCGATAATCATACCATAACCGGTGAACGGCACACAAAGGGGTGGGGTGAACCGGGAGAAAAATATTGGAGCAAACAGCGAATCTATTTCGTTATGCAGACCTCTAAACCTTTTAAGAACATAAAACTGGCACTGAATGGACAATTGACCAATCAACGAAGCATCACCGGCAAGGACGTAAAATCCGTTCTCGATTTCGATACGGAAAAGAACGAAACCATAGAGGTGAAGGTAGGCATTTCGGCTGTAAGTGTCGAAAATGCAATACAGAATCTTGAAAGGGAAATTCCCGATTGGAACTTTGACGGTGTATTGGCACAGGCTCGCTCTTTGTATGATAAAGAGTTGTCTAAAATTCGGATAGACGCCACTGATAGTATAAAAACAATTTTTTATACAGCGCTGTATCACTCGTTTGTAGCTCCATATCTATATAATGACGTGAATGGAGAATACCGTGGATTTGACGACCGGATACATCGGGCCGAAGGCTTTAGTAATTATACTGTATTTTCTCTGTGGGATACGTTCCGTGCCGAAAATCCTCTGGTCACACTGCTTGCTCCTGACGTGGTGAATGATTTTGTAAATTCAATGCTTGCCCAGTATGAGCAATCGGGATTGTTACCGGTTTGGCCGTTGTGGTCGAGTGAAACCAATTGTATGATTGGTTATCATGCAGTTCCGGTTATAGTCGATGCCTATTTTAAAGGGATACGGGGATTTGATGTGGAGAAAGCGTATCATGCTATGAAGACTTCGGCCATGCAGGACGATTTTGGGGTAAAAGAGCTGAAAGAGTATGGGTATATACCGTACGATAAGTATAATAAGTCGGTATCGACGGCATTGGAATATTGCTATGATGACTGGTGTATCGCTCAGATGGCCAAAGACTTGGGTAAAGATGAAGATTATACTTATTTTATGAATCGGGCAATGAGCTACTCTGTTTATTTTGATAAGGAATATAAGTTGATGAACGGATTTTCGTCCGATAAGAAATTCCGTCGTCCGTTCAACCCGTTTTATTCCTCTTATCAGGAGTGCGATTGGGTGGAAGGAAACTCTTGGCAGTATTCTTTCTTCGTGCCGCACGATGTTCAGGGATTGATTGGTCTGCATGGCAGTCCTGATGCTTTTGTTGCCGCATTGGATACGCTTTTTGCCATGCCTTCGGTCATTTCGGGTCACGATGTGCCATTGGATATTTCGGGGCTTATCGGTCAGTATGCTCATGGCAATGAACCAAGCCATCAGGTCGCTTATTTGTATAATTACGCCGGAGTTCCACATAAATCCCAGGAAAAATTGCATGAGATTATGTCCACTTTATATACGGCAGCGCCCGACGGGCTTTGTGGAAATGAAGATTGCGGCCAGATGTCGGCATGGTATGTATTTAGTGCTATGGGATTTTATCCTGTCAATCCTGCCGAACAGATCTATGTGTTAGGGAAACCGATGCTACAAAGTGCTGAGTTTACGGTGAAAGACAAACCCTTTAAAATGATAGCTCATAATCTGAATAAAGAGAATATCTATGTACAATCTGTCCTGTTGAACGGGAAAGAATATGATAAGCTGTACATTTCGCATGAGGATATTGTAAATGGTGGAACACTTGAATTTGTGATGGGGAATGTTCCGTCTCATGATAAGGATTGGGTGCTACCGCCGTCTGTAACTGTTGTTCCAAGCAAATAGGAGATGAAGAGGATAACTTATGTATTTACTGTTTTTCTGATCCTGTTCCAGCTTGGGGGATGTATCCCGAAAGAGCTCTTCAGCTGTCGGGGAGAGGTTTATACCGCTTCATCGGGAGAGATCTCTTTCAGCGTATCGGCCCGGACTGCCGGTCGTCTTGTCTCGTTCCGGTATGGAGAGGAAGAAATGCTTCTCCAAGCGGATATCGACTCCTCGTATTATGGTTCCACTTTCTGGCTCTCTCCGCAGGAATGGCATTGGCCCCCTTATCCGGTATTGGATGAATGGCCCTATCGTGCGGTTCTGCAAGATGATAAGCTGAAACTTTATAGTCCGTCAGATAGCGTTAAAGGCATAGAGGTCACAAAAGAGTTTTCTTTTTCGGATGACAAGGCTGTTTTAATTACATGTAGCTTAAAGAACATTTCAACGGAAATGAAGCGATTGGCACTTTGGGACGTTACCCGCGTGCCGGGAGGGATCACTTTCTTTCCTGTCGGTGAACCGGACAAAGCGAACCGCTCTTTTATTCCTAATGCATACGAACAGGATGGCATTGTGTGGTATGAGATAGAGAAAGAGCCGGTAACGGATTCTCAGAAACTCTTTTCGACAGCCAAAGGCGGTTGGCTGGCACATTACCGGAACGGGGTTCTGATGGTGAAATGTTTTCCGGACATACTGCCCTCGCAGTTACCTCCGGGACATGGAGAGGTGGAAGTTTTTGTTGCGCCCCATGGCAAATATGTAGAGTTGGAAAATCATGGAGAATATGTGGCATTGAAGCCCGGAGAACAATTACAGTATAAAGAAAAGTGGCTTTTATTGGCGGTTGCCCCTGTTGTGGCGACGGATAAAAGTAAATTGTTGGATATTGTAGAACATTTAGACAAAAAGATACCGTAAGATGAATAGGCAAATTTTAATAACTGTCCTGCTATTTGTGATGATGGGATGCAGGCAACCGGAAAGCATCAATTGCAATTTGATTTTTATAGGCGACAGTATCAGTGAAGGCATTGGGGTCGAAAATCCAATGGAGGAATCGGCGCCGGCAGTGGCAGGCAATTTGATGAAAGAGTCAGGTAATGTCCGTTTTGCCAATTGTGGGAAGAACGGGGCTACGACTGTCGATTTTCTGCCGGAGACAAGGCGGCACTACCTCTCTGTGATAGCGGCCGCCGATACGTTGTATAGTACGAATGTTCCTCTTGTATTTTCTATTATGATAGGGACAAACGACAGTGCAGAGACAGGCCCGGCAGGGGCTCCGGTCTCGCCCGATGCGTATGAGAGAAACCTGACGATTATCATCGACAGCTTACATGAGAGGTATCCGAATAGTCTTTTCGTTTTGCACAGGCCCATTTGGTACAGTCCGAACACCCATAATGGTTCTGTCTACATGGAAGCGGGATTGAAGCGCTTGCAGAGTTATACTCCCATGTTGGAACAAATAGTCGGAAAGAGGAAATATGTGTTTTTCGGTGATAAGGATGCTTATGCTTTTTTTGAAAAGAATTATGAGCAATGTGTCAATCCGGAAAATGGCGTGGAAGGCATTTTTTATCTTCATCCCAATAAAGAGGGAGCCGGGAGATTAGGGGCTTTTTGGGCCGAAAGTCTAAAGAAAGATCTTTGTAAATGGAAAATTAATAGCTTAAAAAATAGTTGAATATGAAGTGTAGGATTTTATTTTTATCAGTGGTAATGATATTCTTGTGTGGTTATTCGCAAGCTCAACGTACGGTTTGGCTCGACGAGCTCGATTTGTCAAAGATAGACCAATCAGCAGGAGGGGCAATGTCCAAACGGTCGATGTGGAACACTCCATTGATTATTGCCGGAGAAGAGTATGAAAGAGGTGTGGGAACTCATGCGGAGAGCTATTTCCGGATAAAATTGGATGGAAAGACCACTTTGTTTACAGCATGGGTCGGCATTGACGATTCGGCACCGAAAGTAGAATTGGATCAGGCATCTGCAGAGTTTTTAGTGATAGGAGATGGGAAAATTCTTTGGAGAAGTGGTATTATGCGAGGGGGAGACAAGGCTAAGAAAGTGGAATTGTCTACTAAATCTGTAAAATCACTGTTATTACGCGTTGACCACTGCGGGGATGGCATTACCGGTGATCGGGCTAATTGGGTGAATGCCCGGTTTGAAGTGAAAGGAAAAGATCCGGTTGTAGTAGGAAAAGAACGGGAGGCTAATTATATACTTACACCGGCCGAACCGCAAAATCCCAGAATAAATGCACCGTACGTTTATGGTGCGCGTCCCGGAAGTCCATTCCTGTTTACCGTTCCCGTATCGGGCGAAAGACCGGTGAAAATTACTGCTGATAAATTGCCGGAAGGCTTGTCAATGGATACGCAAACAGGGATTATTACAGGTGCGGTAAAAGACGAGGGAAATTATCAGGTGAAGATAACTGCCGAGAATGCTTTTGGGAAGGACATTAAAACTCTCACCTTAAAGTTTGGCAATACATTGGCGCTGACACCTCCTATGGGGGTCAACACATGGAATGTTTTCGGAGACAATATCGATGATGCCAAAATTCGTAAAATAGCCGATGTGATGGTGGAGTCGGGCTTGATTAACTATGGTTACGGCTATGTGAATATTGATGATGGCTGGCAGGGAAAACGTGGCGGTAAATACAACGCTGTTATGCCCAATGAGAAATTTCCCGATATGAAAGGCTTGGTAGACTATGTGCATAGCAAAGGCTTGAAAATAGGTATATATTCTTCTCCGTGGGTCGAAACTTTTGCCGGTTATATCGGAGGAAGCGCGGATACAAGAGACGGAGAGGTTATTGACTCGAGCAAAAGATACGGAGCATTCTCTTTTGTGAAGAATGACGTGCAACAGTGGATGGAGTGGGGATTCGATTATCTGAAATATGACTGGGTTACCAATGATATAGCGCATACTGCGGAAATGACCTATCTGTTGAAAAATGCAGATCGGGACGTCGTTTACAGTATTTCCAATGCAGCACCGTTTGCATTGGCCGAAGACTGGAGGAACTTGACCAACCTTTGGCGTACTACCGGAGACATACAAGATACATGGACAAGCATGACTACAATCGGCTTTTTGCAGGATAAATGGAATCCATACGTCAGACCGGGAAGCTGGAGTGATCCGGACATGCTGGTAGTAGGAAAATTGGGTTGGGGAAAAGAACTTCGTGACACCCGCCTGACTCCTAACGAACAATATCTCCATATTTCATTGTGGAGTATGTTGGCAGCACCCTTGCTCATTGGCTGTGATATCAGTCAGATGGACGATTTTACGAAGAATCTTCTCTGTAACAGCGAAGTGATAGCGGTGGATCAGGATGTGGCGGGAATACCAGGCAAACGAATATTTACGGATAAAGATGAGCAAATTGAGATATGGGCACGTCCTTTGAGTGACGGGGCGATGGCGGTAGCTTTATTCAATTTGTCCGAAAGTGAGAAAAAGATTACAATCGATCATGAAATGTTGAATATCTCCGGGCAGTATTCAGTGCGTAATTTGTGGGAGCAAAAAGAGGAGGGTGTCTTTACCGGATCGCACTCCTCGAAGGTGCCTTCGCACGGTGTGGCTTTTCTGAAATTGGTCAAACAAGATAAATTGGTTAAGTGATTGTTGCGGGAAATTTTATTGTATTTAGAAGCGTTGAGACCGGGAAAATTCGAATTTTCCCGGTCTCAACGCTTTAGGTAACAACATATTTACTTTTTTATTTGGCGGATTATTTGGGAGTATTCGTTTTTATTTATGTAAGGCGAAAGAGAACCGGTTCTTTATCGCTTTTTAATAAGAAATTTTAAATAAGTAATAAGATCGCCGGATACTTTATTGGTCTGAAGTTGATTTTAAACTGTTTACAAATTGATTATTTAAAGCTTTCGTTATCTATTGATATTATTATAATGTTAACTTTTAATTCTTTTGATGCATGAAAAAAAATAGTTACTTTTTTTTATTCTTGTTGATGTTTTTAGGAGTTTTGAATATGCAGGCTGCTCCCATTACACAGCCCGATCCTGAAACAGTTTATAGCATTGTACATGTGCAGACAGGTTTGTATTTCGAATATAATAATCGAAATGTGTCTGCCTATAGTGGTTCTGACAATCAGTTGTTCAAATTTGAACCGGTAGAAAAAGACGGTGTTGTTTATTATCGTATTGTGAATCCTGCTTCCGGATTATATTTTTATACACATGATTCCTGGGATATGGGATGGACCAATGTTACTAACCCGCAGAATGATGAAAATCGTGCCTTGTATAGCCTTGTGTTGTCGGGGGATGATGTTGTGATCGTTGGCTGCAGTGGTCAAGGTGGCCGTTGTATCGGGACGAACAGTGGTAATGCCGATACATGGCTTTCCTCGGATAAATATCAGGATCAATCGGGCAGTAAATGGCAGATTGTGGAGTATGATCCTAAAGAGGCTTTGACAGTAATGGTGACTGACATTCATACTTTTTTGAATGGTATTACGTTTGGTACCGAATATGGCGAATATCCGGTGGAGCAGAAAGACATTATTGAGTTGAAACTGGAAGAGGCTCAAGCTCTTTTGGATAAAGTGGAAGCTACGGAAGACGAGTTTGCTTCTATGGCTACCCTTTTGAAAGATGCTTTTGCTGCTTTGAAGAATAGCCAGAATATATTTGCTTCGGTAACTGCTCCGGAAGATAATAAAGAATACTATCTGATTCATGTAAAAACAGGGCTTTACTACGAATATGACACTCGTACATTGCAACTGCCAAATGGACTTGAAAACCAACATTTTATCTTTGAAGAAGTAGATGTGGATTCTCAACCGTATTACAGAATGAAGAGTAAAGCTTCGGGAAAATACCATTATTTGCATGATTCTTGGGATATAGGATGGACCGATGTCACCAATCCGCAGGAAAATGAAGACAGAGCCTTGTATCAGATTATACCTATTGACAATGCGGAAAGTATTGTTTTAAAATCAAAACATGAATCTTACGGGTCTTGTCTGGGAACTGACGCCGGTACGGATAACACGTATGTATCCGGTGATAAGTATGCCGATCAAGTACAATCTCAGTGGAGAATAATAGAAGTTCCTGTGGGAATAGTAAAGGTAGGCTTGAAAAATAAGATACAAGAGATCCGGCTTTTCATATCAGAAGCAAAGTTTGGAATAGCTATTGGCGAATATCCGGTGAGCCAAAAGGAATTGATGGAAAGCAAATTAGACGAAGCCGATTTATTGCTTGCCGACGATGAAGCGACTCAGGAAGAGATTGATAATATGGTGGCAACTTTGACCGGGATGTTTGAAACCTTGCAAGCCAGTAAAAATGCATTCGAGTTGATAGAGGGACAGGTTTACAATATACTCTCTTCCGGGCTATATGTCCGTCCGTCTGCTTCGGGCTCCTTAGAACTATCGGCTTATTCGGCAGAGGATAACCAGTTGTTTAAGTTTACCAAAGTGGCGGAAGAAGAGGGTTTCTATCATATTCAAAATGCAATGACAGAAAAATATCTTTCGCGCGGAGGAGACGGCTTGGGGGATGATTGGGTTTTCCAATGGGTAGATGATCCGGCTTCACGTGCCGACAGGGCTAAATTTAAGTTGGTCATGGTTGAGAACGAAGGGGATGACGTCGTACAAATCATGTGTAAATATGAAAACAAGTATTGGGGTGCGAATAATATCGGGGTAGGTGCTACGCTTTTTTCCGATAAGGATGGTTCGGTACATTTCCGGATAACGCTTCCCTGTTCGGGAGACGATTGTCCTTGTATCGGCTTTGATGGGAAGGATTGTCCTGCTTTGATAACATTGAACCTTGATATGAACGGACTGGAAGTCAGCTCTGATGGCGTTTGGGTATCCGGTAATTTCAACGGTTGGGCGGAACCGGGTTCTGATGAATCGGCCCAGTTGACCGATCCGGACGGTGATGGTATTTATACAGTACTGATCCGTTATAGTAAAATGGTGCGGAATTCATGGGATGCCGGCAACTATAAAGAACACTTGGCTTATCGATTCTCCAATGGAAAGGGAAATGCTAATCTTGAAAAGGTGTATGACGACTGTGCATATCTGACAAACCGTACATTGCTGGTATATGATGATATGGAAATTCCGGCTGTTAAATTAGGCATTTGTGGTACGGAAGCTACTGAGAGAATAAAGGTTGCTTGCATCGGAGATAGCAATACGCATGGAACAGGATGGCACCTGATTCCGGTACGGGACGCTTGGCCGGTACAGTTGAGAGGATTGATGGGACAGGATGAATATCAGATTCAGAACTTTGGTAAGCCCAGTGAAACACTTGTGGGCTGGATGACCTCAGGGGATAGCTATCATGGAATGGTGAAAGAGTTCGATCCGGACATTGTTTTGATCAATTTAGGCACGAACGATGCTTGTACGTGGAATGGAGCTAATCCTTGGTCGGAAGAGCGTGCACAGGCTTACGAACAGGCGTATCGTAACTTGATAGCCGACTGTAAAACGAATACGGCAGCAAAAGAAATTTATATGGTGACGCCGGTAATTGCTGCTGCCAATAATGGAATGTCAATCGATAATAATATTATTAAAGATTCGGAAATTCCTATTATCAATAAGCTGTCAAAAGAGTTGGCTCTTCCGGTTATCGATTTCTATGCCGCTACGGATGCTGCCTGGGGAAATAATGTGGGAGGAAGTTGCGCGGATGGTATTCACATGAATAGTGCCAATGAACAGGCTGTGCCGGCTAATAAGGCTGCGGAAATATTAAAAGCCGAAAAACCCGTAATTAGTAAAAACAATGAAGTGCTGACGGCTGATAAAGAGTATGCTGAATATCGTTGGTATTTGGATGGAGCATTAATTCCTGATGCTACGGAAAAGAGTTACACAGCAACTCAGTATGGTACTTATAAATTGGGTGTAAGGCCGGATGCAAATACCAATGACGTACTTATATCGGATGATTTCGTTCTTTCGAAGCCGACAGGAGTATCTGGGCAAGAAAACAAGAATCTGATTTCCGTATATCCGAATCCGGTATTGGACGTTATTACGATTGCCGGAGTAGAAGATGGAAGTATCGATGCTAAATTGTTCGATAATATGGGACGCTTATTGCTTTGCTCTTCTCAGGCTAAAATGGACTTATCCTCTTTGAGTGCCGGCATCTATTTCTTGCATGTTAATGGGGAAATAATCAAAGTTATAAAGAAATAAGATTGATTCGGAAAAGAGGAAAATGATAGTTGATCCGGCATTAGCGTTGACTGAAAGTCTATTTTGTTAATGCCGGATCTTGGATACAATCGAAATATCTATTTAAAACAGAATAATCATGAAAAAGCTAATCTTACTTTTTAGTGTTATATTGGCATGTTGTCTACCTGGAAAAGTGTCGGCTTTGGATATAAAGCCGGAAAAGGAGTATTGCATTATGCATTCGTACACACACATGTATCTGACTAATAACAAGTCTTGGGCAGGTGCGGTGCTCGAAACGTATACCGGTGCGGAAGATCAAAGATATAAATTTGAAATGGTAAATGTGGAGGGAGTCGACTATTTTCGTATCCGTCAAGTGTCGTCGAATAATTATCTGTGCAAGGTAGGGCGTTGGGACATTGATTGGCTTTCGGACCCGTCGACGCTTGTTCCGGTAGGAAGGGGTTTGTTTAAGGTTGAAGAAAAAGACGGATTTGTTTTACTGGCTTTTCAGTATAAAGAGGAGTCGGGTGACGGTGAATACTTAGGAGTAGGGGTGAATGCGGCGAATACGTCTGTTTCAAGCGACCGGTATGCCCCGGAAGAGGGTTCCCGGTGGGAAATTAAAGAATATGACCCGGCGATTGTCAATAAGGACGCATTACAGGTGGTTTTAAGAGAAGTAAATGAGTTTTTGGATAATCAGAATGTGCAGGAAGGAGATACTCCGGGACATTACGACCGGTCTGCATATGCCGGTTTAGTATCGGCAAAAGCAGCTGCGGAAGCTTTGGTAAATGCCGAAAATGCGACTCAGGCAGAGGTGACAGCTGCGGTAATTACACTTCAGGAAGCATTTAAAACGTGTCAGGAGAGTCTGATTATTGTAAAACCGGAAGCTGGGAAAGAGTATTTTATTGTTTGCGATAGAATTGCGGGCAAGGGGATATGCTCATTAGGGGCGAATACTTCTTTGTTGGGAGCTCTTCTCGAAAATAGTGATCTGAAATATAAATTTGTAGAGAGAGTGGTTGAGGGGGTGACCTATTATCAGATTCAGTCCACGACAACGACCAACTACTTGTATAGAGAAAATTATAATACGAAGTGGACGGCTGATTTGTCGGCAGTTGCAGAAGAAAACACGTTGTTCCAGATCGTACAAACCGGAAATTTGAATACGCCTAAATATGTGTTCCTGAAAAATAAAGCGACCAATGCTTATCTTGGACATGATGCCGGTACCGACTGGTGGAGTGATGTATATTCAGACAAAGGCTTGGACAAGGCAATCTATTGGAGGATTGCTGAAGAACTGCCAACCGGACCGCAGATTAAACTGAACGTCGACATGACGGATATGGCCGTGAGTCCGGAGGGATTGTGGGTTACCGGAAACTTTAATAATTGGGCAGCCCCCGGAAGTGATAAATCCTGTCGCTTGACAGATGAGGATGGAGATAATATTTATTCTGTGACGATCTCGTATCCGGTTATGTCTACCAATCCTTTGGATGATTCGTCTAAAGAACCGTTGACTTACCGGTTCTCGAACGGGGTTGGAAGCAATGACCGTGAATATGTGTTCGACGACTGTGCCTTTGGATCCAACCGTATTTTAGGAGTCTATAAAGATGAGATAGAACTGGCACCTGTGGTATTGAACCAGTGTGGCACAGGAGAGCCTACTACCCGCATTAAGGTAGCGGCTGTCGGAGATAGTAATACGTATGGTATGGGTTGGCGTCTGATACCCTTTAGAGATGCTTGGCCCGTGCAGTTGAGAGACATGTTGGGAGATGAGTACCAGATACAGAATTTCGGTATCGGGGGAGTAACGATGACCGGTTATCACACTACGGATTTTTACCAGTATGTGAAGTCATGGAAACCGGATATAATTGTAATCAATCTGGGCACGAATGATGCTTTGCAATACCAGAACTGGAACGAAGCAAACTTCAAGAAGGCATATCGGGACATGATACAAGATTTTAAGAAGACAATACCGGGAGTTCAGATCTATATGATGACCCCGATCATTCTTAGCCCTTATCATGAAACGGCCTATGGTATACTGAAAGATAAAGTGGTGCCCATTATCAATGATTTGGCAAAATCGGCGCTGCTGCCATTGATCGACGGGTACACAAAGACTGACCAGTTATGGGGAGCGGACCCGGTTCAGTTCATTGCCGATGGCATTCATCCGAATGATCCTCAGCATGCTGCCGTGATAGCACAGAAAGTATATGACGCTTTGTCGGCCGATAAACCTCAGATTTTGCCGGCTCTGACAGAAGGAGCTTATACTGCCGATAAAGATTATGTGGAATATCGCTGGTACTTTGATGATATTCTGATCTCAAATGCTACGGGCAAAGAATATACGATTACGGAACCCGGAACATACAGACTGGGAGTGAAAGTTTCAGAAGATAGCAATGACTTCTTGATCTCCGATCCGATTGTGATTAAGAAAGAGGACATAACCGGAGTTGAATCTACGGCGGCAGACGGAAAGGTAACGATACTATCCAATCCGGTGAAAGATGCATTGGTTATTATGGGATTGCATAATGCGGAAACAATTGATGTCCGGTTGTTCGATAATACGGGAAGATTAGTTATGCAAGGTTCGCAATCCCGCATGGATATTTCGTCTCTTAGTCCGGGATTATACATTCTTCAGGTAAATGGTAAAATATTGAAGGTAATAAAGGATTAATTCAGGTTGGCTATTCCGGGTATATGAATTGATAGAGAGTCTGTCGTATATCCGGAATTTTTTTGCTTTGTATGATCATCGGTAAAGATGTATGTTCGTTGAATTTTATTAATGAGAATTTAATTGTATGAGTTCTATAAAAAGACTGTTTGCTGTAATTGTTGTATTGTTTTTATTTGTCGGAATTAATATTGCTAAAGGAACGGAAGCGGACCGAGTTTCGATATACACGACCTCGGCAGATCAAAGCCGGCTTTTCCATCATTCATCAACATCCGTTTCAAAGAAAACGGAAAAACGTCCGGATATAAAATTGCAACCCCAATTAACCTATCAGGAAATAGATGGCTTTGGTGCTGCAATAACGGGATCTACGGCTTATAATCTGTTGCAAATGACTCCGGAGGATAGAACTGCTTTTTTGAAAGAGGTTTTTGATTCTCAGAGCGGATTGGGGTACAGCTATATAAGAATATCCATCGGATGTTCGGACTTTTCGTTGAGTGAATATACGTGTTGTGACACGCCCGGAATAGAAAACTTTTCTTTGCAGCCGGAAGATACGTTATACGTAATACCGATTTTGAAAGAGATATTGTCGATTCATCCCGCGATTAAAATAATGGCATCGCCCTGGACTGCTCCAAGATGGATGAAAGTGGAAAATTTGGAGACGCGAAAACCCTATGACTCTTGGACAAGCGGGCAACTGAATCCCGAGTATTATGCGGACTATGCCCTTTATTTTGTAAAGTATATCCAATCGATGAAGGCTGCCGGTATAGATATAACCACCGTTACAATACAAAATGAACCTTTAAACAGGGGAAATTCCACATCCATGTATATGACCTGGCAGGAGCAAAGGGATTTCATAAAGAGTGCATTAGGACCTGCTTTTGAAGAATTTGGCATTGAGAGTAAAATAGTTGTTTTTGACCATAATTTCAATTATGACGAGATTCGGGATCAGGAGCAATACCCGTTACGCATTTACGAAGATACTGCTGCCGCACAATATATTGACGGTGCGGCATATCATGCGTATGGAGGAAGAAGTTCAGAGTTGGATCTGATACACAGGAGCAGGCCGGATAAGAATCTTTATTTTACTGAAATGTCCATCGGTGATTGGAATCCTTTGTTTGAAGATGATTTGATGTGGTTCATGTCGGAAGTGGGTATTGGCACGTTAATCAGATGGAATAAAGCAATCATTGTCTGGAATCTAATGCTTGATGCCGGACATGGTCCCAATCGTCCCGGCGGGTGTTTGCAGTGTTATGGTGCAGTCGATATAGGAGAAGATTATAAAACGCTGAAAAGAAATTCACATTATTATTTGATAGGGCATTTGTCGAAAGTCATAAAACCGGGTGCTATACGTATTGGAGTCTCGGAGTTTGATAACAAAGGAATTGAATATGTCGCATTTAAAAATCCGGATGCTTCGTATGGCGTTGTCCTTTTGAACAGGAGTAACGAGGATCGGGAGCTTCTTATCGGTGATGAAAAGGAGAGTCTGGAAGTTTCTGTTCCTTCCCGGTCGATTGTTTCACTATCCTGGTGAACCTGTGTGTCGAAGGATATGCCTTTAACGGAATCACCCACACTACATGATGGCTGAACTGTATTTCTAAAGTTTTGTGTCTAACTTTTGAGATACAGTTCAGATTGTAGTGTGGGTGTTTTTTTATTTTGTGCCGTACGCGCCAAAGTGAGCTTGTACGGCTGGTGAGGTATATGTTTTTCCACCTACGCTTAGTCCGGTCGTACCGAAGTATGGAGCGGCAAAAGTCTCGGAAGCGGAAGCTGCACCCGACAATACGGGAGAACCGGATTGTACATGGAAATCCCAATTGTCATTGTAATCGTAAGAGGTCAGTTTTACACCATTAATATCAAAGTTAACAAACTTCGGATCTTTGGAATCCGTTTGGGTAGCGATGATGCTGTGGGCATCGACTATGCCTTGATAGTAGCTTTTGTGTGCATAATTGTAGCCTTCCCAAGCATAGGCTACGCCACTCTCTTTTTCGCCGTTGAATACGATATCACTTTTTTGATTGCCTGAAGCATAGTAATTGTAATCGATGACAGAAGCTAAGGCATAACCCTCTTCCGGATCGTTGGGCAGATTGTAAGAAGGAGTTTGAGCACGGAACTTACAGTTTACCATTAGATTGTTGAATACATTGGCCAAAACATTCTTTTCTGCATATACACAACCGCCTTTTTCTCCGTCGCGGCGCCATCCTGCATTTATGATAGTATTGTTGTAAGCTTGTATTTTGGCCTGTTTTCGTGTTTCGCTCTGACCGGAACTCGACAGTTTCAAACCATTGGTGTTAGGACTGAACATTACATTGCCCGCTACATCTGCTACACAACCACATTTTACATTTACAGCTTCAGCACCATCAAAACCGTTGGCAGCAAAGATGTTGTTGGCAATAATGGCGTTACCTCCCATCATGTAGATACCGTCCGACCAGCCGTTGCGCAGGATGGAGTTGGTGATGACATAACGTCCGTTTATATTATTTGTTGTAATTTGCGGATATGCATCGTCACCGGCAGTGTATTCTTCTCTGTTGGCTGCAGGAGAACCTGTTATTACTTGCCCACCGGTATATTCGATGATGGTATGGTCAATCAGCATCTCTGCGCAATTGGCTGTTGCCACGATACCACCCCACATGGCATCTTCGTTGAAAATATTATTGTGTGTACGTAGTTCTTCGGCTATGGAGAAACGTATAGGGTTTGTAATTGTACCTTTACAATAAAGGTTGCCGTCAACGGTAAATTCGATGGGGGCGTGATTGGCTCCTACACCATCCGTGCTGAATATAACCTGTACCCCTTCTTCGATGGTTAGTGATTTGCCGGCAGGTACGGTGAGGTGTCCCGTTACGTTGATGGTTGAATGGGCTTCCCAGATACCTTCCACTTCTCCTGATACGTTTTCGGTTGTTCCCTGTTCCTCATCATTATTACCTTTGATATCATTGTCATCGCTACAGGCAGTCCAGGTCATAGCCATCAGGACTGCATAAATAAAATAATGTTTTAGTTTCATAATTGAATGAATATTGGTTAATGAGTAATTTTCTAATAATGGATAATAAGTGTTTAATCTGTTTTGGGGTGAAAGGTCAGAGCCTGAAGCGTGCTCCGATCATCAGTGACTGTCCATGCCATGATTTACGTTCCACCAGATTACTGTTATCACGTTCGCTATCTACATTTGCGGTACGTTCGCTTTGGTGTACATAGCGTAATACCGGTATGTTGAGTAAGTTAGATGCTTTCAGGAAAAGACAGAAACCACGTGGCAGTGTTTTTTCAATTGAAGCATCCAGTTGAGTATATCCTTTTTCCCAGATATCGTTGTCTGCCCAATTGGAGATATCGCTTAATCGTTTGCCGGTGTATCCCATGGCTAACTGTCCTTCCCATCCGTGTTTGCTGTCTTTCAATAGAAAAGAGATATTGGCTACATGAGCTGCTTGTCCGAATAAAGGGCGTGATTGGGTGGTGGTAGTTACTTCCGACCCCTGCATTACACGTTTTTCTGTTGTTATTTTAGAATAGGTATAGGTGTAGTTGGCTTTGATACCCAGCCAGTTGAAGTATTTTAAAATATCCACTTCCAATCCCCAATTGTTGGCCGTACCAAAATTCATTGGTTTGTAATAGGTATCCTGCCCTTCATTGAGTAGACCATATTCGATCGGGTCTTTGATATTTTTATAGAACAGTCCTACCATGAGTTGTTCGGATGATCGGGGAAAGAATTCATAACGCAGGTCGATATTATCAGCTACGGTATGCTTTAGCTCGGGATTTCCCTTCTCCTTATAGTCTTCATTGATGATGGAGTAGGGTACGATTTCAAAAAAACTGGGACGGTTGATGGCCCGTGCATAGGAGAAACGCAGGTTTCCATTGGAATGTATTGCATATTTGGCATGAAAGCTGGGTAATATGTCGGTATAGCGTTGGTTACCTTCGGGAGCGGCGTTTTCCGTAGGAAACTTTAAAGTATATCCTTGATCGGTATGTTCTATACGTACGCCGGCAATAAGTTCCCATTGACTGATTGTATATTTCACCATACCATATCCGGCCCCGACTTTTTCAGTTGCATCATAGTTTAACGGGTCGCTGATATTTCCGTAAGCACGTGGCGTGAACTGTATTTCATCAAAGTTATGCCAGTCTTTGTCGATATATTGCGGATTACCCGAACCTGTAGCGGAGTTGAATGTATATTCATTAAAAAAACTGTCACGTTTCTTGTCACGATACATACCTCCGGCCAAGAAATCCAATACGCTGTTGCTGCCGGTTTTCCATTTATAAGAGAGGTCGATATATCCTGCGAGGTCTTTGTCTGAGTTGTGCTCCCAACGGCGTGTAGCTGCACCGGAGGATGCTACGTGCGAACCGATGAGGAATATTTCGGCATTGTCCGGGGTTTCACTGTACGCTTTTGAGTAGACAGCCGACCAGTTCAGCTTCAATGTGCCATCATTCAAAAAGAGATGTTCTCCCCTCAACGTAGAGTTGTATATGTATTGATGAACCCATTTCATTCGGATGGTACGGTCTTGATCGTCTGAGCCATCACGTACTTCGGCTTCGTCCATATCCATATAGCCGTTGTACCAGGTCAGTTTATGATTGCGGTTAAAGTCATAGTCGAGATTGGCATGCGCGCCGATACGGGTCTGTTGTGTGGAGTAATTCCTGTATTCGATGCCGTTACGCGTTTTCCCCGGTTGATAATAAAGTTCGCTTTCTTTGCCGCGATAGGTATTTAGGTAGCTTCCAGCCAGCATAATACCTAACCGTTCGTTGAAAAAACGATCTCCGTAGGAGAGGCCGGTAGTAAGGTCGGGTAACGGACGTTTCCATGTCATATGGAGATTGTCGGTAGTGAAATCCTTCATGGTGACTTTATAGTTTTTGGGAAATCCTGCCGCTTCATAAGGAGATTTTGAAGAAATGTCATTATGAGCAAACGATTGGAAGTCTCGCCCGAGGTACATTGCATTGTATCCTGTGGAAAGATTGACCGTGAACTGACGTTCCGACGGAGCGTCTTTCATTACAAGGTTGACAGCTCCGCCGATTCCGTCGCTTTCAAGGTTGGCGGTGAGTGATTTGGTCACTTCCAGACGGTCGAGCATTTCTGAAGGAAAAATATCAAGTGGTACAAAGCGGTTTTTATTATCCGGACTCGGTATTTTTACTCCGTTTACTAACGTATAGTTATATCGTTTGTCCATCCCCCGAAGGATGGCATATTGTCCTTCTCCGCTGCTATTACGTTCAATGGTTACTCCCGACATACGCTGTATGACATTGGCTACCGTAATATCCGGAGAGAGTTCGATGGCTTTTGCGCTCATTACATTCACCACGTTCATTGCCTGTTTTTCAATGGCACGTGCTCCGGCTTCGGTGCGTCCCGGATTACGGGCAGTGATAGTGACACCTTCCAGTAGAATGTCATCGCTATCTAATGGGATTTCTATTTCCGAGTCTTTTTGTTCTATCTGGAGTTCATAACGCTTATAGCCTACATATGTACATATGATTGTAAATTTCTCATGGGGTACTGAAAGGTTGAAACTTCCATCCAGTCCACTGACTACACCTTTTGTAGGGTTTTCTTTTACTATGATGGAGGCTCCGATAATTTCCTCCCCTGTTTTTGAATCTCTGATTTTACCTTTAATTTCTCTGGCATTTGCACCAAACGATAATAGTAGGAGTAAACTGATAGCTGCTTTTAATTTCATAAAGAATGTTTAACCTTTGTTTTTCCGGTGCAAAAGTAGAGGGCATGAATTTCATCACTGTTGCAGGAATATTTCATTTTTATTACCAAACAGGATGCCGGTATGGTGTAATAGAAATGTAATTGTTTTGTCGTTTTTTGGTAAAAGTCATTGCGATGGAAAACCATTACCTTTGCAGCGTTTTCAATAATATATTATATTAAAAGTATGAAAATTAGAAATCTATTTTTTCTTGCCCTGTTGATTATAAGTAATTGGGCTGGTGCTCAGATCACCGATTATTCTGTCTTTGAGGATAAATTGAATTTTTACGTAGCCAATGATTTGGGACGTAACGGATATTACGATCAGAAACCTATTGCTGAATTAATGGGGATAATGGCCGAAGAGGTAGGTCCTGAATTTATTCTTGCTACGGGTGATGTACATCATTTTGAGGGGGTACAAAGTGTGAATGATCCTTTGTGGATGACAAATTATGAACTTATTTACTCGCATCCCGAATTAATGATAGACTGGTTTCCTCTGTTGGGTAATCACGAATATCGTGGTAATACGCAGGCAGTATTGGATTATAGTAAGGTGAGTCGCCGTTGGGAGATGCCTGCCCGTTATTATACTAAGACATTTGAAGAAAAAGGGACTACATTGCGTGTGGTTTGGGTAGATACGGCTCCGATGATCGATAAGTATCGTCAGGACAGTGAGCAATATCCTGATGCTTGTAAGCAGGATTATCAGAAACAACTGGCATGGATAGACTCTGTATTGACTGTTGCCAGTGAGGACTGGGTGATCGTAGCCGGACATCATCCCATTTATGCGGAGACTTCGAAGTCGGATAGCGAACGCATTGATATGCAGGCGCGTCTTGATCCGGTTCTTCAAAAACATAAAGTAGACATGTACATTTGCGGACATATCCACAATTTCCAACATATACGTGTCCCGGGAAGCAATATTGATTATGTCACTAATTCGGCTGGTTCATTGGCGCGTAAAGTGAAGCCGATTGAAGGAACGGTTTTCTGTAGTTCTGATCCGGGCTTTTCTATTGTTACGGTTAGTTCAGAGAAACTGGAATTGCGCATGATTGATAAGAAAGGTAACGTATTGCATACGGTGACCAGGCAAAGAAAATAAATGTTGTCACATCTGTAAATGTTACAGTCTGTACCGGAAAAAGATAACGACGTTTAATGGTTTCCATGGATAATAAAGTTTTGGATATAAACATTATTGTCCGTGGGAATTGTTTGTTTTAATATTTCCGGAAAAAATCGGCCAAATAGATCAATATGTTATAAGCTTGATAGATTTTGCCAATGGACAATTGGCCTCTTTGAGCCCTTTGGCCAGCATCTTGGCGTTTAGTTCCGCACCTTTTTTAGAGGTGTGTGTATGGTCATGATTATAGTAAGCGGCGGCTTTTTCCTGTCCCTCCTTATCCAGATAATCGGCCGTGAGGTTATGCAGATCGATAAACAGGGCGCCGGTTTGTTCGGCCACTTCCCGCATCCATATTCCATATGTATCGTTCCGTCGTTCTATTTTTCCGTTTTTCCATCGGTTGCGTGGAGTTAGACTTACCAGAACAGGGATACCTCCTTTTTCGTGCACATCGCCTACGAATTTGCGAAGGTACCATCCGAAGGAGTAGACGACTTTGTATTTTCGGGTTGCTTCCATCCGGTAAACATGACTGGTGTCTGCTGTTCCACGGATTACTCCCCGCGCTTTTTTTTTGTTTATATCTCCTATGTCGTTATGTCCGAACTGGATAAATACATAATCTCCCGGTTGTATGCTGTTGTATACCCTGTCCCAGTGTCCTTCGTCAAGATAAGTACGGGTACTGCGGCCGGCAACAGCACAATTCATGAGTGTAACTTTTGTAGTGTCGAAAGCACAGCCGGCTACGCTTCCCAATCCCCACATACCATCCTCTTCTTTATCGGCATTCTTTACGGTAGAGTCTCCGGTAAAGAAAATAACAGGTTTGCCTTTCTTACGTTTTAATCCATTTACAACAGGCGTCTGCAATGGCTTGAGGTACTTTTTTAATTCCAGTTTTTTACAGGATGCGATACCTTCGGCAGCCGATCCGGCATTGATTTGTGCACCGAACTCGCTGGTATGTATCTTATCGAGGTAAAACATGTAATTGACTTTCTCCCTACCGAAACGTTCGAACTTATTTGCTGTGATATCTTCAAGATCGATGAACGGTACTTTCTGCTCTTTGCATATTGCTTTTATCCAGGGAGTGAAAGAGTCGTCTTTTCGTACGATGCGTTTTCCATCGGCTGTCCAGGCATTGCGTGGAGTGAGCGATAAGAGTACGGGATTGGCACCGGCAGCTCTGGTGTCGGCTATGAAGCGGCGCATGTATTCACCATAGCTGTATACGGTTTCCCGGATACCGGTTTCTTTGATGGTGACAAGTAGGGAGTCTTTACCTGTTCCCGGTATACTGGCACGTGCTCTTCCTTCGTCAAAAGGGCCATTGTCATTATGTCCGAGTTCAACGATTACCCAGTCTCCGGGCTTTAATCCTTTACGCACATCCGGCCATAAACGGTTATAAAAAGTGCGGCTGCTTGTACCTCCTAATGCATGATTTTCTACGGTTATGCGGTTTTCATCAAAATATTGTCCTACGAAATATCCCCATCCCCATTGTCCGTTGTTGCCGTTGCCAAGTGTGCCGGTACGCATGGTAGAGTTTCCTACCAGAAACAATACAGGGTTGTTTCCTTTGCGTGAAGAACTGGCTTTCGGTCTTACCGTGTTCGCTTTGTTCAGGCTGTCTAATGTAAGGTCGGTGACTTTGTTTACGTCGACCATTCCCCGGGGGATTTGAGTGGATTGGTTCTGTGCGGTTAAAACTCCTGCCCATATACAGGCAACGACTGTAAATATGTGTTTTCTCATGTGAGTGGTGGTGTTATGTAATTCTTGGTATAACAAAGAAAGGCAACCTGTTCAGCTGCCTTTCTTCTATCACTTAATCTCGATTTCTTCCTTCATGTCGATCTCCTCTCCGTTGGAATCATAGAATACGTATTCCAGGAAAGCGAGCTTCTGACTCGGAATGATCTTAATGCCGAATCCGTACTTCATCTGCCACTTGCGTTTCAGAGAAACGAGTCCCTGATTGACATACGCAGCGATGTACGGGTGGATGTGTAACGAGAATTTCTTTATCTTCAATTTATTGACCAGGTAATCAATTTTACTCTCTAATGTATCTGTGAACAGGATAGACGACTTGATCGTACCTTTACCAAAGCAGGTGGGGCAGGTTTCGGTCGTATTTACATCCATAGCCGGACGTACACGCTGCCTTGTAATCTGCATCAGGCCGAATTTGCTGAGCGGCAGAATGTTGTGGCGTGCCCTGTCTTTCTGCATGTTGGTACACATACGTTCGTAAAGCTTTTGGCGATTTTCCGCTTCATTCATGTCAATGAAGTCTACAACTATGATACCCCCCATATCTCTCAATCTTAATTGGCGTGCCAGCTCGTCGGCGGCTCCCAGGTTTACTTCGAGTGCGTTACCTTCCTGCCCGTTGGCATTCTTGGTGCGGTTACCGCTGTTCACGTCTACTACGTGAAGCGCCTCAGTGTGCTCAATAATCAAGTAGGCACCACTCTTGTAGGATACTGTTTTGCCAAAAGATGATTTGATCTGTTTGGTGATACCGAAATTGTCGTAAATGGGAAGTTGCCCTTTGTACAGTTTTACGATGTCTGCCCGGTCGGGGGCGATAAGTGAAACGTAGTCTTTGATCTCATTGTACACCGCCTCGTTATTGACGTAAATATTTTCAAAAGAAGGATTGAAGAGGTCGCGCAATAGTCCTACGGCACGGCTTGTCTCTTCATAAATCAACGTCGGGAATTTGGTGGCTTTTTGTACTTTGGTGATAGCTTCTTCCCAGTGCTTGAGCAATACTTTAAGTTCTCCGTCGAGTTCGGCAACACGTTTTCCTTCGGCTACCGTACGAACAATCACACCGAAGTTTTTCGGTTTGATACTCATTAGTAGTTGCTTAAGGCGGGCGCGTTCTTCGCTCGATTTAATTTTTTGTGAAACAGAAACCTTATCATTGAAAGGGATCAGTACTAAATATCTTCCGGCAAATGAAAGTTCGGAAGTAAGTCTCGGTCCTTTTGTTGAGATCGGTTCCTTTACAATCTGCACCACTACTTCTTGTCCTACCTTTAGCGTATTGGCTACTGTGCCGTCTTTGTCCAGGTCGGGAAGCAGGGTTGCTTTAGAAATTGAATTTAGCTTTTTCTTGTCGCTTAAAGTTTGCTTTACGAACTTTTCGAGTGAATTGAATTGAGGACCCAGGTCTAAATAATGAAGGAAAGCATCTTTCTCGTAACCAACGTCCACGAAGCAGGCATTTAGGCCGGGCATCAATTTCTTGACACGCCCCAAATACATATTACCCACCGAAAAGGAGATATTTCTTCCTTCGCTTTGAAGTTCCACCAGGCTCTTGTCCTCGAGTAGGGCGATGGATACTTCTTTGGGTTGTACGTCTACTACTAATTCGCTTGTCACAATTGTTTCCTAATTATTTGGTTTTAAAAAATGAACAAATGAATTTGAATCTTGTTCATTGGAATCGGGCATTTAAACAAAGAACAAACTCGAAAGACATTCGCTTCACAAGTTTGTTCCTTATTTTTGTCCAGATCAGACTAAAAATTACTTTTTGCTTTTATGTCTGTTCTTTCTTAGTCTTTTTTTACGCTTGTGCGTAGACATTTTATGTCTTTTTTTCTTTTTTCCGCTTGGCATAGCTTGAAATTTTTATGGTTAATACTCTTGTTTATTATTTCTTTACGGCGATTGTAAATGTCTTCGCTGGCTTAAATGCCGGAATATTATGTTCAGGGATGATAATTGTAGTATTCTTGGAAATATTACGAGCTGTTTTCTGAGCTCTTTTTTTCACTACGAAGCTACCAAACCCACGAAGGTAAACATTCTCATCTTTCGCCAAAGAATCTTTCACTGCGTCCATAAACGCTTCAACAGTTGTCAATACTGCCACTTTGTCAATTCCGGTGTTCTTTGCAATTTCGTTTACAATATCTGCTTTAGTCATTTTTCCTTAAAAAAAATATTATTACTATG
>ERZ1106950.515-NODE-515-length-38003-cov-9.541794_pt1 | contig 38003 bp, 36 predicted proteins | sample MGYA00403675_ERZ1106950 | MGnify/ENA primary metagenome ERZ1106950 (study PRJEB35170, sample SAMEA104062410) | human gut metagenome | biome: human gut; feature: human-associated habitat; material: faeces | place: Denmark | collected 2012-06-13 ... | reverse complement strand
AGTTTAACAAGATTGGAGTAACAGTTATGAGTTGTGTGGATTTAAAAGGCAAAACAATATTGGTTACAGGAGCTGCCGGTTTTATTGGTAGTAATCTTGTGAAGCGCCTGTACAGCGATGTGGAGGATGTGACAGTTATCGGCATCGATAATATGAACGACTATTATGATGTCCGACTGAAGGAGGCACGACTTAAAGAACTGTCTGTTCATCCTTCTTTTGTTTTTGTGAAAGGCAGCATCGCTGATAAAGAAACTATTATTGAAATTTTTGATAAATACAAGCCGCAGATAGTTGCGAATCTGGCTGCGCAGGCTGGTGTGCGGTATTCCATCACGAACCCGGATGCCTATGTCGAATCTAACCTGATTGGCTTTTATAACATCTTGGAGGCTTGCCGTCATTCCTATGATGATGGAGCAACAGGTGTGGAGCATTTGGTATATGCTTCAAGCTCTTCGGTCTACGGTTCTAATAAGAAGGTTCCGTACAGCACGGATGATAAGGTAGATAATCCGGTAAGCCTATATGCGGCAACGAAGAAGAGCAACGAGCTTTTAGCCCACGCTTATTCCAAGCTCTACAACATTCCATCCACGGGATTGCGGTTCTTTACAGTTTATGGTCCCGCTGGTCGTCCAGATATGGCGTACTTTGGTTTCACCAATAAGCTGGTGAATGGCAAAACGATCAAGATTTTCAATTATGGCAACTGCAAGCGTGATTTTACATATATAGATGACATTGTCGAGGGTGTTGTACGTGTGATGCAAAAAGCGCCGGATAAGGTAAATGGCGAAGATGGTCTACCGTTACCGCCATATGCGGTTTATAACATCGGCAACAACAATCCGGAGAACCTGCTGGATTTCGTGCAGATTTTGAGCGAAGAATTGGTGCGGGCTGGTGTACTGTCGGAAGATTATGACTTTGAAGCTCATAAGGAGCTTGTGCCGATGCAGCCAGGAGATGTGCCAGTGACTTATGCGGATACAAGTGCTTTGGAGCGAGATTTTGGATTTAAACCGAGTACGAGCCTGAGAGACGGTCTGAGGAAATTCGCTGAGTGGTACAAAGAGTTTTATATGAATGAAAATAAATAATTCCCACAGTGATGTGGAAAATGATACCCCACAGCGTGGGAGAGGAGAAGAAAGATTATGAGAGATTTTAAGGATTTGAAGATTGCAGTTGCTGGTACTGGATACGTTGGCCTTTCGATTGCTACGCTTCTGGCACAGCATCATAAAGTTACCGCCGTTGATATCATCCCGGAAAAAGTGGAGTTAATTAATAATAAAAAGTCCCCGATTCAGGACGAGTATATTGAAAAATATCTGGCTGAGAAGGAACTTGATCTGACCGCTACGCTGGATGCGAAAGAGGCATATAGTGATGCTGATTTCGTGGTAATAGCTGCGCCTACAAATGTCTACCCTAAATTTTCAGTCGCATTTTCATGAGTAAAACGGCGGTGTAGTTATCATCCATCCAACGCCATTTATTGTCCGATAAATCACCCTTTTACCCCCTCAAAAAACCTATATTTCTGCGAAAATTTTGGGTCGAAGTTCATAGGTGATGATAACCTCATTTTTCATGCGGTATGTAGGGTAACAGACGAAAATGAGGAGAGGGGAAAAAAGTTATCTTTCCGGGATAGTTTGGGGTAGATGGGAGTAGAGGATGATAATCTCATATTTCTGGAGTGGTATAGGGTGAGAAAGATAGAAGATGTACAAGTTTTACAAATAAATGATAATGATTATTGAAGATGATTGAAATAAATGAACAAATCATCAGCAGAGAACGACCTCGACAATAAATGAAATTGTTTTGATGGTTAGCGGGATTAAAGACGAAATGGATGGTCGACAGGGTAGAGGACGATGAGGATGGAGAGCTTGAGAGCTGACGCAGATGATATACACATCATGATAGGTCTACCCTATAAGAACACCGATAAGTTCAGTTTAGACGATTCCGCGCTGTGAGCATCTAGTGATGATAATATCACCCCGGATGATAACCACAGCTTTACATAAATGATTCCTACCAGATAGAGGAGTAAGCATGAAAAAGTACACGATTGCAGTTGCGGGTACCGGCTATGTGGGATTATCCCTCGCAGTGCTGCTGGCGCAACACAATAAGGTCTATGCCGTGGACATCGTCCCGGAAAAAGTAGAGCTTATCAATAATCGAAAGTCCCCGATACAGGATGAGTATATCGAGAAATACCTGGATGAGAAGGAACTGGACTTGACCGCAACGCTGGATGCCGAGAGCGCCTACAGCACTGCGGACTTTGTTGTTATTGCAGCTCCGACAAATTACGATTCCGTTACTCAGCATTTCAATACGACGGCTGTGGAAAATGTGATCGAGTTGGTCATGAAGGCGAATCCGAACGCTGTCATGGTCATCAAATCCACCGTGCCGGTTGGATATACGGCTTCCGTTCGGGAGAAGTACAACTGCAAAAACATCATCTTCAGTCCTGAGTTTTTGCGAGAGTCCAAGGCGCTGTACGATAACTTATTCCCCAGCAGGATAATCGTCGGCACAGATGTAGAGGACGAGCGGCTGACACAGGCTGCTCACACCTTCGCCGATCTGCTCCAAGAGGGCGCAGTCAAAGAGAATATCGACACGCTGTTCATGGGTTTTACTGAGGCCGAGGCGGTTAAGCTGTTCGCCAACACCTACTTGGCTCTGCGAGTCGCGTACTTCAATGAACTCGATACCTACGCAGAGAGCAAAGGGTTGAACACAAAGCAGATCATTAAGGGCGTGTGCCTCGACCCGCGTATCGGAACGCACTACAACAACCCCAGCTTTGGGTATGGCGGGTACTGCCTGCCCAAAGACACCAAGCAGCTGCTGGCCAACTACGCGGATGTGCCTCAGAACATGATGTCGGCTATCGTGGACAGCAATAGAACACGGAAGGATTTTATTGCAGACCGTGTGCTGCGTTTGGCCGGGTACTACGGCTATGGCGAGGATAATCAGTGGAACAAGAGCTACGAGAAGAACGTGGTCATCGGTGTTTTCCGTTTGACCATGAAGAGTAACTCAGATAATTTCCGCCAGAGCAGCATCCAGGGCGTTATGAAGCGAGTGAAGGCGAAGGGCGCAACGGTTGTGATTTATGAGCCGACGCTGGAAGATGGCGAGAAGTTCTTCGGAAGCATCGTAGTCAACGATTTGGAGAAGTTCAAGGAACTGAGCGATGCCATCATTGCAAACCGGTATAACAAGTGTCTGGATGATGTCAAAGAAAAAGTATACACAAGGGATCTGTTCGGCAGGGATTGAGGAATCTATTGTTGATTATGCAAAGCTTGTCCAGAAAGTCGTCAAACGCAAGCATAGGAAACATGAATAAAAAACTCGTATTCTCAGTAAGCATCCTGATTCCAGTAGCCGGTTTAAAAAATATAAAAGAAACCATAGAATCTGTCATGCATCAAAAATTTAGAAGATGGGAGATTTTAATCCTCAGAAATAGTATTCAAGACCTTCCACAGGACACAAACATTATAGAAAAAGATGTCTTCTATCAGGACCATTTGATACGAGAGATTTATATCCGAAAAAAGGGAAAGGGGAATGCCTTGAATGTAGGGATTTGTTATGCAAGAAACGCTTTGGTTTGTGTGATTGATGCTGATTGTATTTTACAGGAGGATGCTCTTTCTAAGGCGGTAAAGCATTTTCAGAATGATGAAGTGGTTGCTGTCGGTGGACGCCTACTCGTCAAAAGAGAAGATTCTTCTCAGCTAGAAGCAATTCAGTTCTGTGAATATATGAAGACATTTCAGCTTTCCAGGAGTATATTTGCCAGGTTAAACGCACAGTGTTTGATTTCAGGGGCGTTTGGGGTCTTTCGCAAAAGCACTCTTCTGGGAATGAATGGATACGATATCGATACTGTTGGGGAAGATATGGAGCTAGTTCTGCGATTGCAAAAGCAAGGCTTTCAGCAATCAAAGAAACAGATTGTTTATGAGCCAACTGCTATCTGTTATACCGGAGTGCCACATAGCATCAAAAGATTACTGCATCAAAGGGACAGGTGGCAAAGAGGCTTGATGGATTGTCTAATCAAGCACCATAATTTGATTGCCAACCCACGCTATGGACTATTGGGACTCGTAACAATGTGCTATCAGCTTATGGTTGAATTACTTGGACCGATATTTTGGGTGATTTATACGGTTTTGCTGATAGGAAAGAATATGCTTTCATTTCTTACGATGGTGTTTGTCGGATATGTTTTGCTTCAAATCGGACTGGCGATATTTGCAGCATGCATAGATACAGAGAAAAATATGGGGAGTCTTTTGAGGTGGATACCGAAACTGATTTTAACAACAATAGAAGAAATGGTGTTGCAAATACCGATTATGGTAGTGAGGGTAGTTGGAATGCTTACATTCCATTGGCGAAGACTTGTCTGGTAGATTTGATATTCTCACAATACTGCAGGTTTAGCACCCTCTGCACCATTAAAGACAGCTATACACTGTACATTTGTATGCTCGCCATACATTACTGGTTGGTTTACCATTCTTCCCACCCTACCTTATATGTACTATTTCCAACCATTTTCACTAATACCAGCACCGAAAGATTAGGTTTGGTAAGTAATTTTAAGTGAGGGGTAAAAGAAAGTTGAAGGTACACTGGGTGAATGGGGTAGGAGAAAGCCCATAAAAAACAAAACAGACCAAACACCACAACACAAGAAAAACCACAACACAACAACAAAAATCCACTCAACCAAACTAACCATCAAAACCAATCAACCACTCATGAGGGTGGAGAAGAAGATAGAGGTTTGATTAGGAAGTTTAAAAGAGGGTAAAAGATAAGGGTATAGGACACTGGGTGAATGGGATAGGAGAAACCCATAAAAAGAAAAAAAGCACAACACCGATCAACCACCAAAACCAATCAGCCACTCTTGAGAGAGTGGAGGGTATGGAAAGAAAAGTAGAGTGTGGGAGAAAAGTAAAAAAGAGGAATTGAAGGATGAAGGAAAGAGTACATTGGATAGATATTGCAAAAGGTCTAGGTATTATTGCTGTAGTTATAGGGCATATATACCACGATGAAATTATATACAATTGGTTATATTCATTTCATATGCCGCTATTCTTCTTTGTTGCGGGATATTTATATAAGCAAAAGGATATGTTGCCTGACTTGAAAAGAAGAATACAGACCATTGTGATACCTTATTTTTCCCTCGGGTCAATTGTGCTTCTTTATTGGGCATTGCTTGAACGAAGATTTAGAGACTCAACCATGGGTGTTTTTGAATCCGTAGTAGGTTTTATAAGTGGTGAATTCAGATATCTTGACTTCAACGTTCATCTATGGTTCCTTCCGTGTTTTTTTGTAACCGTATGTTTGTACAACCTATTAAGGAACATTGGAGGAAAGAAAGCTACATACATCACAGCAATTATAATGTCTATCGTTTTTTTAGTTGTTGATATCCCAGATTTGGTTTGGGGTATTGATCGAGTTTTTAAATATATAGGTTTCTATGCTATTGGGAATCTATATGCTGAATCAAAAATAACCGAGAAGTTGATTGAAATGCCGAACCTCAAAATTTTGACGGGGGGGGGGGTACGCTAGCACTTGCTAGTTTTACACTCAGCTATTTCATTCCAAATACTGGGATACTTTGGTTCGCATTTGGTTTGGTAGGTTTATTTGCAATTTGTTTAATTTCAATTGGAATTGAAAAATCAAGAGTGCTGGAATACTTGGGCCAGATATCGTTAATTGTGTTATGCGTTCATGGGCCGGTTTATAGAGTGCTGATTAAATGCTTTTCAGTACTTTTCAACCAATCTTCAGAGCTAGTGCGGTCAAACCTGTTTCTTGCGCTGATGATTACTGTGTGTACTTTAGTAGTCTGTGCTTTTTGTTGCGAAATAGTAAAAAGAATAGCCCCTTGGATGATTGGAAAATAAAAAGCAAATTAAATGTGCTAATTAGCCGAAAAGGTAAAGGAAAATGGGGAAATGGGGTAGGAGAAGAAAAGTAGAGTGGCAGGATAGTAGAATGACCAGAGATGGACAGATAAATATAGAAGGAAACCGAGAGTAAAGGGAGAAAATATTATGAGCTATAAGGAGAGATATGAACAGTGGCTGAATGATGAGTTCTTCGATGAGGCAACTCGTAAGGAACTTGAAGCCATTAATGATGAAAAGGAAATCGAGGATCGCTTTTACCGTGATCTTGAATTTGGCACGGGCGGACTGCGTGGTGTGATGGGTGCCGGTACCAACCGCATGAACAAGTACACTGTAGGTAAGGCGACCATGGGTCTTGCCAGATATCTGCTGGATACCTATGGCGCAGAAGCATGCACGAACCGCGGTGTGGTTATTGGATATGACACCCGGAACAATAGTGAATTCTTCTCCCGCACAGCAGCGAATGTGCTGAGTGGTATGGGCATCCGTGTGTATCTTCACGCACATGCCCGTCCTACGCCTCAGCTCTCCTTTTCAGTGAAATTCTGGAACGCGCTGGCGGGTGTTGTTGTGACTGCCAGCCATAATCCAAAAGAGTATAACGGTTACAAAGTATATGACGAGTTTGGTTGCCAACTAGTTCCTGGGCAGGCGAAACAAGTTATAAGCTATGTCGATGCCATCACGGATTATCACACCATCAACTTTACCGGCGATGATTCGCTGATTTTCATGGCGGATGTAACAGATAACTTTGTTATGGCTGTTCTGAAGCAGAGCAGATACGCAGATCTCGCTGCAAAGCGGAAGCTAAAGATTGTGTACACGCCTCTCCACGGCACGGGCAACGTCCCTGTCCAGAAGGTACTCCGAATGGATGGATTCACACAGATCGATGCTGTTGCGGACCAGGTGAATCCGGATGGTGATTTCCCTACGGTTGTTTCTCCGAACCCGGAAGACCGTCGTGCTTTGGAGCTTGGTATTGCTCAGGCAAAGCGCACGAACGCTGATATCGTATTGGGAACTGACCCAGATAGCGACCGTGTGGGTATTGCGGTGAAAACTGCGGACGGTTATCAGCTGATGACCGGAAATCAGGTCGGAGCGCTGCTGATGAACTTTATCCTGACGCACACCGACATGAGCAAATATCAGCATCCGGCTGTGGTAAAGACAGTTGTTACTTCTGAGCTGGGAGCCGATATCGCCCGCAAGCATGGGATTTCTGTGTTCTCCACGCTGACCGGCTTCAAGTTCATCGGTGAGAAAATCACTCAGTTTGAGCAGGCAAAAAGGAATGGCAATAAAGAGCAGGACTATGACTTCCTGTTTGGATATGAAGAATCCTACGGCTATCTTGCTGGTACACATGCTCGTGACAAGGATGCGGTTGTAAGCTCTCTGCTTATTTGCGAGATGGCAGCAGAGGCAAAAACTAATGGGAAGACGCTTCTGGATGAGCTGAATGCAATCTATGCCGAGTACGGTTATTACCGTGATGCGTTGGATGGCTTTACTTTAAAAGGTAAGGACGGACTGGAGAAAATCGCTTCTATGATGACTGCGCTTCGGGCATCTGGTTCTCCGTTCGAGGGTACTGCCTCTGTGACAGACTACAGCAAGCCTGTGGATGCAGAGGAGGGCTTCGGAACGCTGCCGACCTCCAATGTCTTGAAGTACGTTCTGGAGAATGGCTCCTGGATTGCTGTTCGTCCGTCTGGTACGGAACCGAAGATCAAGATTTACTACAGCGTCAAGGGTGCGGATAAAGAAAAAGCCGAAAAGAAGCTGGAAGAAATCCAGAATACCATTCAGACGAAGCTTGGATTGAAATAACGGAGGACAAAGACATATGAATATCATTTTACTTTCTGGTGGAAGCGGCAAGCGTCTTTGGCCTCTTTCAAATGATGTTAGAAGTAAGCAGTTTATTAAACTGTTCAAAAATAATGATCAGTACGAATCTATGGTACAGAGGGTTTACAGGCAGATTACTACTGTAGATCCAGAGGCAAAGATTACGATTGCCACATCCAAATCCCAAGCCAGTGCAATCAAGAATCAGCTTGGTGATAATGTTGGCATTTCTATCGAACCTTGCCGTAGAGACACATTCCCGGCAATCGCTCTTGCTGCAGCATATCTCCATGATGAGCTTGGAGTAGGTGAGGATGAAGCGGTTGTGGTATGCCCGGTTGATCCATATGTTGATAATACATACTACGAGGCAGTTGAACAGCTTCAGAAACTGGCAGAAGAAGGAAATGCAAATCTCACCCTGATGGGAATTGAGCCAACCTATCCAAGTGAAAAGTATGGCTATATCATGCCACTTAGTGGAGAAAAGGTAAGTAAGGTTAAAGAGTTTAAAGAGAAGCCGAATAGAGAAACGGCTGAGAAGTATATAAAAGAGAATGCACTATGGAATGCTGGTATTTTTGCATTCAAGCTTTCTTATCTCCTCACCAAGGCACATTCCTTAATCGACTTCACGGATTATCGGGACCTTTTCAATAAATATGACGGATTGAAGAAAATAAGTTTTGACTATGCAGTAGTTGAAAAGGAAGAATCCATTCAGGTTCTCCGCTACAGTGGTGACTGGAAAGATGTAGGTACCTGGAACATGATGGCCGAGGTCATGGCTGATCAGACCAAGGGCAAGGTAGTCTTGGACGAGGAATGTGAAAACACAAATGTTGTAAATGAGCTCAACATTCCAATTCTCTGCATGGGTTGTAAAGATATGATTGTTGCTGCAAGTGGAGATGGTATTTTAATCTCCGATAAAGAACGCAGCGGTTACATGAAACCATATGTTGAGAAAATCGAAACAGAAGCAATGTATGCTGAGAAGTCCTGGGGTACATATACAGTCATTGATGTGCAGCCTGGTTCTATGACCGTTAAAGTGTCAATGAAGGCTGGTGAGCATATGACTTACCACATGCATAACCACAGAGAAGAAGTCTGGACTGTTGTATCTGGCGAAGGCAAATCAATTGTCGATGGTATGGAACAGATATTAAGAGCGGGTGATGTAATTACGATTGCAGCCGGTTGTAAGCATACCGTTGAAGCAATAACAGCTCTCGATATTGTTGAAGTGCAAATTGGAGACGAAATCAGCGTAGCAGACAAGATTAAGTTTGATTTGAAATAAACGGAGGTGGACATGATGGAAATCATGAAACTAATCCCCTCTGGAAAGGATTATCTTTGGGGTGGAACAAGGCTAAAGGATGAATACGGTAAGAAGATTGATATGACTCCTCTTGCCGAATCCTGGGAATGCTCAGTTCATCCAGATGGTCCATGTTACGTTGCCAATGGTAAATATAAAGGAAAAACACTGAAAGAAGTGTTAGAAGAACACCCTGAGTACATCGGGACAAAGGCAAATGGTGAATTTCCTATACTGGCAAAATTCATCGATGCAAAGAAAGACCTGTCAGTTCAGGTACATCCAGATGATGAGTATGCATTGGAGTATGAGGGGCAGAACGGGAAAACCGAGATGTGGTACATCATTGATGCAGATGAAGGTGCATCTTTGATCTATGGCTTTAAGCATAAGGTATCGAAAGAGATACTGGAAAGAGCTATAGAAAAAGGGGAGCTGGATAAACATCTACAAAAGGTCGAGGTTCACAAAGGTGACCTTTTTTTCGTTCCTGCCGGTACAGTTCATGGGATTGGTAAGGGAATACTTCTTGCTGAGGTACAGGAAAGCTCGAATGTTACTTATCGAGTCTACGATTACGACAGAGTAGATAAGAACGGGAAGAAAAGAGAGCTCCATTTCGATAAGGCTATTCAAGTTATGGACATGGGTATTGCCCCGGACATAAAGCAAAAAAAGCGACTCGTAAAGTACTACCCTGGATGTTCAAGGGAGCTTCTTTGCAGATGTAAGTATTTTGAAACTGAGCGAATCCAGGTTACAAAAGGCTTCTCATTCTCGGTAATGGAGAACTCCTTCCAGGTTTTAATGTGTCTTGGTGGATATGGCCAAGTCGAAGTGGATGGAGATAAGCCGGTTAGATTCTCTAAAGGAGAAACAGTTTTTCTGCCAGCTGGAATAGGCAGATGTTTGATTATCGGGGATACCTCGGTATTGAAGATTAGATGCTGATGTTAGAGAGGGAGAGAAGATGCAGAGGATACTACATATTTCAAAATACTACTATCCGTTTTCTGGTGGAACAGAACAAATTGCCAGAGATTGTGTATTAGCATTAAAAGATGAATATGAGCAGAAAGTGATAGCCTTTAATGATGGCAAAAAAGATCAAATAGATACTGTTGACGGAGTAGAAGTATACAAATGCGGTTGTTTCGCAAAGGTATCTGCGCAGTCTTTATCTTCATCATATAGTAAAACTCTTCATGCATTAATGGATTCTTTTGACCCGGATATTGTTGTATTCCACTATCCAAATCCATTTGTAGCATCACTTCTCTTAAAAGAGTTGAAGAATAAGAAGACAAAATTGATAGTCTATTGGCACTTAGATATTATTCGTCAGAAAATTTTACGTGTATTCTTCAATGGACAGAACAAAAGACTACTAGCTAGAGCAGACAAAGTAATTGCTACATCACCAAACTATATTGAAGGTAGTAAATGGCTTCAGTCAGTTAAAGAAAAATGTGTAGTTGTTCCAAACTGTATTAACGTAGAGAGAATGAAGATTACTCCTGAGATAGAAATAAGGGCAGAGGAGATCAAAAAGGAAAATCAAGGAAAATCAATCTGCCTTGCGGTTGGAAGACACACCGAATATAAAGGCTTCAGTTATTTGATTGAAGCAAGCAAATTACTTGATGATAATTTCAAGATATACATCGCCGGAAAAGGTGAGTTGACAGACAAACTCAAGAAGGAAGCTGAAGGTGACAATAAGATACAATTCACCGGAAGAGTAGATGATACAGAGCTAAAGGCATTAATCAGAGCTTGTGATATTTATTGTTTTCCATCGATTACAAAAAATGAAGCTTTTGGATTGGCTCTTGCGGAAGCGATGTATTATGAGAAACCTGCAATAACATTTACAATTCCAGGTTCTGGTGTGAACTATGTTAGCCTGGATGGAGTTACTGGAATTGAAGTAGAGAATAGAAACGTAGAGAAGTATGCAGAAGCTATGAAAAAATTAGCTGCTGATAAAGAACTTAGAGATAAGTATGGTAGAACTGGTAAGAAAAGAGTTGAAGGAAACTTTCTTGATAGCCAGTTTAGGGAAAATATAAGGAAAGTTATGATATGAAGGTAATTGTTAACGGTAGGTTTTTGCTTCATAGAACGACTGGAGTCGAAAGGTATGCTAGGGAAATCCTTCTTGAACTTGATAAATTAATCAAACCAGGTGAAGTCGAGATGGCTATCCCGCCGGAGACAAAAGAAATTCCTGATTATAAGAATATTAGGGTTGTTCGAGTTGGAAAATTAAGAAACAGACTATGGGAACACATTTCATTTCCTTGGTATGTCAGGAAACGGAGAGGAGTTTCTTTAAATCTGTGCAATGTAGCACCACTTTCTGACCCTGGCATTGTCGCAATCCATGATATGAAAATCAAGGCTCATCCCGAATACTTTAGCTGGAAATTTAGATTTTGGTATGAAATTCTCTTTAAAAACGAAACTAGCAGAGCAAAGAAGATTATCACTGTTTCCGAGTTCTCAAAGAAAGAGATAATGAAATATTATGGTGTTCTCGAGGATAAAATCACTGTCATTCCAAATGCCTGGCAGCATTATGAGAGAATAGGATTTGACGAAAATACATTAAATAAATATGGTCTCAAAAAAGAACAGTACTTCTTTGCGATGGGAAGTATGGAGCCAAATAAGAATTTTAGATGGATTGCTGAAAAGGCTAGAAAAATGCCAAATCAGATATTTGCAATAGCTGGATCAATTAATGAGAAGGTTTTTTCAGATGGTTTAGGGTTTGAGTGCCCATCTAATATGAAATTATTAGGATTTGTAAGTGACGAAGAAGCCAAGACATTAATGAGAGATTGTAAAGCGTTTTTATTTCCGAGTATATATGAGGGATTTGGCATTCCACCTTTGGAGGCAATTGGTGCGGGATGTAAGAGAGTAGTGGTTTCGGATACGGAAGTGATGCATGAGATATTTGGGGATAGTGTGGTTTATATTGAACCTTTCAAACCGGTAGCCAATATTGAGGAATTGATTTCAAAGCACAGTACCATCTGTTCTTCAGTATTAGAGAGATACAGTTGGAAGAAATCAGCTGGATTAATAAAAGAGACGCTTAGAAGATTTATGTGAGACAACGTATTTAGGAGTAGAAATCCCATTGATGTGAATACGAATAATCTTTACATGTGGATAATTTATACGCATTCCATTGAATGCTCGTCGGATTATAGAATGATGGGCAATTCAAGATGGGTGGAACATCATTGTTTATGTGTGGAGTAATTTCTCTTCACATGATAGAGAGAGGCAGTAGGAAATGAGAATCCTAATAATAAATCCATTTTATTACCCAAATGAAATAGGGGGCACAGAGCGCGTAATTCGTATACTTGCAGAAGGATTTGTATCCATGGGGCATGAAGTCGCTGTGTATACAGTCGACAGTAAGCTAAAACACTTGGTTGAAGACGAGATAAATGGGGTGCGAGTTTTCCGTGGAACAGGAGGGATGTTCAATTCTAATGAACTTCGACGTGACTGTGTAAAGGGCTATAAGCAAGTTCGAAATAGCATTATTCAAATTTATAACACGGGCATAAAAAAAGAGTTGGAAACGCTCCTCAGGGTGTTTAAACCGGAAATATGTCATACAAACAATTTATATGGCTTTTCGACTTATTTATGGAAAATAATACACGATAATGATATTCCACTAGTTCATACAACACATGATTACTGGTTGCTTAATAGACTCAATATTTTATTTACAAAACATTATGCGAAGTATGTTCAATGTGTTACCTCACCGTCAAATTATGTATTAAACAAGTATAGTGGTATTTTCCAGAATGCTCAATATGTGTGTATACCTAATGCTGTTGAATTGGACGAGGCTTTTATTAAAAACAATAGAGAAAGAGCCATTGCACGAATAGGAGAGTCACCTACAATAAGGTTTATATATGCGGGGCAACTTGAGTCTATAAAAGGTGTGAAAGAAATGATCGACGCATTTATGGAGATTAATTCACACGAAATCGAATTAATAATATGTGGGCAGGGTAGATTGCAAAGCTATGTAAAAGATTGCGCTGATAAAGACTCAAGAATAAAGTATTTAGGCAAACTAAGCTATTTGGAATTAGAGAAAATTTATAAGAGTGGAAATGTACTGATGGCTCCTTCAAAATGGGAAGAGCCTTTCGGCATGGTTGCTATTGAAGCATTTATATTTGGGCTACCGGTTATTGGTAGTAAACGCGGCGGACTTCAGGAAATTATAGAGGGTTTGAATTGTGGTGTAACATTAGATAATGTAACAAAAAATGAGTTAAAGAAAGCTATATCCGAAATGATGGATAGACAGGTGATTTGTGATACTATCCTATATCGCAATGAAGACAGAATAGTAAAGTATGATAAGCAGAAACAGATCGTCGATTTCATAAACTGGTATAAGAGAGCAATCGAAAGAAAGAATATGAAATAGGGAGGAGGAGAATAATATTGGTTTACACGATAAGTGGATTACTCTCTATGATTGGGGCTTACATATATAGTAAGTGCTCTAATCGAAATAGGGTTAGAATTAAAAATATGAAGCTGATTGGATTTTCCCCCAAAAAAGTTGTGGCTTCTTTCTTGATGTTTTTGCCTTTGTTTATCCCGGCCGCACTAAGATATGGAATTGGTACGGATTATTTCGCAACCTATGTTCCGCTTTTCATAAAGATAGCATCAGGTAGGTCGGGCTTTAACGAGGCGGGATTTACATGGTTTGTATTTAAGCTCTCAAGTATAACAAATAATTATCAGTGGTTCTTTGCAATAACATCGTTTCTTACCATTTTCTTAATTGTAGAATCGATAAAAGACCAATCGACTAACTATGTGATAAGTGTTTTATTGTTCAGTTTAGGTACGTATTATTTCTATTCATATTCTGGAATACGCCAAGCATTAGCTACAGCAGTATTTATTTATGGACTGCAGTTTGTTGAAGAAAAAAAACCAATAAAATACGGGATATGTATTCTACTGGCAACAATGGTGCACTCAATGGCAATTATTTACGCACCAATATATTTTTTCCCAATGATAAAAAAGCACGCCAAAATTCGCGTTGGGATAATTGCAACTCTGTATCTTCTGAAAGTATCATTAGGACCGATTATTAGAAGATTGATCCTTAATACGTCATATGCATGGTATATAGGCAGTAAATTCGACACAGGTGAAAGCGGTACACTGTTACTCCTGATGAATATAGGAACACTTGCATTAGGTTTGTTATTTTGTGGTGATGAAGATACTAAAGGAAATCTTTACATTAATATTCATACTGTTGGTTTAGTTATTTCATTATATGCCTCGATGATACCGGTTGCATTGAGAATCAACTATTTGTTCTTCTTTGTGAACTTTATATCAGTTCCTTATTTCTTGAGCAGGATAAAAAAGAAAAAGACAAAACAAATGATTACTGTAGTTACGCTGTTAGCATACCTTGTGTTTTGTGTTTACACGGTGTTTGTTATAAATGCATTTGGAACATCGACATATCTAAGTATATTTAGTTAGGAGAACGAACATGGTAGTTGGAGTCTGCGGATATGGTTATACTGGTTCTGGCGCAGTAATCGATTTATTAACCGAATACGAAGAGTGTTCTGTCAATGATGATTTTGAATTTTGCTTTACATACATACCTTATGGGTTGCAAGATCTGAAATATTCACTTATAGACCACCCTTCCAGATATAATAGTAGTGAGGCAGCAATAAAAAATTTTCAGAGATGGGTGAAAGCTCAAAATAGCATTCACAATTATATTATGATGGGAACTAACCGGAAGTTTATTTCTCTGTCAAAGCAATTTATTGAGAAGCTGGTTAGTGTTTCCTGGAAGGGATATTCATCTTTCGATTATGTACATTACACTTGGTTTCAAAAAAAAGTATTATTCAGAATAAACAGAAGAATCCTCAAATTCTGTGGTAAACACTTCCATTTTGAGCTTCCGATTTTTCCTAATTCGGAGATGTGTGTTGGAATTACAGATGAAGATGCCTTTATGAAAGCATCGAGAGAATACATAGGCGATATAATTGAATCTATGCGTATCGATACACGTAAAATAATGGTATTGAACCAGCCGTTTGAAGCAAATGCTCCAGAACAAAGCTTTCCCTATTTTAATGATCCTCGAGCCATTGTAGTTGATAAAGATCCCAGAGATTTATACTTGTTGGCAAAAATAGTGATTGGAACAGATGCTAGATTTATTCCGACCGACTCTGTAGACGATTTTATCAGGTTTTATAAGACAACTCATGCGTGCATTTCTAGTAATGATAGAATTCTAAGACTTAATTTTGAGTCGTTGATCTATGACTATGAAGCCACGAAGATGATGATAGAAAAATTTGTTGGGGTGAGTAATCATGCTTTACCACGAACGAGATTTAATCCCCAAGAATCAATTAATAATACCCAGCTATTTCTTAAATATCGAGAGTATGAGGATGATATAAAGAGAATAAAAGATGAGTTGAAGGAATGGCTTTTTCCATTTGAACTGTATGATGAAGCGCCGCATTTTGAAAGCGGATCATTTTGAGAGGGTAAGTAAATGAAAATAATATCGTTTGAAGAAATGAAGCGTATTGAATTGGATATGCTTCTAAATGTGGATGATTTGTGCAAAAAACACGATATAAAGTATTATCTTGGTTTCGGAACCTTACTGGGAGGGGTGAGACATAGAGGATTTATTCCGTGGGATGATGATATCGATATTCTGTTATTTAGAAACGATTACACGAAACTTGTATCTTTGTTTAATGGAGGACCTATCGGAAATCTATCATTCTTAGGATATGAGAAAGATCATCACAGCATATATGCGTTTGGCAAAATATGCGATAATCGTACAGAGGTTGTTTTCGAGGGAATTGAAGATGTTCCTGGGCTTGGAGTATATATTGATGTTTTTCCGTTGGACGAATTTGACTTGGGAATAAGGGGAAAGATAAATACAATCAGAATAAAACTTCTGACGATGATGCGAGTTCTTAGCATGCATATTAATTCGAATTGTATTGATAGTAAGAAAGTGTCAACAAGGGCTTTGTCCAAGTTATTATGGGGGTTCTCACATATCGTGGGAACGAATAGAATTGTTTCTCGATTAAATAAAGTTGCCCAAGAGTTCAATGGAAATGGATCTCAATATGTTGCTTGTACAACCCTTAATCCAAAGATTATGAATCGCAATATCTTTGGTGAGCCTAGATACTCTGAATTTGAGGGGCATATGTTACCATTTCCGCAGGATGCTGATGAATATTTGAGAATACAATATGGTGATTATATGATTCTTCCACCAATAAATGAACGAATGCCACACCATGATTTCGTGGCAAGGTGGAAAGAGGGATAATCTGAAAGGAGACATTATGAGGCTTAGAAAGCATATTCACCTATTTATCAGAAGAACAGTATTTTGGTTGGTGAGTGGAATAAACTTCGTTATTCCCAAGAAAAAGAATCGAATTTTCATTGCTGATACCTCAACTGTCCGAGATAATCAGTATATTTTAGCAAAATATCTCGTTTCAGCAGGTTACAATGATAAATATGAAATAGCCTTTTACACTGATGATGAGAACTGGATTGACAAAGAACTATTAAAAAAACTAACCCTCGTCAAAGGAAAGGCAAATGGATTATGGTATAGATGGACAGCAAAATATGTATTTTGGGCCTTTGGATCGAATTTTATGAGCTGTGCTTCGCCCCCATGGCAAACGACAGTCGATATGTGGCATGGCTTTGGATTGAAGAAGATTCAGTACGAGAGCATGAAGAATAAAAAGGCAACAATACCAATAGAATACACGTTTAACAAGGTGATTATTTCTTCTGAATTGTATAGAAAAATGGTGAAACGTTCTTTGCACTGCTCTGATTCTAAGGTGACTATTTGTGGAGCACCTAAAGTAGATGCATTGTTTCAAAATGGCTATGGATTACAAAAGCTTGGAGTACTTGAAAGAGGATTTGATAAGGTTATCTTTTATTTGCCAACGTATCGTAACTCATCTAGGCTAGGATGTTCAGGATATTCACAGGATTTACCTATGATAAATGAGGACACAATAAAAGATATCAATGATAGTCTTAGAAAACTTAATTGTTGCTTAGTTGTAAAGTTACACCACACAGCTCAACGAGACAATAACATTGCTATTACGAAACAAACCTATTCAAATGTAGTATTTCTTACAAATGATGATTTCAATAGGTATGATGCGCACTTCTATAATTCGTTGGGACAGGCTGATGCACTGATTACAGATTACTCTTCCGTTTATCAGGACTATCTTGTGTTAGATAGACCTATTGCATTTGTTATTGATGATTTTGAGGAATATGAAGAGATAAGAGGATTTAATTTCAAAAATCCTCTTCAATTGATGCCGGGTCATTTAATTAGAAATGTTAAAGACTTCTCAGATTTTATTAGTGATGTGGCAACAGGAAGGGATACTTATGAGGTAAAGAGAGGTGAACTAAGCAAAGTGATAAATGAAAATACAAGTAGAGATAACTGTAAGTTATTACTTGATAAATGCGACATACATAAGTGAGGAGGATAAGAGATGAAAGCATTAATTCTTAATTCGGGCCTTGGCCACAGAATGGGTGTATTGACATCGGAGCACCCAAAATGTATGACAGAGATTTCTGTCGAGGATACTATCCTGAGCAGACAGTTGAAGCTTATTGTTGCTGCAGGAATCAAAGATGTTGTAATGACGACCGGCTATTTCGATGAGGTTCTTGTACAGTATTGCAATTCCCTGAATCTGCCACTGAACTTCACCTTTGTAAATAACCCTCTCTACGCAGAAACGAATTACATTTATTCCATATACTGTGCAAGAGAATATCTGGATGATGACATTCTTCTGATGCATGGTGATCTTGTATTTGAATATTCTGTACTTGAAGATCTTCTGGCTTTTAACAAGAGCTGCATGAAGGTTAGTTCCACCATTTCACTGCCGGAGAAGGATTTTAAAGCAGTCGTTCATAATGGAAGAGTTGAAAAGGTTGGTATTGAATACTTCACAGATGCTATGGAAGCACAGGCTCTTTATAAGCTGAATAAAGCTGACTGGAAACTCTGGTTGAATGAGATTGTCGCGTTCTGCGAAACCAACAACCGGAAATGTTATGCTGAAAATGCCTTTAATGGCATTTCTGATAAGTGTGCTATTTATGCATACGATGTAAAGAACAGACTCTGTTCGGAAATTGACACACCGGAGGATTTGAAGATGGTAAGTGAGCGTCTGAATGAAATTGAGAATCGTACTGTTTACATGTGCTTTTCGACTGACATGATCCACAGTGGTCATATCGCAATTATTCGAAAGGCTGAGAAACTGGGCAAGCTTATTATTGGTGTACTTTCTGATGAGGCAGTGGTTTCCTATAAGCGATTCCCGCTTATGCCGTTTGATGAACGTAAAACCATGTTTGAGAACATTACTGGGGTTTACAAAGTTGTTGAGCAGAAATCCCTCAGCTATAAGGAAAACCTTGAGAAGTATCACCCTGATTATGTTGTTCACGGGGATGACTGGGTTACTGGTTTCCAAAAGCCTATTCGTGACGAAGTTTGCTGTGTGTTGGCTTCTTATGGTGGTCAGCTTGTGGAGTACCCTTATTCCAAGGATGAGAAGTATGAAGAATTGGAGAAGCGCGCAAGGGTTGAATTATCAACGCCGGATGTTCGCCGTGCGCGTTTGAAGAAAGCCTTGGCGATGAAAGGCACTATTACGGCGATGGAAGCACACAGTGGTCTTACTGGATTGATTGTTGAGAACACCGTCGTAGAGGAAGATGGAGGAGCTCGTCAATTTGATGCAATGTGGGTTTCCTCTCTTTGCGATTCTACTGCAAAGGGTAAGCCTGACATTGAACTGGTCGATATGACGAGCCGCTTTAGAACTATCGATGATATCTGCGAGGTCACGACAAAGCCGATTATTTTTGACGCTGATACTGGCGGATTGACGGAGCACTTCGTATACACCGTGCGCTCTTTGGAACGTATGGGCGTATCGATGGCGATTATTGAGGACAAGACCGGTCTCAAGAAGAACAGTTTGTTTGGTAATGAAGTGGCACAGACTCAGGATTCTATTGAGAACTTCTCTGAGAAGATTCGGGCAGGTAAGAAAGCGCAGCGTACAAAAGACTTTATGATCTGCGCTCGGATTGAAAGCCTTATCCTGGAGAGAGGCATGGAAGATGCTTTGGAGAGAGCATTTGCGTTTACAGAAGCGGGTGCAGATGCTATTATGATACATAGTCGAAAGAAAGATCCCTCTGAAATCTTTGAGTTTGTAGAGAAGTATCGTGCCAAGAATCAGACAACACCTATCGTTGTTGTTCCGACTTCGTTTAATACTGTTACCGAGGAAGAGTTTAAAGCGCGTGGCGTAAACATTGTCATTTATGCGAATCAGCTGACTCGTACTGGCTTCCCGGCAATGCAAAACGCTGCGAAGTTGATTCTGAAAAACCATAGAGCAAAAGAATGCGATGATATCTGCATGCCATTCAAAGATATCATTCGCCTGATCCCGGAGGAATAAGATGGCACAGAATATCGTAAAAGGAATAAAACAGATTAGTCACCTGATTAATGGCAAGAAGTTCTTGCTTGTAAAAGATGGCGCATATGATTTTCTCGGTTTGAAGGACTATTTTGATATGTATCCTCATATAGAGTTTTCGGAGTTTACTCCGAATCCTCTGTATGAGCAGGTGTGTGCCGGAGTAGAGCTGTTTAATAAGGAAGCATGTGAACTGATTGTAGCTGTTGGCGGCGGAAGTACAATTGATGTGGCAAAATGTATCAAACTTTTCTGTAAGATGGATCATAGTATCAACTATCTGAAGCAGGAAACGTTTGATTCAGGTATCACCCTAATTGCTGTTCCGACAACCGCAGGAACAGGTAGTGAGTCAACTCGTCACGCTGTAATCTATTACGAAGGTGTTAAACAGTCAATTTCTCATTTGAGTATAGTCCCGGACTATGCGGTGCTTGAACCTTCTGTGTTGAAAACTTTACCAGTGTATCAGAAAAAATGTACGATGCTGGATGCGCTCTGTCAGGCAGTAGAATCTTGGTGGTCAGTAAATTCTACAGATGAGAGCAAAGAGTATTCCAGAAAAGCCATTAAATCTATTCGAGAGAACTGGGAAGCGTACATTTTTGAGAATACAGATGAATCTGCGGCTCGAATCATGGAGGCATCAAATTATGCCGGGCGTGCGATAAACATAACTGCGACCACTGCCGCACATGCGATGAGCTATAAGATTACTTCCTTGTATCGTTTCCCGCATGGACACGCTGTAGCAGTCTGTATGCCAGAAGTCTGGGAATATGTTCTTTCGCATACAGATGACTGCATTGATTCTAGAGGAAGCGAGTATCTAAGGGAAACATTGTTGAAGATTTCAGAGCTGATTACTCTAGATCAATTTAGGGCGATGCTTAATAAAATGGATATGCAATACCCAGAGGCTGGAAATAAGGAAGAAGAATTGGAGACTTTAGCAAAGTCTGTTAATCCGGTAAGGCTTAAGAATAATCCAGTCGCACTGAGCACAGACGTAATGAGAGAAATGTACAGGAGGATTGTTCGATAATGAAGGTAGAAAAACTTGTTGAAATCATCGGATCGGATTTCTATACTGGAGTTCCAGATTCCCAACTGAAAGCACTCTGCAATTATCTTATGAGAGAGTACGGAATCGACCAGAAACACCATATCATTGCAGCTAATGAGGGAAACTGCACAGCACTTGCTGCTGGCTATCATTTAGCAACAGGAAAGGTTCCTGTTGTCTACATGCAGAATTCTGGTGAGGGTAATATTATCAACCCGGTTGCTTCTTTGCTGAATGACAAGGTGTATGCTATTCCGGTTGTATTCATTGTTGGATGGAGAGGTGAACCCGGTATCCATGATGAACCGCAGCATATCTATCAGGGTGAAGTGACTGTAAAACTTCTTGAGGATATGGATATCAAGCCCTTCGTAATCGGTAAAGATACTACCGATGAAGAAGTTGAAGCTGCGATGGAAGAATTCAAGGATATCTTGCTTAAGGGAAAAGATGTGGCGTTTGTTATCAGGAAAGGCGCATTGTCGTATGACGGGAAGGTTAAGTACGAGAACAATAATACAATGGTGCGAGAGGAAATTATTCAGCACATTGTAAAAGTCAGTGGAGAAGATCCTATTGTGAGTACGACAGGCAAGGCCAGCAGGGAGCTCTTTGAGACTCGGGTGGCCAATGGACAGAGCCATAAATACGATTTTCTGACGGTAGGATCAATGGGGCATAGTAGCAGCATTGCACTTGGAGTGGCAATCAATAAACCTGATACCAGAGTGTGGTGTGTTGATGGAGACGGCGCTGTCCTTATGCATATGGGATCTATGGCTGTCCTTGGTGCGAATGCTCCGAAGAATATGATACATGTGGTCATCAACAACGGTGCGCACGAGACGGTCGGTGGTATGCCCACGGTTGCATCCAAGATTGATTTGGTGGCGATTGCGAAAGCATGTGGGTATCCGTATGCTGTTAGCGTGGATAGCTTTGACGCTTTAGATGCTGAACTGGAAGCCGCAAAGGAACGAAATGAACTGAGCCTCATTGAGGTGAAGTGCTCTATTGGTGCGAGGGACGATCTCGGTAGACCGACAACGACAGCTCTAGAAAATAAGAAGAACTTTATGGAGTATTTAAGAATACTCTAACGTATATTCTATGAAAGGCAGAACGCAAGCTATGCATAGTTTAAGAAATTATTATCAAAAGATGAGTGTACAGGCAAAGGCCGCGATATGGTTTGCTATGTGTAGCATATTGCAGAAAGGGATTTCATTTATAACGGTCCCCATTTTTACTAGATGTCTTACGACTGAAGAGTATGGAACGTATAGTCTGTATCTTTCGTGGCTCCAAATTCTGACAATCATAACATCTCTTTATCTTTATCAGGGCGTGTTTAATAATGGCATGACAAAATATGAGGATGATAGAGATCGATATGTTTCATCCATGCAAGGCTTAACCTTAATAATTACTCTTGGGGTATACGCTATCTATGCTGTTACGCAAGATTTTTGGAGCAAAATGCTTGGGCTTGAGCCAATTTTTATTACATTGATGTTTGCTGAAATGTTAGTTACTCCGGCTTTAAGCTATTGGTCTGGGAGGCAACGATTCGAATATAAATACCGTCGACTAGTGATTATTACTTTATTAAAATCTGTTGCTAATCCTCTGCTTGGAATGATTCTGGTATATCATGCGAAGGAAAGAGCTTTTGCTCGAGTACTGTCTGTTGTGTTAGTAGAAGTATCATTTTGCTGTCCTATCATGGTGTATCAGTTTGTCAAAGGACGTTGTTTCATTGACAAGAAATACTGGAAATATGCGTTGACGCTTGCTATTCCATTGGTACCACATTATCTTGCAGGAATGATACTCAATCAAGGCGATAGAGTAATGATTGACAAGATGGTGGGAAAATCGGAAGTTGCATATTACAGTTTGGCGTATAGTATTGGAATGCTTGTTCAGATATTTATTAGCGCAGTTAATAGCTCGATCACTCCATGGTTTTACCAAAAGCTTAAATCTAGGGATGTGGGTAATGTAAAAAAGACAATAAATTCACTATTGCTTATGATTGCAGGACTCTCGTTGGTTATCATGATGATAAGTCCAGAGCTAGTGTTGATATTTGGCTCATCAAAATATGCTGGTGCTGTATATGTTATTCCACCGGTTGCTTCAAGTGTATTCTTTATTTTTCTCTACAGGCTTTTGGCTATACCACAGTTTTATTTTGAAAAGACGCGATTTATTGCATTATCTTCAATTGTTGCGGCTGCTTTGAATATTATTTTAAATTATGTTTTTATTGGGCTGTTCGGATACATAGCGGCTGGATATACAACGTTGGCATGTTATGTAATATATAGCATGGGACACTATATAGTAAGTAGAAGGGTCCTTGCAGATAATCTTGAAGGAGCAGAATTATATGATAGCAGTTTTATTGTTTTGATGTCAGCACTTATGATACTTATTGGCTCAATTGCCAATGGTTTGTTTGATTATTGGTACATTAGATACGCACTGCTATTCGGCGTGGCTGTTTTTGTGGTTATGAAGAGACAGGTGCTTATTGAAACGTTAAGGAAAGACAAATAAATAGTGTTACTCTCTGATGTACCGGGGTATCTAATGTGTCACAAATACCATATACAAAGTCTCCATTTTCCCTTTGCTAATGATTCATAATTAATTTAGATGGTCACTTTGCCATGATGAATTCTCCGTTTAGGTTTTGATAGGAGAACTTGAAGTGTCAGAAAAGATAGTGTTAAACCCTGTCACCAACCTCCCAATTATCGCCTAATCCAGTCTTCCGAATTATTGCCCTCCTAAAGAATTGCAGCCGAAGCTGGTGGAGTAGTGTAGGTGTGTAAGCGGGATTGGAGGATATGTAGAAAGTAGTAGTGTTATGTAGTTAATGCTGACCTGGCTTTCATCACTATGTGGTTGTGACATGTGTGGACGTAATAAGATGTTCACCCCAAAGAGAAAAAACACTTGCTAAACATCTAGTTGGTGTGATGTATTCTCTTAATATGTAAGAAACCCCTTGCAAAACGTCTATCGGTAAAGTAAAATAAAGCTGTGTAGGGATACCCTATCCCTGCACGGTAGCTGCTCGGTACTTTGCACACCTCTCCGTGGTGAGCAGTAGGCAACGCAGTAATGATGTACTGTGGCTAAGAGGCGAAGAATAATGTGTTAAAACATGAAGAAAAGGAGCGTGAGAGCGATGGAAATACCAAAAGGAATAATCACCAACGTTCTTACCACCCTTTACCAGCCGTTCTGGTTTGCAGTCATTTTGTCTGTACTGTTTATGTTCGTATATAAAGCATACCCTTCAATAAAGCAGGCAGCGAAGGACTGGATTTCCTGGTTTAAATCTGATCCTATATTCCGTCGAACCTTTCTGCTGGTATTCTATTCAGTAATGATCCTATTTCGGACGTTGCTGAATCGGAATATGTGGGCGAATCCAGTGAGTAATGTTATAGGCGTTTGGGGGCTTTATAACGCGAAGGGAGAACTTACGACAGAGTGTATCGAGAATCTGGCATTGTTTATTCCATTTACGGTACTTCTGCTGTGGACGGATAAGGAAAGAATTTTACCCAGGATGACAATGGCATCGGTACTGTGGAATAGTACGAAAATAGTATTCCTGTTTTCCTTTGCTATAGAAATGCTCCAGTTATTTCTCAGACTTGGTACTTGGCAGCTTTCGGATCTCTTTTATAACACACTGGGTGGCACAATCGGTGGGCTGATTTACTATGTAGGATATAAGGTTAAACACAGATAATGCTACACCGTAATAGAATGTACGGAGATATTCGTCTCGTTGATCTTGATTTCTGCCGATTTCCGCTATACACTTAATACGCAATCAAACATAAGGAGTGTGTACATCTATGCCGCGTCCCAAGGGTTCTAAGAATAAAGCCAAGCCCACAACTATCTCCACCACCGACTTCGATACCCTCATCGCTGAGAAGTCATCTGCCAAAGATGCTCTCGTCGCCGACATCGCTTCCCTAGAAGAGAATTTGACAAGTATCAGAGAGGAATTGAAAGCGAAGAAGGCAGAGCTGAAGAAGCTGGATACTGAGCTGGGCAAATTGGAAGAGCAGAAGGCTGCGTTCGATGCTGCTCAGGCTGAGGAAGCAAAGAAAGCGGAACTGGAGAGTGTGCTGCAGAAGCTGATGGCCGATGGAGTAAGTGCGGCTGAGATTCTGGAGAAGTTGAAGTAATTGTTTGAAAATAAGCCGTGTGGAAAATATTTGAAAATTTTTCAAAATATCGTACACACGGCTTTCTGTGGGAGTGCGTATATAGTTTGAAACGGAAATAATATACCGTGGTGGGGTATAAGGAGAGGAGGGATGATATGGCTGTGGACAATAAGAAAGCAAAGAGAAAACCGGGTGGCGGTCGGAAGAAGTCAAAGCAGGACTACAACCCAAGCGCCATCCTTCAGAATCAGATGGACGCAGCTGTGGCTCTCTACGATAAAGAGGAACATCCATCCCTCCAAACTATAGCTGACGAACTTGACCTTAATCCCATCAAGGTACGCAAGCTGCTGATTACAGCCGGCGTGTATAAGTCTGATGCCGCCGATCAGGTTCAGAAGGTCTTCGGTACTCACAGGAAGGCTGGTCTGTTACACACAGAAGCTATCGCAGCGACGATGAGGGAACTGAATCTCTCAAAAGCTTCTGTCACCTCGTATCTGCCATATGAGAAGGGCGTGTATTTCCCAGCCGAAACGGATAGTAGTAATATAAGCGTCGGCGCAGAGCGCATCCGCCGGATGCGGAATCGAGAAAAGATTCTGGAGGAGTTGAGAGCCGAACAGAGCGAGGACGCTCTGTGGGCAGCGGTGATTGAATTTCAGGGCTACAAGTTCCGCACCTATTCCGGGTTGGTATTCTCGTACAGTCTGAAGAAAGGGCGGGGCAGAGGTAATACTGAGAGTGGTGTGGCCAATGAGCAGGATGAGGCCTGCAAACAGGCCGAGGCGTGCAAGCAGGGCGGTGTGTACACGAAGGAGCTGTTCATCGACCGGCGAGAAAACAGCAAGAGCTTGGCTTGGAGTTCCGTTCTGCTGGCCTTTCATAATATACCGAGTATTGGCTCTGTAGTTGACCGTCCGAAGGCCCTCGGTGATATCCGGGGCGTGACCTACATCTACGCAATGTTCTATCGGTTCGGCCTGATCGATGCGCCGGAGAATGTGAAAGAGAAGATGGAGTCGGTGAGGTACAAAGACACAGAGCAAATGAGCTTTGTGTGATGTCCAGACTATTTGTTGTGCCGCATAATCAGATACTGGCTATGTGCAGAATACTATGGTAGAATGATACGCATCAACTAGCAGGAGGCTATTCATCTACCAGGAGGTAATGTATTTGATGGGAGGTTAAGCACATTGGCGTTTAATATATCTCTAATTTCCACGATTTTTTGGTTCCTTTTCATGACCTACCTGTCCCATCAGGACGGGGAACACACTGGAAGGGCAAGCCGGGAACTGGCAGAGCATCTTCGTTTTCTCGATAATGATATCAATGACCTAAACAGAAAGCTGCGGCGGGCGGCACACATTGTCGTGTTCGCTGTGTTTACGTTCCTGCTGGGGCTGACGCTTAAGATTGGCGGGACATCACTTGAATGGATGTTGGTGGCGGCAGCGTGGAGTTATGTGGACGAGGCCACGAAGCCGTGGATACAGGGGCGGCATTTCTCATGGTTTGATGTCGGACTGAATCTGATCGGCACCTTTATAGGCGGGGCTGTGGTTTTGCTTTTGTAACATTGAACTTTAACTGTCTGGGAAAAATAACTTGCTATGTGCAGAAATAGACGGTAATATCCCTCATAACCGGGAATCGGAATCCAAACTGGGAATCGGAATCCAAACAGGGAATCGGAATCCAATTGCACCCGGTTGGAAGGGAAGGTAGCATTATTACTGAGAACGAGGCATTAAAGAACCTGAAACAAATTCTGGAAAACTACATCAACACTACGCCGCCGAAGTATTACCCACCGGTGGAAAACTTACTCGACCTGATCTATGAGACTTACACAGAGAATAATCCAGCAGCACCGAAGACTACAGTGGCGGGGAGAGCAGCAAGGGCGCGAGATAAGGAGTTTGAAGCGTGGCTGCGAGAGATACCTGGCATGGATAGACTGGTAGAGGACTTTGTTGGAGGTAAGGTCCCTCTCTGGGAGGAGATTATGGTCAGGCAGGGAAGCGTGTGCTGTGCATGGGAGAAAAGCGCATTTGAGGAGGGGATGAAAGTCGGGATACGGCTGATGATGGAAGTATATAGTTTGTAACGTGAATAAGAGATAGAAAAACCTGTGGCAGAGACTGTTCCAGTTCGATAGCCACAGGTTTTCTTTTTATTCATCATCAAAAACTTGTGGATATTCTTCCCACCAGCTTTATTCTCTGATATAATATAGAGTGCAATACAATACGGGAATTGCTTGGAGGGGCGATTAAGGAAATCTGATGTGTTGACAAAACAGAGAAAGCAGGTGAATTTCTATCGATGAGAATCATTAAACGAAACGGTGAAAGCTGCGCTTTCGACGTTTCAAGAATTGTGGCCGCCATAAGTAAGGCTTGTATTCGGAGTGAAACGAAAAAGGTCGAGAAGAAGATACACGAGGTCGAACTCTTTTCTGGTGTAGGTGGATTTGATGAACTACTCGACATTAAGGAAGATATTGAGATCTTCGCTCAGATATTAGATAGAATACTGGACGCAGATTATCAAGAGAGAGTTCAAGAGAATATCGATCTGCAACTCGAACTGGAAAGGTTGGAAAACCAAAGAAAACAGTTACAGTTTTTACGCAGGTTAAAGACCGCGCAGGTCAGTCTAATGATACGGACTGCCTGGATGAATAGAAACCATACAGCGGGGAGAAGCAATACCGGAGCCGTAACTGACCCGATGCTTCTGTCTATTCCCACGCCTCCCACTTCTGAGGCTGCTAATCGCAGTCTGAGGTGTGGGGGTAATATGCTTGCTTACATCTGATCAACTCAACAGGTACAGAGCGAAACTGAAACCCCAACATACGACTGAGGAGCATAAAAAGGAAATCGGAGGGAATCTTCAGAGGGCAAGAAAGAAAACTGGTCTTACGCAGGAGGATGTGGCAGAAATCCTTGGTTGGGGCGGACGCAAAGTTGGACGCATTGAGAGCGGCGAGACATTGTGTTCCCCGGAAGATATTCTTTCCCTTTGCCAGATATATGATTGTAACCTTATGGAGATTTTTCCGAGTGACTTTATTCCATATGTCAGTGCTGTATCCGGCTTAGACCCGGCGGTGCTGAAGGTGTTACAGGGCTCCATTAACAGCATGATAGAAAGAAGAACAGCATGAGATAATACAGGTCATAGCGCCAGTATTATCCTGCATGACATAGAGTAGATTTGCTTAGAAGCTGAAGCACGCCAGAAAGGTGCGCCTCAGCTTCTTTCTTTTTGAACAGAAAAACCTGTGGCTTGATGTTAGCCACAGGCGGTGAGATTGAGCTCGGCTTCATCCTCTGCTCTGGCACGGAGCAGGTCGGCGACTTCCTTTTCGGCTGCCGGCCGGACGGCGGGATGCTCACACCACTGTGTTTTCCCACAGTCCGGGCAGCTGTCGGGCAAAGAGGTGCCTTCAAAGCAGTAGTGGCAGGCATCGCAGAAATAGTAATTCAAATGTGTTCACCTCAATCCTCATCGGGATATTCTTCAAGCCCAAGAAAATCATCTATGCCCATGATTCCTTCTCCGGCTACCTGAACCAGGTCGTCGAAGGAGATTGTGACCGGCGGTGATTTCCTAAGAGCTGTGGTTGTCCAGGTCTTTATATCGATTTCTCTGTACACAGGGTCAATTCTGGCTACCGTCCCTGTCAGAGACTCGTAAGCCCCCAGCGGAGCGTATACGGCGTCGGCGTGAAAATAGCGGACAGTTATGGTCATTCCCTTTTTGACTTGCAGGAGACGGTCGGATAAGTGCCCTTTGTCCTCCTCGGATAGTTCTGCCTTGGCTATCAGCCCCTGCATACGGTTCTGATCGGAGATCTCCTCATCATATCCCCGGAGCGCAGCGAAGGGGGAGAATATCTTTGCCCTGTTCAGCGTAGTCATCCGGGGCTTTATCGGTTCCGGGCGTGAGAGGGGAAGGATATCCGCATACTTCTGCCGGACAATTCTTCCTTCGGGTGTATTCTTGCAGTTCATCGGTTATCCTCCCTTCTGACGGTTTTATACTTCACTTGGCTTCGTGCATCACTTGGATGTATCACTTAGCCTTAAACCTCATTTGGCCTTATGCCCGCCAATCTGCTCATTTCTCTCGCGCATGGTGGCGCCGTCCATATAGCTCGTACCTTTCAGCACAGCATTCTTTCCGTACTTTTGTTTGATGCCCAGCATGGCCTGCTGAAGCTGCTTTTCCTTTTCCAGCTTGCTGGTATCTGTGAACAGATCCAGCTGATAGATTCCTTCGTCTTTTACAACACGGATGACAGCAATCGTAATCCTGCGGATGGTCAGGGACTTATTGCTGATCTGGTCGAACAGCCCAACTGCCGCAACTATGATCTGGCTGGACAGGTTGGTGGGATTGTTCAGCTTCGTGCTGCCATGTGCGGGTTTGGGCACCTTCCGGCCGTAGTGGTCGATGTGTACAGGGCCGGTATAAAGCCCCTTGTCGCAGTTCTCCCGGTCATAGCCTATGGTCAGCACAAGCCCATCGGTAGCTAGTTTCTTGCCAAGAAGCTGGTTGGATAGGTTCTCCGCCATCTCCCGGACGATGATCCGTGCCTTGGCGTTGGTGTATGGCTCCTTGAGAACCTGTCCTTCGCTGATGCTGGTAGAAGAAGGCCGGTATGCTTTGATCTCCTGCATCGTGCAGGGCTCAAGACCCCAGGCGTGGTCTATCAGGATCTCTGCATCTACGCCGAATCTGTCGTAGAGCATATCCTGCCTTGTCAGACTGAACCGCGCCAGCTCGCCCATTGTGTGGATACCGATGGACTCCAGTCTCCTGACTGTTCCGGGGCCGGTCTGCCAGAAATCCGTCAGTGGTTTGTGATCCCAGAGGAGATAGCGGAAGGACTCCTCATCCAGTTCTGCAATGCGGACACCATCCTTATCGGGCGCTGCGTGTTTCGCCGTGATGTCCATCGCCAGCTTGGCGAGATAAAGGTTGGTACCGATGCCGGCCGTGGCCGTGATGCCAGTCGTATACAGCACTTCACGGATCATCGTCATGGCAAGGTCGTGGGCACTCATCTGGTAGTGGGAGAGGTAGGCGGTTGCATCGATGAACACCTCATCGATGGAATACACCAGAATATCCTCCGGCGCGATGTATTTCTGATAGATGCCGTAAATCTGCCGGGATACCTTCTCGTAATACAGCATCCGGGGCGGCGCTACCAGATAATCTACTTCCAGTGACGGGTCTTTTGCCAGTGCGTTGGCGTCGTAGGATTTGGAGGAGAGGGATGGCTTTCCGTCCTTGTACACAGCTGTGTGGCTGCGAATGGCGCTGCGGAGCCGTTCTGCGTTGACCTCTTTGACCTTCTGAACGACCTCGAAGAGCCGCGCTCGGCCGGGAATGCCGTAGGCTTTGAGCGAAGGGGAGACGGCCAGGCAGATGGTTTTCTCTGTCCGGGAAGCGTCTGCCACGACAAGATTGGTGGTCAGCGGATCAAGATGGCGGGAGGCGCATTCGGCGCTTGCGTAATACGACTTCAAATCAATAGCTAAATAAGTACGCCGCACCGTATGAAACGCCTCCTTTCCGAGTGCTATGATAATCGTTGTGGCTGTGAGCAAGTATCAGAGCGGAGCATCCAAGCATTCTGTCATTATCTTCAATTTTGCAAACATGAGTTCTCCAATACAGGTACCAATCTCCAGCAAGAAATCCTCGTTGATTTCCCAGAAGCGTTCCTGTTTCACTTGTGTTTCAAGCAACTCCTTCATTTTCCAGAGCTGAACACGGAATCTTTCATCTTCTATATCGGAGATACAGGTGGGTTCAATCTCATTGTCCGGTACAACAATGTTGCCGTTATCATACACTTTCAGCTTTCTCTCCGCGGCGGCTTTCACATACAGCACGATAAAGTCATCCATGAGAAGATTCGCAAAGTAGTGAGCAAGAGAGTATTCGTCAATTGTGGAAGGGTAATGCCAAAGGGTGTCATCGAGATAATGCAGCAACCGATCCACAATCTGTCCCCAGTATTGAGGATGCCATTCCATCAACTCCGGGTGATAGTATCTTGTAGTTGAGCGATGCTTAAAGCTAATATACTTGGAGATGGCTTCAGCAATAAACTCCTGCCAGAACCAGTACCCTTCCTGCTTGAGGCGTTCATCGGATAGCCCCAGGATCGGGCCATGCGTGGTGAATTCAACAATATGGCTATCATCGACAAGCCCCGGGTCGCTATAGCGATGCAGGTTTGTTTTTTCGGAATTGATGGCGTAAAAATGTCCGAGCTCATGCCAGAAGAACCAGCAGAAGTGTTCGTCATTGCTATCAGGAAGAAGATTCTGCCGGATGAGGATTGCATTGCCTTTCTCCCCATGTATGTACTCCATAATGGAGTCTTCCGGGTATTCAATGTTCTTGCAAGCGAGGTCGCTTACAAGCTGCGCCCTGACAGTGCAGAAGTTGCGACCATTAGCGATGATGACTTGTGGATATGGGACATTGATTGGCAGCATGATGGATTTGAATATATCCGTAGCAGCAGGAATCCACAGTTGAATCTCGGACTTTGTGGGCTTTTTTGCCATAGGGCGTTTCTCCTTTGTGTTTTTCTATCATTCTACAGCATAGTAGGAGAAATGTCCAACAGGGACAGTGGAGCTAGTGTCTCCTAGAGTTCCCTAGGTCTTCCTAGAGCCACATATCAATGTAAAATTTTTGTGAACATTCTCTTCGGTGAATTAATGCTGTGGTAAACCTACTGCATCGTCCTCTCCACAAACCATCTGCCTAGCCGACCGGTGAATCGGGAATCGATGCGCTCAAAGAACAGATGCTTCTCCTGTCCCTGGATGAGCACTGTGAAGCAATCGCCGGAGAAACCGTTATCGGCAGTTCCGGCTGGTCGGAAATCCCGCACTTTTTCGATAGGGAAGGTTCTGCCGTCAGCCCATGTGATCGAAGTTGGCAGCATATAGCCGGTGGAATCAAACTCCGATGCTACTTTGACATAGACGCGTTCCGTTTTCTGGTGTTTGGCCATAGCTGTCACCCCCTCACAGCAGCCCGTACTTCTGCTTGAAAGCACGGACGTCTGCCGCTTTGACTACTTCCAGAGCAGGGATATCTTCTTCGTCCGCCAGATCACGGGCACTTACTTTGCCCAGAACCTTGCCGACGACAGTAACATGGTCATCCTCGTTTTTATCACCATAAGGGAGAGCTCTGTTCAGTGAATACAGCCGGTGGTTCATCAGCTGCTTGATGACGGCGCCATCGGCGGTAGAGCAGATGACAATGTCTCCATCCGTCACATCCTGGGTGTACCTGACGCACACCAGATCGCCATCATAAAAGGCTGGCTCCATACTTGCACCGGACACACGGATCAAAGCATCAGCGGATTCGTTGTACCCGGTCTTTTTTACGAACACATACTCCGGGGGCAGATCAACGAAATCACAGCCGGGGCCGGCAGCCGAAGGCGTGGCCTCCAGCGGAACAAGGTCATAGGATTCTTCCAGGTATCGGTCGCGGGCGTCTATTTCCTCTTCCAGCATGGCGTGGATGGTTTTATCGATGACCTTCTGTCCGACACGGCTTAATTGCCTGTACTGGGAAAGGATAGCGTTTTCATGCGGCGAGGGTATGGAATCATTGGAAAGGCCGAATAGCTCATAGAGAGGGATTCCCAGCATGGAGCAAAGGGTACGGATGGAATCGACCTCCGGGCGGCATTTATCGTTCTCCCAGTTCGTGATCGTGTTGCGGGAAATGCCCATGATTTCAGCCAGTTCAGGCTGGCTCATTTCGTTTTTGTTTCTGTACTTGCGCAGGACTGCACCGAACGATGGCACAGCATCATTTTGCGCATCTGAATTGGGAAGATGCACAACGGTGCGACTTCCGGCGGCTTTTTTTTCTTTTTTGGATGCAAAAGAAGTGCCTTTTATTTGTTTAGACATTGCTTTTCCTCCTTGGACAGGTGGAACATAATGGGTTCTTTTCCACCTTACAGCCTCATTATAGCACAAGAATATTGTGCGTTCAAGATATGAGAGAAAAATATTTTGTGCATACTCTATTGATTTGGATACTCCAGCGGTGTATAATATTGCCATTATGAGATGAGTAAGGAGCTGATAGGATGGAGTATGCGCTGACGCTGAAGGACTTCGGGCAGGGAAAGTCTCCTATCGCCCTGCCTGTGAGCCGCTGTACGCCGCAGAATATGACTGTTCCGCGATGCTTATCGGGCCATTACAGTGACCCGGCACAGCATGGCGTTGTCAAGCAGCATAGTATTGCCCAGCAACATAATGTTGTCAATCTGAATAGCATGACAGCTGATCCTCATCCCTATTCTGCGTTTGAAATACTGCTAAATTGTCTCCATGAGGATATTGGGGGAGTGCTGAACAACTACCTGCAGATGGAGAAAGCCGAGATTCAGCGGGTCGGCGTCCTTCCGAACGCACAGAGGATGCGCCTGCGGGCGTGGCATTACTATAAGACTTTGTCGAAGCTCCAACAGCCAACCGAGGCGACGGTCGTTGATTTCATAATCAAGGGACAGGTTGAAGGGACGGATGGGAATAACAGGATAGAGCTTCAGAATACGGCATTCAGGATGCGGTACATTTTTGACCTGCGCCCCTGCCACCAAAGCTGTATAGGCCCGTTAATCTGGCTGAACGCTCTGTGGAAGGATGATCCGGTTTTCCCAGGGTATTGGATCGAGACGAATGAATACCTGCTGCCGATTCTGCGGGCAAAGGATTATGAGCATGTAGCGCATGATATGCTTGACTGTTATTTTCCTGAGAATCGAAAAGTCATCGGCGGAGACACCACGGTTGTGGAAGCAGAAGAACTAGCGCACAGGATGGGGCAAAGGATAGAAGATGTTCGGTTTGCAGACATGACGATCATGGGGCAGATATACTATGACTACGGGGAAATAGACCTGATCGATGATGAAGGGGCTGTATACCGGAAAAGAATACGTCCAGGCACGATCCTGATAAGCAAGGACAACTGTTCTTCAGCGGCTGTCCGCAACAGTACGATTGTCCATGAATGCTGCCATTTGTATCTGGACAGATGGTTTTTTCTTCTACAGATGATGGCAGGGCGACCATACCAGGCATATTCCAGCAGGAGGAAGGAACATCGCCGGGGAATCCACCGCGGCACAGCTATCGAATGGATGGAGAAGCAATGCGAGAAGCTGCCGGCTTTCCTGCTGATGGAATGTGAGGATACGATGTGCTTTGTCGATCGGACGATGGCGGAACACGGAGGAGTTCGGTCACCGGAAAGCATGCGGCATATGATAGAGCTGCTGGCAAAGAGAAACGGTGTCTCCTTTTCGATGGCTAAATGCAGGATGATCGAATTGGGGTACTATGAGGCAGAGGGAATCCGCGAGTATGTGAATGGTCAGGTCATTCCCGACCACGGGTGCGCTGGTGCATGGCCAGAAAAGGCCACATTTACAATCTCCGCACAGGATGCAGCCAAACTCGCTTGTGCGGATGGTGCATTTGAATCTGCATTGCGAAGTGGCCGTTACCGGTATGTAGAAGGCCATTTTTGTATCGATGATGAACGTTACTGCTATATCGATGAGTATAAGAGGATTCGCCTGACATACTACGCACGGAACCACATTGACGAATGCTGCCTGGCATTCAAGGTCATTGGGTGCAGGATGAAGGGGGAATTCCGGCAAAGTGCTGTATTCAGGAAGAAGGGCGAAACCGGACAATATCCGTCGGGCTATACCCTTGCGGCGGAACCAGGGACAGAGGGCTATGAAAAGGAAAACAGTTGTCTGGTCTCGGACTGTATACTGTGGATGGATATCTACAAAGAACTGGAGGACGAATTTGGGGAATCCATAAAACACATTCTGAAAAGGAAACATCTGACACAGGAGGCACTTGCGGGCATGCTGGGGGTCAGCCCCAAGGCATTGTACAACTATCTGAACTCCGACAGGCCCTCTCTGCCGCATATCGTTGGGATCTGCGTTGCGATGAGCTTACCGTATTACATTTCGATGGAGCTGATCGAGAATGCGGGATATGCGCTTCGCAAATCAGAGATCGATTTTCTTTACCGCCAGTTTCTGCTCCAGTCAGAACAGATTTCGGTAGACCGGTGTGAGGATATTCTCCAGAAACAGGGGTATCCTCCTCTGTTCCGGGGAGAGGGAAACGAGAGAAACCTTCCGCATCAAATGGCGGGGATACAGCCGAAAAAGACAGTAAGAACCACATTGAGGCCGGCAGAGGCCAGATAAGGCAACATGAATACGGTGTATGACCGGGGTGCATTCCAGCATCCCGGCTTTTTTTATGTCCAAAAACGAAAAAAAGTTTTCTGGGAATGCGACAGTAGGTGTCCGGTTTTTGGCCCAAAACCAGACCTATATGGTCGGGAAAATGCCCCTTTGAAAGAGAAATAGTACATGGAAATGCCGGAAAACCGTGTAAATACGTGCTTTTTGAGGCGGACATTTTCCCGACACCTACTGTCGTGGTTTTCCCTGATTTGTCCTGTTATGATATAGCCAGTTCAAGGGACGAGCCCAAGAGAGGGCAGCCCGCGAACAAAAAATAATATCGTAAGCCCGATTCTAGAGAAGGCGAAGGATACCATAGCGGAACTGACAGAACAGCGATTGATTCGCTGATTCTGAAGGTATGCACATGGGATCACTCTGACTATCTCTGGAATCGGGCTTTTTCTGTGTCACCAGTGACAGCCCTCACCGAGATGTGGGAAATTCCCCACACAGGTAGATGCTTCCACAGAGGATGTGGGAAATTCCCCACACGGATAGCCGCCTCCACAGAGGATGTGGGAAATTCCCCACACGGATAGCCGCCTCCACAGAGGATGTGGGAAATTCCCCACACAGAGGAGCGCATCCGCAGAGGATGTGTAGAATCCCCCACATGTGTAGCCCTCCTTGTGTCTGACCAGCCATCGTACCGCTTCGGTATCCTTCCCCTCCCAGAATCCGGGGGAAAGGACAAAACAATGAAGATGAACATGATGGGTCAGAACGTAGCAGGCAGCAACGTAGCAGGTCAGGGCTTTATGCCCGGAGCAGTCGCAATCAACGGTGGCGTGGGCGTGATGGAGATTCGCCGTCCGCAGGTGAACATGGATCTCCTGCCGAGCGTGGATGATGTGATGAACTCCGTGGCGGCGGTAGCAGCGGAGATTGCGGAGAATGCACACATCACCCTCCGGGAACTGAAGACCAAGATCGATGCGGTCACGGAAAAGAAGCTGCCTCAGTACAAGAAGCTCATGGAGCAGAACCCGGTGGCGGTGGCTCAGACCAGCGTGAACGGTGCGACTATCACTGCCTATCAGAACGGCTACGCTGTGTACGAGATGGATGGCGCGCGCTCTGTGATGGCGGTGGATCGTTGCGGGGATTACCGCTACGACTTTAACGATGGGACATATCAGGTGGTGCCGGCAGAAGTCTTTGAGGAAGCGGAGTGGAGCCTGCGTCTGATCATGGAAGGTGAGCGCCGGCTGGAACACAACCTGAACAAAACTAGCAGCAAGTACGAAGCCGCCGTGTTGGAGTGCGATGGCTCCGATTGGTCGGATTCCATCATGGTTGACTTCCTGGAGGAAGAAAATGCCGAGATGCTGGCAGATCAGGAGCTTCGCAGGCTGTATGCCGCAATTGGAAAGCTGACCGAGCGGCAGAGGGAAGTCATCGAGCTGTACTACTTCAAGGGAATGACCCAGCAGGAGATTGCAGAGGAGCTGGGGATCACACAGGTGGCTGTGAACCAGTGCATGAGCAGGGCGATAAAGACTCTGAAAAAGAAATTTTGAAAAAATTGCCGGAGACCCCGTTATAAATTGGCCCCAAACGGTGTGCTTAGTGAAGGGACTACTTCTTCAAGAAAAACAAGGAGGGCAAGAGCATGAACAATGAACATTTTGCCGCGCAGAGCGACATCAAGAATCCCCGTGAGCTGAAGCCACCCGGCGGGGAAGCTGGGGCGAACGCATCCCATGATTCGGTCACGCCCCACGACCCAGCACACAATGGTACAGCATCCCCGAAGAAAATCTTCGTGTGTTCGCCGTACCGTTCGCTGGCGGTGACGGAGGAGAGCCGGAAAGTGGAACTGGAATCCAATCTCCACCGCGCCAAGACCGCCTGTCGCATCCTTACTACCCTCGGCTTCATGCCGCTGGCACCGCACCTCTACTTCACAACCTTTCTGGAAGACGAGGTAAAGCGGGAGAGGGAGAACGGCATCCGGCTGGGGCTTCAGTGGCTAGAGGAAGCTGATGAGGTCTGGGTATTCGGAGACACCATCTCCGAAGGGATGGCGGTGGAAATCGCAAGGGCAAAGGAACTGGCCAAACCGGTCCGCAACCTGCCGGAACCAAGTCGCATGGTGGAGCTGCTCATCAAGGGCATATCCGCTGGTTATAAAGGGCAGTACAAAGCTGCAGAAAGTGAGAGCAACAATGGATAAGAAGAATACGAATCTGGACGAACTGCTGAAGATTATCGCTGCATCCGGGGCTGGCATTCCCGTCGCCGGCATCCGCGTGGTGGTGAAGAAGGTTGATGAAGAGGAGCCTGTGAGTCATGAGGCCGTGGACAAGGAGCCTGTGGACAAGGAGCCGTTGGACCACAAGGCTGTGAGCAAGATGGACACGCCGGCCGCTGAGTGCATGGACGAGCCCGCCGAGACCACCAAGAAGCAGCCCATCAGCATCTGCATCGAGAACCTGCACATCCACATGGATGAACGCATGACCACCAACTACGGCCCCGGC
>ERZ1106950.504-NODE-504-length-38475-cov-5.664784_pt1 | contig 38475 bp, 33 predicted proteins | sample MGYA00403675_ERZ1106950 | MGnify/ENA primary metagenome ERZ1106950 (study PRJEB35170, sample SAMEA104062410) | human gut metagenome | biome: human gut; feature: human-associated habitat; material: faeces | place: Denmark | collected 2012-06-13 ... | reverse complement strand
TCTAGCTGTCCGCCGAATATGGCACAGGTGTCCGTTTAGGCTGGCAATCTGCAAATGGAAGAAAGCTGTGAAACGGCATTGCGCCAGATCGATGAACACATGTATGCAAAAGAGTTTGAAGACAGCTATGATCAGGTTCTCTGCTATGGAATTTCTTTCTATAAGAAACGCTGTCTGGTAAAGAAAATTCACTCGTGAACTCGTGAAATTCATGATTACTGGAAAGATACAGAACTGTTGCGAATCATTATCTAAAAGACCGCATAATCTGTCATAGACATTCCTTTTTGGGAGAATGGATATGAAGCGATTATGCGGTCTCATGCTGTTCTGCGTGGGTTTCGGCATGACCTGGGCCTTGATATTGCCGACAACCTTTTTTCTTGTGATTACGGCGGCAGCGCTTATGATCGTGGGATATAATCTGTTTTGCGGGTAAAACAGGACAGATGAGTGATACCGGATCTGCAATTCTGATTTTTCGGGCAAAGGAGTCGAAAAACGGCACACCGCATTCTTGTTACTTTCGTGATGAGCAGGTGTGCCAAAAATTTTTATCAAGACGCAGAGCAGACGTTTGATATATAGGAATGTTTTTGATATAATGTAAACACGGAGGCATAAAGATGGAGAGGAGGACTTTTATGGGTCCAATTTTTGAGGGCGATGGGTGGTTTTGCGTGATAGCAATCATTGTTTCGGAGCTTTTAGCGGATATTCCCTGGCTGTCAGATCAACTGAGACTCCCGGGAATCGTGATGATCTCACTGATTTTTGCCCTGTTTTACGGGCCGGAACCAAAGCGGATCTCGAAAAAAATTTTCGTGGGAGGAGTAGTGGCCCTTACGGTCGCTTCGCTGCTTGGAGAGCTGGTCGGGAATTTTATTGGAAAAGGTATCTGAATCGTTCTGTTGGGAATGCAGATCTGAATAAAAAAATATGCGGGCACATGAAAAAGGCACCCTCACATGAGGATGCCTTCATTTCATTTCCCTATCTTGTAAAAGGAGGATTAAGCTCTCTCAACGAGACCGGATCTTAAGCAGGAAGTGCATACATACATCTTGCGGGAGCCGCCGTTAACCTTAACCTTTACAGATTTTACATTCGCGTTCCAGATTTTATTGGATCTTCTATGGGAATGGCTTACTCCATTACCAAAGTGAGCCGCCTTTTCGCAAATAGCACATTTAGCCATGATTCCACCTCCTTAATCATTCATACGGTTGGATGCAAAAATCCATAACATGGATATCATAGCAGAAGATTGCGTATTTTGCAAGCAAAATTTTTAAAAATTTCACATTTTTTTGAAAAATAGGTGGAATCCCATGGACAGAGAAAACGGGATATGGTATATTAAGGTTATCAAAGTTCAATAAGAAAGGAACTTTTGCGCCTTGATATCAGGATACGGCGCTTATAATCAGTAGGAATGGAGGCTTAGCGTATGAAGGGATGTATTAACAATAAAATGGGACAGATCCAGATCGACACCGATGTTATCGCTCTTTATGCCGGCACGACAGCGGTAGAATGCTTTGGAATCGTGGGAATGGCTGCAGTAAGTATGAAAGACGGTCTGGTAAAGCTTTTAAAGAGAGAAAGCCTGACTCACGGAATCAATGTTACGATCAATGATAATGCAATTGAAATCGACTTCCACGTAATCGTATCCTATGGCGTCAGCATCTCGACCGTAGCGGATAACCTGATCGAGAGTGTGAAATACAAAGTAGAAGAGTTCACGGGAATGCCGGTTGAAAAGATCAATATCTTTGTTGAAGGCGTTCGAGTGATAGATTAAGGAGGAAGTAAAATCCATGGAATTAAAGTCCGTAGATGCCGCTCTCTTACAGAAAGCGGTTCTGGCCGCAGCGAAAGGCCTTGAGGCAAAAAAAGAATGGATTAACGAATTAAACGTATTCCCGGTTCCGGACGGTGATACGGGTACGAATATGACCATGACGATCATGGCCGCAGCAAGAGAGGTGGCAGCGATCGAAAATCCGACAATGGAATCCATCGCGAAAGCCCTCTCATCCGGTTCCTTAAGAGGCGCCCGCGGTAACTCCGGCGTTATCTTATCCCAGTTATTCCGCGGTTTCACAAAGGAGATCAAGGAATCCAATGAGATTACCGTGACAACTCTGGCAAACGCGTTTACCCGCGCGACTGAGACTGCTTATAAAGCAGTTATGAAGCCGAAGGAAGGTACGATCTTAACAGTTGCAAAGGGAATGGCAGAAAAGGCCGTTGATCTTGCGACACAGACTGACGATGTGATCGACTTCCTGACCCAGGTGATCGAGGAAGGTGACTATGTATTAAGCCAGACTCCGGAGATGCTCCCGGTATTAAAACAGGCGGGCGTAGTTGACTCCGGCGGACAGGGCCTGATGCAGGTCATGAAGGGCGGTCTTGACGGTCTTTTAGGAAAAGGGATCCCGTTTGATGCGGTCGCTCCGGCCTCCGGAAATGAAGGATCCGCAAAACCGAAGGTGGCTGCAGGAAGTGATGATCTTTCCACATCGGATATTAAATACGGCTACTGCACTGAGTTCATCGTAAACGTGGAAAAACCGTACGATATGGAGGAAGAGAAGAAGTTTAAAGAATATCTGGAATCCATCGGTGACTGTGTTGTCGTTGTCTCCGATGACGATATCATCAAAGTCCATGTTCACACGAACCATCCGGGTCTCGCGTTCGAGAAAGGCTTAACCTACGGTTCCCTTTCCAGAATGAAAATCGACAATATGCGCGAGGAGCACCACGAGCGTCTGATCCAGAACGCGTCGAACGTTGCCCAGACACCGGATGCCCCGGCGGAGGCAAAAGAAGAAGCTCCGGCTGCAGATGAGCCGAGAAAGCCATACGGATTTATCGCTGTCTCCATCGGCGAAGGTCTCGGCGAGATCTTTAAGGGGATCGGTGCCGACTATCTGATCGAGGGCGGCCAGACGATGAACCCGAGTACCGAAGATATGTTAAATGCCATCGATAAGGTCAACGCTGACGTGATCTATATCCTTCCGAACAACAAGAACATCATTCTTGCCGCAGAGCAGGCAAAGAGTCTTGTGGAAGATAAGAAGATCTTCGTCGTTCCGTCAAAGACCGTACCGCAGGGAATCGCAGCTCTCATCAACTTCCTCCCGGATCTTTCTCCGGAAGAGAACCTTGAGAACATGACTGCTGAGATGGGACATATCCGTACCGGCCAGATCACCTACGCAGTCCGCAATACAAACATTGACGGAATGGAGATCCACGAGGGCGATATCATGGGAATCGGCGATTCCGGCATGCTGGCAGTCGGTCAGGATGTGGAGGAGACGGTTCTTGAAACCTTAAAACGCATGGTGGATGATGAATCAGAACTCATCAGCGTCTACTACGGCGAAGATGTGACGGAAGAGAAGGCCGAAGCGCTCGTAAAGAAGGCGCATGAAGCATTCCCGAACTGTGAAGTGGAATTAAACGACGGCGGTCAGCCGATCTATTATTACCTGCTCTCTGTAGAGTAAGCAGAAAAGTGTCCCGGAAATTGCAGGAACCGCTCAGAGTGTTTCTGTACGATCCTGTATTTCCCGACATATGTACAACGACAGAAAAAGCTGCTCCTTTTGGTCAAGAGACCTGACGAGGCAGCTTTTTCCGTTGCCGCCCGGTTGAAAGGAATAGTCCGCGGCGGATCCTGGCATGCAGATATGAGGCCAGAAGAAATGAGAAAGGAGCATGAAACCGATGGCAAACGACCAGTCCATAGAGACCTTAAAAGGGATCGGAGAAAAAACAGCAAAACTTTTTGAGAAAGTCGGGATCCGCACCATCGATGACCTGCTCCATTACTATCCGAAGGGATATGACACGTACAGGGAGCCGAAGGCGATCGGCGAGCTCTCCGAGGATGAGACCGGCGCTGTAGAGGGCTTTTTAAAGAGCGGAGCGACCGGCGTCCATATCAATGGGCTCTCGATCGTCCAGGCGACGATCAGCGACATGACAGGGAAACTGCGCCTTGTCTGGTATCATATGCCGTACCTGAAAAATACGCTCCGTCCGGACAGTCACTTTATTTTCCGCGGACGTGTGATCCGGAAGAAGAACGGTCTCACAATGGAACAGCCCCAGATGTTTAAACCGGAGGCATATGAGGAACTTTTATCCAGCATGCGCCCGGTCTATGCACAGACAAAAGGTCTTGGAAATAAGACGATCACCTCCGCAGTCGAACAGGCGCTCGCGATCCGCACCCTGGAGAGGGATTATCTTCCGGCCAGCTTAAGGATCTCCAACGAACTTGCGGAGTATAATTTTGCGATCGAGCACATCCACTTTCCGGCAAACGAGGAAGACCTGAGATTTGCGAGAAAGCGGCTCGTCTATGACGAGTTCTTCTTCTTTCTTCTGGCTGTGCGCCATTTAAAGGAAAAACGCCAGAACATCCGGAGCCCGTTTCATGTAGAAAAGCAGGAAGAATGCAGAAGACTCCTGAAAGATCTGCCGTACAGGCTCACGAATGCCCAGCTGAGGACCCTGGAGGAGGTGCTGGGAGACTTAAAGAGCGGCTCCGTCATGAACCGCCTGATCCAGGGAGACGTTGGTTCCGGCAAGACGATCATCGCGGTCCTGGCACTCCTGGCGGTCTGTGAAAATGGGTATCAGGGCGCGCTGATGGTCCCGACTGAAGTCCTCGCGAGACAGCACTATGAGTCTGTGGCGGAATTGTTTGCCGCACATGGAGTCGAAAAGGAAGTGGTGCTCATCACCGGATCCATGACGGCAAAGGAAAAACGGCTTGCCTACGAAAAGGTTGCTTCGCACGAAGCGGATATCATCATCGGCACGCATGCCCTGATCCAGGAGAAGGTCGTCTATGACAATCTGGCGCTCGTCATTACGGATGAGCAGCACCGTTTCGGCGTCGCCCAGCGGGAAATGTTTGGAAGCAAGGGACAGTTGCCGCATGTGCTCGTCATGAGCGCGACGCCAATCCCGAGGACCCTGGCGATCATCCTGTACGGGGATCTCGACATCTCTGTAATTGATGAACTTCCGGCGAACCGTCTCCCGATCAAAAACTGCGTGGTCGACAAGAGCTACCGCCCGCGCGCCTACCGTTTTATCGAAAACGAGGTAAAAAATGGGCGCCAGGCATACGTGATCTGCCCGATGGTGGAGGAGAGCGAGATGATCGAGGCGGAGAATGTCCTGGACTACACGAAGATTTTAAGGGAAAATCTGCCGGGGATCCGGGTCGAATACCTCCACGGAAAGATGAAGGGAAAAGAGAAGAATAAGATCATGGAAGAATTTGCCGCAGGGAATATCCAGGTCCTGGTCTCCACCACCGTTATCGAGGTCGGCGTCAATGTGCCGAACGCAACGGTGATGATGATCGAGAATGCCGAACGGTTCGGCCTTGCACAGCTCCACCAGCTTAGGGGGCGCGTCGGGCGCGGAGACAAGCAGTCCTACTGCATCATGGTCAACGCGTCCGGAAACAAGGAGAAGAACCGGCGTCTGGAGGTCCTAAATAAATCCAACGACGGCTTTTACATCGCTTCCGAGGATCTCAAACTCAGGGGCCCGGGGGATCTCTTCGGGATCCGCCAGAGCGGCGATCTCGAATTCCAGCTGGCGGATATCTATACGGATGCCGTGACACTGAAAAAGGTGTCCGAGGATGTGAACCGGCTTCTGGCGAGGGATGAGAACCTGGAAGAGGAAGAAAACCGGGAACTGAGAAAGCGGCTTGACCGGTTTATGGAAGAGAAGTACGAGAAGCTGAATTTATAGAAAAAGAGGAGAATGACACACATGACGAGACTTGATGAACTCTTATATGAAATGACACGCTATGACGATAAGGATGTACGACGGATCCAGCACTTTTTAAAGGTGCATGAGTTTGCGAGACTGATCGGTCTCGCGGAGAACCTCGATCCATACACCCAGGAGGTCCTGGAGGCCGCAGCGATCGTTCATGATATCGGAATTCACAAGGCAGAAGAGAAATATGGACGGAATACCGGAAAATATCAGGAGATGGAAGGTCCGGGAGAGGCACGGACGATGCTCACGGCGCTTTCCTGGCCGCAGGAGGTCATTGACCGCGTCTGCTATCTCGTGGGACACCACCATACCTACGACAATATTGACGGAATGGATTACCAGATCCTCGTGGAGGCGGACTTCCTTGTCAACCTCTTTGAGGACGGCTCCACGCCGGATATGCAGAAAAACGTATTTATCCGGAATTTCCGGACGGAGGGCGGAAAACGCCTGTTCCGCCTGATGTTCGAGAGCGGAGAAAACGAAAAATAAACCGCCTGGACCCAATGGTGCCGGGCAGCAACGATGATTGAAAGTAAGAGGAAAGAATCTATGATGATCGAACTGAAACAGGTGTTTTCAGGAAAGCGCCTGGAGGAGGTCCATGCACTCTATGAGACCGCCTTCCCGGCATGTGAGAAAAAGCCGTTTTCCATGATCACCGCCGGTCAGGAGACAGGACTTGTCGAGATCTTGGCGATCGAGGAGAATAACGGATTTCTCGGTCTCGCCATCATGGCGAAAGCAGGAGACCGCGTCCTGCTCGATTATTTTGCGATCGCTGATCAGGCGCGCGGACATGGCGTGGGATCCGCAGCGCTTAGGGCGCTTCGCGAGAAATATCAGGGCATGCGGCTCATCATCGAGATCGAGAGTACAAAATGTGTGGATGAGGAGGAACTTTTCCTTCGTACACGCCGGAAGAAGTTCTATCTCCGGAACGGGTTCACGATGCTGCCCTACGATATCGATCTCTGGGGAACCGAGATGGAGATGCTGTCGAACGGAATGCCGTGCTCCTATGAGGAGTATCGGGATATCTACACGACTGCGTTCGGGGAAAAGGTCTCGGACCAAATCCACTTTTTGCGGGAGGTTCCGGCGGCGGAGGAAATCTGATCACAGATAGAGCAGAAATGATCCGCATGGGACCGCGTGATCAGGGATATTGCCGCTTTGGAAAGAAAAGGTATGGCAAATTCACAAAAAGTACACAGTGGTGTGCTATAGTTGGCACAAATAAAGTTTTGCCAACAATTAACGATGAGAGGATTACAAAATATGAAAAAACATGTATTATTAGGAGCACTGCTCCTGACTGCAGCACTTTCTGCAAGCATTACCGGCTGTTCTTCTTCCGGCACAAAAGAATCCGGCTCTCCAAAGGTGGAAGTCGCTGAGATCCGTGATGAGACCGTGGAACCTGACTTTTCCGGCGCTGATATCGAGGTATATTCCTTAAATGCACCGATCGACTTCGATTATTCCAGTGCGGACACCGACATGATCTTTAAAAAGAAGGACGGAGTATGGCTGGATGCCATGGATTCCGCGATCCCGATCAATCAGGATAAATTTGATGCGATGGCCCGGAACTTCTTAAATCTCCACGCAGTTTCCGAGATCGCGGATGCAGACGGCAGTGATCTTTCTTCTTACGGGCTGAGCGAACCGGCATATACGGTTACGATCACAGATGGAGAAAAAGGAGCAATCACCATGGATATCGGAAATCAGGACGCCGATGGCAATTATTACCTTTCCGATGAAAAGAAGATCTACACGATAAAGGCTGCCACCGTGGATTCCCTGGTATTCGATTACTCTACACTTGTTGTCCGTGACGGTCTTGATCTTCAGATCTCCCCATCGGATATTCAGAGTGTCTCCATCACAATGGATGGAAAGACAACGACCATCAGCAGCTCCGATACGGAAGCGATGACGAAGATCGCAGACGGGATCAACAACCTCAAGGCATTTGATTATGCGAGCTATCATATCCTGAGTCAGGAACTTACAAATGCAGACCTGACGACGGATACGCGCAACACCTTCCAGGCAGAGCTTACGGTAAACGGAGAGAAGAAATCTCTCACAGTCTATGTCGGAACCTATGCAAATCCAGATCAGACATACCGTTATATCCAGCTTGACGGTTCCAACATGATCATGGTGGTCGACAATAATGTCGTTTTGAATCTTTTAAACGGAATGATCCCGGAAAAAGATCTTCAGTAATGCGGAAGAAACTTGTTTTGCAAAGTTTCTGAAAATTTTCCAGGTCAGAAGGCAAGGAAAAGGAGAGAGAATCTACCTTTTCCTTGCCTTTTTTTCTTGTTTGAGCTATTATAATACATAACTTTGAAAATAAAGGAGAGAAAAACATGAATCGATTACTCGATCTCTTCCTTACGTTTGCCAGAATCGGCGGTCTTACCTTTGGCGGCGGATATGCGATGCTTCCGATCCTCCAGAGAGAAGTCGTTGAGAAAAAAAAATGGACAACGGAAGAAGAACTTATGGACTATTACGCGATCGGACAGTGTACTCCGGGCGTTATCGCGGTAAATACAGCGACTTTCGTCGGTCAGGGACTCGCAGGTCCGATCGGCGGTATTGTTGCAACCCTGGGAGTTGTATTCCCGTCCCTGATCATCATCACGGTCATCGCAGCGTTTATCCAGAACTTCGCACACCTTGCGATCGTCCAGAACGCTTTCGCGGGGATCCGTGTCTGTGTCTGCGTCCTGATCTTCAATGCGGTCGTAAAGCTCTGGAAAAAAGCGGTCGTCGATAAGCCGACACTTGTGATCTGCGTGCTCGTGATCCTCGGCTCCGCGCTGACAGATCTTTCCCCGATCGTATTTGTAATTTTTGCGGCGGTTGTTGGAATTATCCTGAAGAATAAGGAGGTGGCTTCCAAATGATGATCCTGATCCGATTATTCTTCGAATTTTTCAAAGCCGGACTCTTCGCGATCGGCGGCGGAATGGCGACACTGCCGTTCCTCTATAATATCTCCGACAAGACCGGATGGTTCACTTACGGACAGCTTGCCGATATGGTGGCGATCTCCGAGTCCACACCGGGACCGATGGGCGTCAACATGGCAACCTATGTCGGCTTTACAACGGCCGGACCGGTCGGCGCAGTCATTGCCACACTCGGTCTGATCACACCGTCGATCATCGTGATCCTGATCATTGCCGGCTTCTTAAAGGCATTTAAGACAAACAAATATGTCCAGAACGCCTTTTACGGTCTCCGCCCGGCCTCCACAGGCCTGATCGCGGCGGCAGGACTTTCCGTCCTTTCACTGGTCCTTCTTCATAAGGACGCCTTCGCGGCGAGCGGAAAGATCACAGACCTGATCAGTATCCGCAGCATCGTCCTTCTCGTGGTGCTCTACTATTTCACCGCGATCTGCAAAAAAACAAAAGGACTTCACCCGGTAGCGTTCATCGCGGCTTCCGCTGTGATCGGGATCGTGCTCCGGTTCGGTGGAGTATAAATTTCAGTACATCAGCCTGTGGGGGATCTTCCGCAGGCTTTTTATTTACGCGAACAGCGAGCCAAAGTCCGCGCTTGCGCGAGACCCTGGCGACTGTCGCGATAACAAGGGGAAACCCGCGAAGCGTGTTTTCATCTGCTTTTCGAATATATGTTCGATAGAAAACACTTGCAATTCTGGAAGTTTTGAGTGTATAATAGGAAAAGCTGACTACAAAACATGGCCGGAGCATTATGCAGCGGCCACGAAAATAAAAATGAAACTGCGGCGGGGAAATGCTCTCTGCCGCAGTTTATGACTTATAATTGGAGGTCTTTACATGGCGAAAGCACAGTATAATGCTGACAGTATCACCGTACTGGAAGGACTGGAGGCAGTCCGCAAACGTCCCGGAATGTACATCGGAGGCGTTGGAACTAAGGGCTTAAACCATTTGATATACGAAATCGTCGACAATGCGGTGGACGAGCACCTGGCCGGATTCTGTACAGAGATCACGGTAACGCTGGAGGCGGACGGATCCTGTACCGTAAAAGACAACGGCCGCGGGATCCCGGTGGAGATGCACAAAAAAGGCGTCTCCGCAGAGCGCGTGGTCCTCTCAACTCTTCACGCGGGCGGAAAATTCGACAATAATTCTTATAAGACCAGCGGCGGACTTCACGGCGTCGGTTCTTCTGTTGTAAACGCTCTGTCGGAACGGATGAAGGTCAAAATTTCCAGAGATGGAAAAGTATATTATGATGAATATGAGAAAGGGCATCCGGTCGTTGAGCTGAAGGACGGTCTTCTTCCGGTGATCGGAAAATCGAAGGAGACGGGAACGGAGATCAACTTCCTGCCGGATCCAACGATCTTTGAGAAGACAAAATTTAAGGCGGAGTGGCTGAAGAGCCGCCTTCATGAATCTGCATACTTAAACCCGAAGCTGATCCTTCACTATGTAAATAAACGTGCGGGCGAAGAGGAAAGCGTAACTTACCATGAGCCTGACGGGATCGTCGCTTATGTCCGTGAACTGAACAACGGAAAAGAACCGATCCATGAGCCGGTATATTTTAAGGGCAGTGTAGACCAGATCGAAGTGGAAGTCGCATTCCAGTTTGTGGACGCCTTTGAGGAGAATATCCTCGGATTCTGCAACAACATCTTTACCCAGGAGGGCGGATCCCACCTGGTGGGCTTTAAGACGAAATTTACCCAGCTGATCAACTCCTACGCGAGGGAACTCGGCATCTTAAAGGAGAAAGACAGCAACTTTACCGGTGCTGACACGAGAAACGGCATGACGGCCGTTGTCGCCGTAAAACACCCGGATCCGATCTTTGAGGGACAGACAAAGACAAAACTTGCCAGTGCCGATGCGACAAAGGCCGTGTTCACGATGACAGGGGAGGAGCTGGAGCGCTTCTTTGACCGTAACCTTGACACCTTAAAAGCGATCATCGCCTGTGCAGAAAAATCCGCGAAGATCCGGAAAGCGGAGGAAAAAGCAAAGACAAACATGCTCTCCAAGTCAAAGTTCTCCTTCGACAGCAACGGAAAACTTGCAAACTGCGAGAGCCGTGATCCGTCGAAATGTGAGATCTTCATCGTCGAGGGAGATTCCGCCGGCGGTTCCGCAAAGATGGGAAGAAACCGTCAGTTTCAGGCGATCCTGCCGATCCGCGGAAAGATCTTAAACGTGGAAAAGGCATCGATGGACAAGGTTCTGGCAAACGTCGAGATCAAGACGATGATCAACGCGTTCGGCTGCGGATTTTCTGAAGGTTATGGAAATGACTTTGATATCACAAAACTGAAATATGATAAGATCGTCCTGATGACCGATGCCGATGTGGACGGAAGCCATATCGACACCCTGCTCCTGACGTTCCTCTACCGCTTTATGCCGGAGCTGATCTACGACGGTCACGTTTATATCGCGATGCCGCCGCTCTACAAGGTCGTTCCGAAGCGCGGGGAAGAGCACTATCTGTACGATGACAAGGCGTTAGAAGAGTACAGAAGGAGCCATTCCGGGGACTTTACGCTTCAACGCTACAAAGGTCTCGGTGAGATGGACGCGGACCAGCTCTGGGAGACGACTTTAAACCCGGAAAACCGTGTCTTAAAGCGGGTGGAGATCGAAGATGCCCGTATGGCGAGTGAGGTGACGGAGCTTCTGATGGGAAGCGATGTCCCGCCGAGAAAGAAATTTATCTATGATCATGCCGATGAGGCGGAGATCGACGCATAAAAGGAGAAGTTACCATGTCTGAAAAAATATTGCGAACTGAATATTCGGAGGAGATGCAGAAGAGCTATCTGGACTACTCCATGAGCGTCATCACCTCACGAGCGATCCCGGATGCCAGGGACGGTTTAAAGCCGGTACAGCGCCGAGTTCTCTATGATATGAGCGAGCTCCATCTGGACCACGACAAGCCGCACCGGAAATCGGCCCGTATCGTCGGCGATACGATGGGTAAATATCATCCGCACGGTGACAGCTCAATCTATGAGACGTTAGTCGTATTATCCCAGGATTTCAAAAAAGGAATGGCTCTGGTGGATGGTCACGGAAACTTCGGCTCGATCGAAGGTGACGGCGCTGCAGCCATGCGATACACTGAGGCGCGCTTAAAGAAGTTCGCGGAAGAAGTTTATTTAAAAGATCTTGATAAGACCGTGGATTTCGTCTCGAACTACGATGAGACGGAAAAAGAGCCGGAAGTCCTTCCGGTCCGTGTGCCGAACCTTCTCGTAAACGGCGCGGAGGGAATCGCAGTCGGAATGAGCACCAGCATCCCGACCCACAATCTGGGCGAAGTGATCGATGCGGTGAAGGCGTATATCGACAACCGCCTTCTCACCGTGGAAGAACTGATGGAATATATGCCGGGACCGGATTTCCCGACCGGAGGTATTATCGCGAACAAGAGCGATCTTTTACAGATCTATGAAACCGGGACCGGAAAGATCAAGCTCCGCGGAAAGATCGAGGTGGAGCTCGGAAGAAGAAAAGCGGACCGCGACAAGCTCGTGATCACAGAGATCCCATACACGATGATCGGCGCCGGGATCAACAAACTGCTCGTCGATATCGCCGATCTCGTGGAGACGAGAAAACTCACCGATGTGGTGGACATCTCGAACCAGTCAAACAAAGAAGGCATCCGAATCGTCCTGGAGCTCAAGAAGGACGCCGATGTCAATAAGATCAAGGCGATCCTCTACAAGAAGACGAAGCTGGAGGACACTTACGGCGTCAATATGCTGGCGATCGATGAGGGACGCCCGGAGACGATGAACCTCAAACAGATCTTAAATACGTTCCTGGAATTCCAGTACCGGAATATGACGAAGAAGTACAATGTGCTCCTCGAAAAGGAACTGGAGAAGAAAGAGGTTCAGGAAGGTCTCATCGAGGCCTGCGACGTGATCGACCTGATCATCGCCGTACTCCGCGGCTCAAAGAACATGAAGGACGCGAAGGAATGCCTGATGACGGGAAATACCGAAAAGATCAGATTCCGTGTGCCGGGCTTTGAGGAGGATGCAAAGAATCTTCACTTTACCGAGCGCCAGGCGACAGCGATCCTCGAGATGCGCCTCTATAAGCTGATCGGCCTCGAGATCCTTGCACTCCAGAAATCGTATAAAGAGACCCTGCGGAAGATCCGGGAATATCAGCATATCCTCTCCAACCAGAAAAACATGGACGTTGTCATCAAGGAAGATCTCGATGCGATCAAGGCAGAGTTCGCAGAGCCGAGAAGAACACTCATCGAGGACGGCGAGGAGATGGTCTATGTGGAGGCGAAGGAAGCAGCGAAGGAAGTGATCTTCGTTATGGACCGCTTCGGCTACTGCAAGACGATGGACCGCTCCATCTATGAGAGAAACCAGGAAACGGTGGACAGCGAGAATGTCCGCGTCCTCCCGGTGATGACAGATGATAAACTCTGCATGTTCTCTGATACCGGAACCATGTATCAGGTGAAAGTCGCCGAGTTCCCTGCGCTCAAAATGAAGGATAAAGGAATCCCTATCGAGAATGTCAGCAAATTTGACGGCAAGACGGAGACACTTCTCTTTATGCTTCCGGCTTCCGGCCTTGCAGGGAAAAAGTTCCTGTTCGCGACATCCCAGGCATCCGTAAAGATCGTTCCCGGTGAGGAATTTATGACGGCAAACAAGACCGTTGTCGCAACGAAGCTCGCCGAAGATGATAAACTTGTGGAGATCCGGGAAATCGGCACGGAAGTCGACGGGGAGCGAGATGTGGTTCTCCAGACTGTGGATGGAATGTTCTTAAAATTCCCGCTCGCGGAGATCCCGGAACTTAAAAAGAACAGCCGCGGCGTTCGCGGGATCCGTCTCGAAAAGGAAGATACGCTGGAACATGTCTATCTGCCGGATGTCGACGGAACTGCTCACTATAAAGGAAAAGAAGTTGCCCTCGGACGGTTAAAAGCCGCAAAGAGGGATGGAAAAGGGACGAAAGTTCGGTTATAATATAATATATAGGAATAGCATTCGATAAAAAAGGAGGAACTACCATGAACGTACCAACACCTCATATCGCAGCAAAAGAAGGCGAGATCGCACCTTCCATCTTACTTCCGGGCGATCCGCTCCGTGCAAAATTTATCGCTGAGAATTTCCTTGCAGGAGCAAGACAGTTTAATGCCACAAGAAATATGTTCGGTTATACCGGATTTTACCGTGATAAACCTGTTTCCGTCATGGGAACGGGAATGGGATGCCCGTCGATCGGAATTTACACCCACGAGCTCATCGAGGGATACGGAGTAAAGAAACTGATCCGTGTAGGCACGACAGGAGCGATCTCCGAAGATGTTCATATCCGTGATCTCGTATTCGCCATGGGCGCGTGCACACAGACAAACTATGTGAAGGAATTCGGACTTCCGGGAGACTTCGCTCCGATCGCAGACTTTGGTCTTCTGATCAAGGCAGTCTTCAATGCGGAGCAGGAAAATCTTCCTTACCATGTAGGAAATGTCCTCACATCGGATCTTTTCTATGAGCCGGAAAAGAAAAAGCATGACGGACTCCAGTTCGCCGATATGGGAGTTCTCGCAGTGGAGATGGAGACAGCTGCTCTCTACGCGAACGCTGCTCTCGGAAAAGCGCGGGCACTCTCCATCATGACCGTATCCGATTCCATGGTGACAGGAGAGAAGACGACCGCCGAGGAACGCGAGACTTCCTTTGCAGATATGATCCGCGTAGCGCTTGAGGTCATTTAATGCTTGCATTTTTTGTCATTTTGAGTTAGGATAGACATCAACACGAATGTTGCGTACATGGAGACATATGTCCGTGACGGGTGGAAAAATGGCAAGCCGTCAACTGAAGATGACTGTCAGGCAAAGATGAGGAGATATGTGTGATGGAAAAGAAACTTAGAGTTGGTATCCTTGGAGCAACAGGTATGGTAGGACAGAGATTTATCTCTCTCCTTGAAAACCACCCATGGTTTGAAGTGACGACCGTGGCTGCCAGCCCGCGTTCTGCAGGAAAGACATATGAGGAGGCTGTTGGAGGCCGTTGGAAAATGACGACTCCGATGCCGGAAAAAGTAAAAAATTTAGTCGTTATGAATGTAAACGACGTTGATGCCGTATCAAGGACCGTTGATTTCGTATTCAGCGCCGTTGATATGACAAAAGAAGAGATCCGTGCGATCGAGGAAGCTTACGCAAAGACAGAGACACCGGTTGTATCCAACAACAGCGCTCACCGCTGGACACCGGATGTTCCGATGGTGATCCCGGAGATCAACCCGGAGCACTTTGACGTGATCAAATTCCAGAAGCAGAGACTCGGCACAACACGCGGATTCATCGCGGTAAAACCGAACTGCTCGATCCAGAGCTACACTCCGGCCCTCAGTGCATGGAGAGAGTTTGAGCCGTATGAAGTAGTCGCTACTACATACCAGGCGATCTCCGGAGCAGGAAAGACTTTCAAGGACTGGCCTGAGATGGTCGAGAACGTGATCCCGTACATCGGCGGCGAGGAAGAGAAGAGCGAGCAGGAGCCGCTCAGGATCTGGGGCCACTTAGAGGGCGGCGTGATCGTAAAGGCAAAAGAGCCGGTGATCACATGCCAGTGCGTCCGTGTGCCGGTATTAAACGGTCATACAGCTGCTGTATTTGTAAAGTTCAGAAAGAAAGCATCTAAAGAACAGCTCATCGAAAAACTCGTAAGCTTCAAGGGACTTCCGCAGGAGTTAGAGCTTCCGAGCGCACCGAAGCAGTTCATCCAGTACATGGAAGAGGACAATCGTCCGCAGGTTAAGCTGGATGTCGATTTCGAGAACGGAATGGGCGTATCCATCGGACGTTTAAGAGAAGATACCGTCTACGACTGGAAGTTCATCGGTCTGTCCCACAATACAGTCCGCGGCGCTGCAGGCGGAGCAGTCCTCTGCGCAGAGCTTCTCACAAAGCAGGGATATATCACAGCAAAATAAAAACAAGGGGCCCGCTTTTTCGCGGGCTCTTTTTACGAAGAGGAGGTATTATCATGTCAGTAACAAAAGAGCATTTTGGGGAGATGCCGGATGGAAGAGAAGTAAGCCTCTACACGATCAAAAATAAAAACGGGCTGATGGCATCCGTCACAGATCTGGGGGCTGTCTGGGTCCGCATGATCGTTCCGGACAAAAACGGGGTTATGGACGATGTGATGCTGGGGTTTGACGATGCTGCCGGTTATTTAAAGAACGGTCCGCACTTCGGTTCCGTCGTCGGTCGTATCGCAAACCGCACCGGAAAAGGAAGATTTTCCCTGAACGGGACCGAATACACACTGGCGATCAATAACGGTCCGAATAATCTCCACAGCGGTCTTAATTACTACGACGCAAGACTCTGGAATGCGAAGGAAGAGTCGGAAAACAGCGTCACTTTTACACTCTTAAGTCCGGACGAGGATCAGGGCTATCCGGGAAACGCCATCGTATCCGTCACCTACACGCTGACTGACGAGGACATGCTGACACTGACTTACCGCGTTCTTTCCGATGCGGATACGCCTGTGAACCTGACAAATCACGGATACTTTAACCTTCTTGGAAACAATGGCGGTTCTGTCCTGGAGCACCAGGCGCGGATCCTTGCCGATTTTTATACTCCGTCCGATGAGACGTCGATCCCGACCGGTGAGATTCTTCCGGTAAAGGGAACTCCGATGGACTTTACGGACTTTCATGTGATCGGAGAGCGGATCGATGAAGATTTCGACCAGCTTGTTCAGGGACATGGCTATGATCATAACTGGTGCCTCTCCCACGTCCGCGGTGATTTTGCCCTCTCCGCGCAGATCTTCTCCGAGGAAAGCGGAAGAGCCATGGATGTCTATACGGATCAGCCGGGGGTCCAGTTCTATACGGCAAACTGGCTGGAGCAGGGGAACGGAAAATCAGGTGCTTTCTACCATGCGAGAACTGCTTTCTGCTTTGAGACCCAGAACTTCCCGGATGCAGTCAACAAGCCTCATTTCCCGTCACCGATCGTAAAAGCTGGAAAAGAGTGGAAATCCGTGACAGGATACCATTTCTATATTCATGAGTAAAGGACCAAAAATGAAAAATTTAAATGAACGCAGCGTCAGGATCCTGGCATCACTGGGGCTGATCCTGACGACCATGATCTGGGGTTTTGCCTTCGTTGTGATGAAGAATTCCGTGGATCTGATCCCGCCGACGTATCTTCTGGCGATCCGTTTTTCCATGTCTGCGGTCCTGCTTGCCCTGTTATTTCATAAAAATCTGTTCGCAGCGGACCGCCAGACGATCCTCTGCGGCGCGATCCTGGGAATATTCCTCTGCCTGTCCTACCAGTTCCAGACTTACGGTCTGAAATACACGACGGCCAGCAAAAACGCCTTTATCACGACCCTGTATGTGATCATTGTACCGTTTTTCTACTGGATCGTCAGCAAAAAGAGACCGACAGGGCGAAATATCGCTGCAGCGTTTATCGCAGTCATCGGTCTCGCACTTTTATCTCTGCAGGGCGACCTCACGATCAATTTCGGAGATTTTCTGACACTGGTGTGCGGTCTGATGTTCGCAGTCCATATGGTATTTATCGACAAATTCACGGAGCACCATGATCCGATCGCACTGACCGTGATCCAGATCCTTGCGGCTGCCATCATCAACTGGATCTGCGCGCCGTTTCTCGACGGATCCTTTGATTTCGCGGTCCTGGCGAATCAGTCTCTGATCGTAGGCCTGTTGTACCTTGCAGTTTTCTCGACGACCGTATCGTATCTCTTACAGAATATCGGTCAGAAATATTTAAGCGCCTCCACATCGGCGATCCTTCTTTCCCTGGAATCTGTGTTTGGGACACTGTTTTCCGTGATCTTCTTAAAGGATGTGCTGACCGGAAAGATGTTAGTCGGATGCGCCCTGATGTTTGCGGCACTAATCCTGTCGGAGCTTCCGCAGAAGAAAAAAATAACGATCCTTTCATCCCGGAGAATTGCGGTCCGGGGTGGGAGAGAATAAGATAACTAGGAAAGAGGTTTCATGGGAAAAGCATTATTTATCGCCGAAAAACCGAGCGTTGCCCAGGAATTTGCGAAGGCCTTAAAGGTTTCCGGGAGAAAAGGAGACGGATATATCGAGTCCGATCAGGCGATCGTGACCTGGTGTGTCGGACATCTGGTGACCATGAGTTACCCGGATGCGTATGATCCGGCCCTGAAACGCTGGAGCATGGAAACTCTGCCGTTTCTTCCGAAAACATTCAAATACCAGGTGATCGACGATGTGAAGAAACAATTTACGATCGTGAGCGGGCTCTTAAACCGGGCGGACGTGGACACGATCTATGTCTGCACTGACTCCGGGCGTGAGGGAGAATATATCTACCGCCTGGTGGAGCAGATGGCAGGCGTAAAAGGAAAAAAACGCCGCCGTGTCTGGATCGACTCCCAGACGGAGGAGGAGATCCTGCGCGGAGTGAGAGAGGCGAAGGACCTCGCAGAGTATGACAATCTCGCGGCGTCCGCATATCTCAGGGCAAAAGAGGATTACCTCATGGGCATCAATTTTTCCAGGGTGCTCACACTGAAATACGGTCCGTCCGTGGCGTCCTATCTCCGGGAAAAGCGGGCGGTGCTCTCTGTGGGACGCGTGATGACCTGCGTTCTCGGCATGGTCGTCCGCAGGGAACGGGAAATCCGTGAATTCGTAAAGACTCCGTTCTACCGCGTCATCGGCTCCTTCGATGTCCCGGATCACGAGACAGCAGTCATCGAGGCAGAGTGGAGAGCCGTGGAAGGTTCCCGGTATTTTGGAACACCGGCGCTCTACAAGGAGAATGGATTTAAGGAGAAAAAGACGGCGGAAGAGCTGATCCGGTTCCTGAGTGCCGATCCGATGGAGGGAACACTTCTCGCTTTGGACCGGAAAAAAGAGACGAAAAATCCGCCGCTCTTATACAATCTCGCCGAGATCCAGAACGATTGTTCGAAAATGTTCAAGATCAGTCCGGATGAGACTCTAAAGATCATTCAGGAACTCTACGAGAAAAAGCTGGTGACATACCCGAGAACCGATGCACGAGTCCTCTCCACCGCAGTATCGAAGGAGATCTATAAAAATATCGGCGGTCTCCGGAATTTTGCTCCTCTCGCGGATTTTGCCGCGAAGGCACTTGACAGCGGAACATGGAAGCAGATTGCGAAGACAAAATATGTGAATGATAAACAGATCACTGACCACTATGCGATCATCCCGACCGGTCAGGGATTCGGAGCGCTGCGAAGCCTGAATCCGCTGGCTGCAAAGGTGTATGAGCTGATCGGACGCCGGTTTTTGAGCATTTTTTATCCGCCGGCCGTCTACCAGAAGTTTTCCCTGCGGATCGAAAAACAGGGGGAACAGTTCTTTGCAGCCTACAAGGTCCTCGCGGAAGCGGGATATCTGGAAGTTGCGAATGTCCCGTCAAAAAAGAAGGCGGAAAGCAGCGGTAACAGCAAAGCGGAAAATTCCGGTGCGTCCCAGGATTCCCAGGCGGAGGAGCTGGATCCGGGTCATGATGAAAAAGCAAAGGATCTTCTTGCCATGCTCTCCGGGTTGAAAAAGGGACAGAAATTAAAGCTCCTAAAGCTTGAGATAAAAGAAGGCGAGACTTCCCCGCCAAAGCGCTATACGTCCGGTTCCATGATCCTTGCAATGGAAAACGCAGGTCAGCTCATCGAGGATGAAGATCTGCGCGCCCAGATCAAGGGAAGCGGGATCGGAACAAGCGCCACCCGCGCGGAGATCCTGAAAAAGCTGTTCAACATCAAATATCTGGCGTTGGCAAAGAAGACCCAGGTCATCACGCCGACACTCCTCGGAGAGATCGTCTTTGATGTCTGTCAGGCATCCATGAGGCAGCTCTTAAATCCGGAACTCACGGCGAGCTGGGAAAAAGGCCTGACGTATGTGGCGGAGGGAACGATCACGCCGGATGAATACATGGAAAAACTGGAGCGCTTTGTGACACTCCGGACAAACGGCGTCAAACAGACGAACAATGCCTATATGCTGCGCCCTTACTTTGACGCTGCGGCACAATTTTATAAAAAGTAGCAGGAACATGCCTGTAAAAAATGTGCTTTGGCACATTCTCGCGCCGGGTACGGTCGCTTGCGTCGTCTGATCAGACGGCAGATTGGAGAATGATATGAAAAAAGAAGAAACAAAAATCGTGGATCTCTATGATCTTTCCCACACCCAGGCTGCAGACTTCCTTCGCCAGTTCACCTATCCGTGGGAGGCACTGGCCCGTATCAAAGAATTCATCCTTGAGCTTGGAAAGACACTCCCGGAGGATGAATATGAAAAGCGCGGAGAGACCGTCTGGGTCCACAAGTCTGCAAAGGTGATGCCGAGCGCATATCTCGGTGAGAATATCATCATCGGAAAGGACACGGAAGTTCGCCACTGTGCATTCCTTCGCGGAAATGCGTTGGTCGGAGAGGGCGCTGTTGTCGGAAACTCCACAGAACTCAAAAATGTGATCCTGTTCGATAAGGTGCAGGTTCCTCACTATAACTATGTGGGGGATTCGATCCTCGGATACCGCGCCCACATGGGAGCCGGTTCCATCACTTCAAACGTAAAGTCCGATAAACTGCTTGTCAAAGTCCATGCGGAGGACGGCGATATCGAGACCGGGATCAAGAAATTCGGCGCCATGCTCGGCGATTGCGTGGAAGTTGGATGCGGATCCGTCCTGAATCCCGGCACTGTGATCGGCAGAAACTGCAATATCTACCCGCTGTCCAGCGTCCGCGGATGTGTGGATGAGAACTCTATCTATAAAAAACAGGGCGAGATCGCAAAGAAAGTACAGGAATAACTGTTTTCTCTGAAAACAGATAAAAAGAACAAGTCCCGGCAAACAAGTGAAAACACGCTTCGCGAGTTTCCCCTTGTTATCGCAACAGTCGCCAAGGTCATGCGCAAGCGCAGACTTTGGCTCGTTGTTCGCGTAAATAAAAAAGGTAAAAGAAAAACCACGATGCCTGCCAAAAAAACAGGTATCGTGGTTTTTGTCTTTTATCTGTTTAAAGCCTGGCATTCGCGATCTTCTCAGGAGAAAAGACCGGAATGTTCCGGATATTCACGGATCAATTACTTTGTTCCGAAGATACGGTCGCCGGCATCGCCAAGACCCGGGCAGATGTACGCGTTCTCGTTTAATTCACGGTCGAGATGGCCGACATAGATCTGCACGTCCGGATGTGCCTCATGAAGCTTCTTTACTCCTTCCGGAGCGGCGATGATGCACATAAATTTGATGTGTTTTCCGCCGTGCTGCTTGATAAAGTCGATCGCAGCGACTGCGGAACCGCCGGTCGCGAGCATCGGATCTGTGACAACGATCGTTCTCTGCTCGATCGGATTCGGAAGTTTGCAGAAATATTCGTGCGGCTCATGAGTCTCCTCGTCGCGGTAGAGACCGATATGACCGATCTTTGCGGACGGAACGAGGGAAAGGACACCGTTTACCATTCCAAGACCTGCGCGCAGGATCGGAACGATCGCAAGTTTCTTACCGGCAAGCATCGGAGTCATACAGGTCTCGATCGGAGTCTCGACCTCAACGTCCTCAAGCGGAAGATCGCGGAGCGCCTCATAACCCATCAGGGTTGCGATCTCCTCGACCAGGGTACGGAACTCGTTTGTTCCGGTTGTTTTCTTTCTCAGCATAGAGATCTTGTGCTGAATGAGCGGGTGATCGATATACATTACATTTTCCATTAATAGATACCAGCCTTTCTGTGATCCGCCAAAGCTCTCAGACCGATCCGGCGGAATTTAATTTTTACCTTCCTCTCATCATACCAAAATGCGGGTCAGAAATCAACCGGTACTACTTTGTTTCCGGAGAATACTTTACAAGGGCATAATCCCCGGCTGCATGGCTGACCGGAACGATCAGGTAAATATCCCCGTCCTTTTCGTAGGAGAATGCCTGCGGGAATGTTCCGTCCGGAACGGATGTAAAGTCGCACTCCGCGAGAACCGAGTTCCAGAGGTCTTTTCCGCTGGATTTGATGAAGTCCTTCACATTGTCAGCGATCTCCGCCGGTTCCACGACTGTAATATCACCGGATGAGAGATATTCCGCGATGGAATCCGCATCGGCATAAGCGGTAAGTCCGATCGGTGATCCTGTATTTAAGTTCACAGAAACCGCGTACCAGACATTTGACGGATGGGCAGTACCCTCAACGGTTACCAGCCCGCGGAATGTAAAGACGGCCTTATCCTTATCCAGAGACACCTGCTCACATTCGATGGAAACCTCGTCCTTTTCGGCATCAAGCCCCCAGGCAGTAAGGATTTCCGTCGCTTCCTTCTTTAAAAGGTCGTTGACGGCCTGCGTCATGGATTCATCCCTGAGATTGGAGAGGATTGGATACTCGATGGATACCTTTCCTGTCTTTTCTGTCGCGATCTTTGACTTGACGCTCAGTGCTTCGGAGGCGTTGGAATCCTTCTTTGTCTCTGATTCGGAAGCGGCAGAAGACTCTGCCTTTGCAGTCTCAGTTTTTTCACTTGCGGCTTTTGTTGTTTCTGCTGCCGCGTTCGCCTTTGTCTCACCGGATGTCGTCTCCGCCATCGTCTCGGCTGCGGAAGTATGGATCCCGGAAAGATCTACCGCCTCATGCTTTTTGCATGCAGTGACGGATAAGGCGGCAAACATGGTCAGCGCAGCAAATTTATAAAGATTCTTTTTCATAAGTATTCTGCTCCTTTTGTAATGTTGCCCATTATTATATCACATCAGGCGGAAAGCGCATATTACGATTTTTTTAAATAAATAAAATTTTTTCATAAGAAGCGAGCCGGATTTTTGATAAGTAATTTTAAATATCCAATCCGAACGAAGTATGTTATCATAAAATTAAAAGCTGTCGCCGGGACAAACTTCCGGTGATCTTATACGAAAACAGGAGGAGTACTTCCATGAAGTTATTATCACTTTCAGAGGAGTTAAAAAACAATTCTTATCCGGGAAGAGGAATCGTGATCGGAAAATCAGCCGATGGAAAAACAGCTGTGACCGCATATTTTATCATGGGCAGAAGCAGCAACAGCCGCAACCGTGTCTTTGTGAAGGACGGTGAGGGGATCCGTACCCAGGCATTTGATCCGTCAAAGCTCGAGGATCCGAGCCTCATTATCTACGCCCCGGTGCGCGTTCTCGGAAATAAGACCATCGTGACAAACGGCGACCAGACCGATACGATCTACGAGGGAATGGACCGCCAGCAGACCTTCGAGCAGTCCTTGCGCTGCCGCGAGTTTGAGCCGGACGGCCCGAACTACACTCCGCGCATCTCCGGGATCCTGCACATCGAAAACGGAAAGTACAACTTTGCAATGTCCATCTTAAAGAGCAGTGACGGAAATCCGGAGAGCTGCAGCCGCTTTACCTACGCGTATGAAAAACCGGTAAATGGAGAAGGACGTTTTATCCACACCTACATGAACGACGGAAACCCGCTCCCGAGCTTTGAGGGCGAGCCGAAGCGCGTGGCGATCGAAGGCGATATCGACAGCTTCACAGCGAATGTATGGGAGAACCTGAACGAAGACAACAAGGTTTCCCTTTTTGTACGATTCATCGATATCGAGACAGGAAAGTACGAGACAAGAATCGTAAATAAAAATCACTGATCCCATAAAACGAAATCATTTCCATATCAAAGGAGCAAAAGAAATCATGAATGAAATGGAATTAAAATACGGCTGCAACCCGAACCAGAAGCCGTCCCGTGTGTACATGGAAGACGGAAGTGATCTCCCGATCACCGTATTAAACGGAAAACCTGGCTACATCAACCTTCTCGATGCCTTAAACGGCTGGCAACTTGTAAAGGAATTAAAAGAGGCGACCGGACTTCCGGCAGCAACCTCCTTCAAACATGTTTCTCCGGCCGGTGCCGCTGTGGGACTTCCGATGGATGAAGTTTTAAGAAAGATCTACTGGGTGGATGATCTCGGCGAGCTTTCCCCGCTTGCATCCGCTTACGCGAGAGCGAGAGGTGCGGACCGCATGTCCTCCTTCGGTGATTTTATCTCCCTCTCCGATGTCTGCGACGTTGACACCGCAAAACTCATCAAGCGTGAGGTTTCCGACGGTGTGATCGCTCCTGGCTATGAGCCGGAAGCTCTTGAGATCTTAAAACAGAAAAAGAACGGCAAATACAACGTGATCCAGATCGATCCGTCCTATGTTCCGGCTCCGATCGAGCACAAGCAGGTATTCGGCGTGACCTTCGAGCAGGGAAGAAACAACTTAAAGATCGACAAAGACCTTTTATCCAATGTTGTGACAGAAAACAAGGAGATCCCGGATTCCGCAAAGATCGACCTTATGATCTCCCTGATCACCTTAAAATACACCCAGTCCAACTCCGTCTGCTATGTAAAGGGCGGACAGGCGATCGGTATCGGCGCCGGCCAGCAGTCCCGTGTCCACTGCACACGCCTTGCAGGCCAGAAGGCGGACAACTGGTTCCTCCGCCAGGCACCGCAGGTATTAAATCTTCCGTTTATCGACAAGATCAAACGTGCGGACCGCGACAATGCGATCGACGTTTACATCGGAGACGAGTACATGGATGTTCTTGCTGACGGCGAATGGCAGAAAGTCTTCACGGAGAAGCCGCCGGTATTCACGAAAGAAGAGAAGCGCGCATGGCTCGACAAGATGCAGGATGTGGCTCTCGGATCTGACGCCTTCTTCCCGTTCGGCGACAATATCGAGCGCGCACACAAGAGCGGCGTAAAATATATCGCACAGCCGGGCGGATCTGTCCGTGACGACAACGTGATCGAAGTCTGCAATAAGTACGGAATGGCGATGGCATTCACAGGCATCCGTCTGTTCCATCACTAAAACTGCTTGCAATTTTCATGTTCTTATGATAAACTTATATGCGGCTGTTGAAATATACAGCCGCGAAGATATGCCGGCGTGGCGGAATGGCAGACGCATCAGACTCAAAATCTGACGGGGGTAACTTCGTGCCGGTTCAAGTCCGGCCGCCGGCAGAAACGAAAAGACATGACTCTCATTAGATGGTCGTGTCTTTTTGCGTTTACGCGGACAATGAACCGGGATCCGCGTATATTCAGGCTGAAAGGAGTGTGTTCCATGACCTGTATGGAAGCAGAAAAGATGGTAGTTCCGTATATGAAGGACGAACTGTCCCCGACGGAGCTGGAAGATTTCCTGGACCATATCAAAACGTGTGAAAACTGCAGGGAAGAACTGGAGATCCACTACATGGTGGATGTGGGGTTAAAAAAGCTGGATGAAGCGGATGGAACATATGACATCGTGGGGGATCTGAAACGAAAGGTAGCGGAATCCTACCGGTCCCTGCGCCATATCTCCACATTCCAGATCGCATCCTACGCGATCTCGACTCTGTGCGGAATGGCACTCATCGTCATGATCCTTTTGCAGCTCCGCATCTGGACAACGATGGGATATCTATAGATTTTAGAGGAGTGAACATGGAAAAACTCGTATTGATCGACGGTCACAGTATCTTAAACCGCGCATTCTACGGTGTGCCGAACCTGACAAATTCGGAAGGTCTCCACACGAACGCGGTCTATGGCTTTTTAAATATTTTATTTAAAGTTCTCGATGAGGAGAAAGCGGACTACCTTGCGGTGGCTTTTGACCTGAAAGCCCCGACGTTCCGCCACAAAATGTTTGATGCCTACAAGGGAACAAGAAAACCGATGCCGGAGGAACTTCATGAACAGGTACCGCTCATGAAGGAGGTCCTGACCGCCATGGGTGTCCCGATCCTCACAAAAGAAGGCTATGAGGCGGATGATATCCTCGGAACGATCGCAAAGCGGGAGCAGAAAGAGGGCTATGAGGTGACGATCCTCTCCGGAGACCGGGACCTTCTGCAGCTTTCCGACACCCATATCAGGATCTGTCTCCCGAAGACGAGCCGCGGGACGACGGAGGTCCACAATTATTACCCGGAGGACGTGATCCGGGAGTACCAGGTGACGCCGGAACAGTTTATCGAGGTGAAAGCCCTGATGGGCGACCAGTCCGACAATATCCCGGGCGTCCCGTCCATCGGTGAGAAGACGGCGACAAACCTCATTGTCCAGTACCAGAACCTGGAAAACATCTACGCGCATCTCGACGAAGTGAAACCGCCGCGCGCGAAAAAGGCGCTGGAAGAGTATAAGGATCTCGCAGATCTTTCCTTAAAGCTCGCAAGGATCTGCATTGACGCCCCGATCGAATTTTCCATGGCGGATGCGAAACTGGAAAATCTCTACACGCCGGAAGCGTATGAATATATGAAACGCCTGGAATTCAAGTCGATCGCGGCGAGATTCGGCGAGGAGATCAAACATGAAAGCGGACCGGAGAAACAGTTTGTTCTTGTGGAGGATTTTTCCGAGGCGGATGCGCTCTTTGAAAAAGCAAAAAAGGCGGACCGCATCGGAATGGAACTTCTTGCAGAAAACGGTTCCGTGACAGCCCTCGCCTTATGTTTTGAGGAGACCGGAAGCTATATCTTCCCGGTCGGCGGCTTTATGACGGAGAGCTATATCGCCGGAAAATATGAGGAACTCTGCCGAACGGGTCATGCCTGGGTCCTGGATCTCAAGCACTCCCTGCCGTTCGCGGATCTTTCCTACGGGGACACGGTCTATGACGCCGGGGTTGCGGCATATCTCTTAAACCCGTTAAAGGATTCCTACGGCTATGACGACATTGCGAGAGATCTTCTCGGGATGACGGTCCCGTCCAGGGCAGACCTGATCAAAAAGCTGTCCTGTGAGGACGCATACGCGAAGGAACCGGAGAATTTCACCCGTATGGCGGGACTTATGGCCTACACAGCCTTTGCGGCCGGGAAACCGCTCCTGGAGCGTCTGACGGCAGATGGAATGGAAGAGCTGTACCGCACGATCGAGCTCCCTCTGATCTATACCCTGTTCCATATGGAAGCGGAGGGGATCGCAGTCCGCAGGGAAGAACTTGCCGCTTACGGAGAAAAGTTAAAGAAACAGATTGCAGTCCTCGAGAAGGAGATCTGGGAGATGACCGGACAGGAGTTTAACATCAACTCCCCGAAACAGCTCGGCGAGATCCTGTTCGAAAAAATGCAGATCAAAGGTGGAAAGAAGACGAAGACCGGCTACTCCACAGCGGCCGATGTTCTGGAGAAACTTGCCCCGGATTATCCGGTGATTCAGAAGATCCTGGACTACAGACAGTATACAAAGCTGAATTCCACCTACGCGGACGGTCTCGGAACCTATATCCGGGAAGACGGACGGATCCACAGCCGGTTCAACCAGACGATCACGGCGACCGGCCGGATTTCCAGCACGGAGCCGAATCTCCAGAACATCCCGATCCGCATGGAACTCGGAAGAGAGATCCGGAAAGTCTTTGTCCCGCGCGATGGATTTATCTTCCTGGATGCCGACTACTCCCAGATCGAGCTGCGCGTCCTCGCCCACATGTCCGGCGATGAGCGCCTGATCGAGGCGTATAAGACCGCCCAGGATATCCACGCGATCACAGCTTCCCAGGTATTCCACATCCCGCTTGATGAGGTCACACCGTTACAGCGACGCAACGCGAAGGCCGTGAATTTCGGGATCGTGTACGGGATCAGCGCCTTCGGACTCAGCGAGGACCTGAGCATCTCCAGAAAAGAGGCCATGGATTACATCGCTCGCTATTTTGAGACATATCCGCAGGTAAAAACCTTCCTCGACAGCCTTGTTGCCCACGCGAAGGAGCAGGGATATGTCACCACGATGTTCGGACGACGCCGCCCGGTACCGGAGTTAAAGTCCTCGAACTTCATGCAGCGTTCTTTCGGAGAACGTGTAGCCATGAACTCCCCGATCCAGGGAACGGCTGCCGACATCATCAAGATCGCGATGATCCGGGTGGACGAGCGGTTAAGAAGGGAAAATCTCCGTTCCAGACTGATCCTGCAGGTGCACGATGAACTCCTCGTCGAGACGGCGGAGGACGAAAAAGAGATCGTCATGAAGATCCTCTCCGAAGAAATGCACCATGCGGCATCCTTAAAAGTGGAGCTGGAGATCGACATGCATGACGGAAAAAACTGGTTTGAGGCGAAATAGATGAAACAGAAGAAAATTATTGGGATCACCGGCGGAGTCGGAGCCGGAAAGAGCAGTGTGCTCGCGGTACTGAAGAACGATTTCGGGGCGAAGATCATTCTCGCGGATCTTGTGGCCCACGATCTCATGGAGCCGGGAAGTCTGGGACTCAGAAAGGTCACAGAGGCGCTTGGAACGTCATTTCTCACCCCGGACGGAGCCGTGGACCGAAAAGCGCTGGCGGACCTGATCTTCCGGGATAAAGAAGCATTAAAGACGATGAACTCCATCATCCATCCGTTAGTCTGGAAGACGATGAAGGAAGAGGCGGAGGCCGCCAGTGAAAACCTCGTGATCATCGAGGCAGCGGTCTTTGACACTGCGCCGAAGAACTTCTTTGACGAGCTCTGGTACGTCTACACGACAAAAGAGAACCGGATCGTCCGCCTGATGGAAAACCGCGGCTACAGCCGTGAAAAATGCGAGGACATCATCGGAAGGCAGGCGTCGGAGGAGGAATACCGCGCGCTCTGCAGCCGTGTCATCGACAACAACGGGGACGAATCCGATATCAAACGACAGCTGAAGGAGATCCTTGACCATGAGATTTGTTAGTATTGCCAGCGGAAGCAGCGGAAACTGCATCTACACAGGGACGGAGGAGAGCCACGTCCTGATCGACGCCGGCATCAGCGCAAAGCGGATCGAGCAGGGTCTTAACGAGGTCGGCTTAAAGACGAGCGAACTGGACGGCATCTGCATCACCCATGAACATTCCGACCATGTAAAGGGGCTGGGCGTCCTTGCGCGAAAATATGAAGTCCCGATCTACGCCACAGAAGGGACACTCGACGAGATCCGGAAGCTCAAAGGCCTCGGCGAATACCCGGAGGAGCTGCTGCACCCGATCCTGCCGGACACCGAATTTTCCCTCGGGGATCTGACGATCAAGCCGTTCCACATCGACCATGATGCGGCCGACCCGGTCGCTTACCGGATCCAGTCGGGAAATAAGTCTGTGGCAGTCGCAACGGACCTTGGACATTTCAACCAGTACACGATCGACCATCTCCTCGATCTCGACGCGGTGCTCTTAGAGTCCAACCATGACCTTCGGATGCTGGAGACGGGACCGTACCCATACTACTTAAAACGCCGGATCATGGGAGACTTCGGCCATCTCTCCAACGAGAACGCCGGACGCCTCTTAAACTGCATCCTGAGCGGTCGATTAAAGCACATCCTGCTGGGACATCTGAGCAAGGAGAACAACATGCCGGAGCTGGCCTATGAGACCGTCCGGCTGGAGATCGACATGGGAGACTGCCCATACCATGCGGATGATTTTCACCTGGCAGTCGCAAAGAGAGATGAGATGTCGGAGATCATCAGTCTGTAGCAGATTTTGCTGATGCTGCGAAAAAACACTTGCATCATACCGGCTATAATGATATATTTTAAGAAAATTTTACGCTTTATCACTGCATAAAGCTACCTTTCCCCGGGATCCATATGTTCCGGCAACGATCTCAGTCCGGACGGATCCGGATCACAATACGCGGAAGGCACAACACAAGGAGGAAAATTTCCATGGATAAAGTTATTATCACCGTAGTAGGAAAAGACACCGTAGGCATCATCGCAAAGGTATGTACATATCTTGCGGACCATAAAATTAACATCCTTGATATTTCCCAGACCATCGTCCAGGAATACTTCAACATGATGATGATCGTGGACGGAAGCGGAGCAAACGTTTCCTTCGATGAAATGTCTTCCGGACTCGATGAGATCGGTGCCGGGATCGGCGTCAACATCAAGTGCCAGCGTGAAGAGATCTTTACAAAAATGCATCGTATCTAATGACAGCTTGAGGAGAGGGAAACAATTATGATTACACATCTGGAAGTCAACGAGACTAACAATATGATCGAGCACGAGAACCTGGATGTCCGCACCATCACTCTTGGCATCAGCCTTTTGGACTGCTGTGACTCCGATCTCGAAAAATTAAACGAAAAGATCTACAACAAGATCACGACACTCGCAAAGGACCTGGTCCCGACCGGAAAACAGATCGAGCGCGATTTCGGGATCCCGATCGTCAACAAGAGGATCTCCGTGACACCGATCGCCCTTGTCGGCGGAGCAGCCTGCAAGAGCCCGGAGGACTTTGTGACGATTGCAAAGACCCTGGACCGTGCGGCAAAGACTGTAGGCGTCAACTTTATCGGCGGATATTCCGCTCTTGTATCCAAGGGCATGACAACAGCTGATGAGAACCTGATGCGCTCCATCCCGCAGGCGTTAAAAGAGACCGATTTTGTCTGCAGCTCCATCAATGTCGGCTCCACAAAGACCGGTTTAAATATGGATGCAGTCCGCTTAATGGGCGAGATGGTCGTAAGAACCGCAGAGTACACGAAAGACAACGACTGCTTAGGCTGCGCAAAGCTTGTTATTTTCTGCAACGCACCGGACGACAACCCGTTCATGGCGGGAGCATTCCACGGCGTTACAGAGGCAGACGCGATCATCAACGTCGGCGTCTCCGGACCGGGCGTTGTAAAGACGGCTCTCCAGTCTGTTCGCGGCGCTGATTTCGAAACTTTATGTGAGACGATCAAAAAGACGGCATTCAAGATCACCCGTGTCGGCCAGCTCGTAGCGAAAGAGGCATCCGCGCGTCTCGGGATCCCGTTCGGCATCATCGACCTGTCCCTGGCTCCGACACCGGCTGTCGGCGATTCTGTCGCTGAGATCCTGGAGGAGATCGGTCTGGAACGCGCAGGTGCCCCGGGTACAACAGCCGCTCTCGCCATGTTAAATGACCAGGTAAAGAAAGGCGGCGTTATGGCTTCCTCCTACGTCGGCGGACTTTCCGGCGCCTTCATCCCGGTCAGCGAGGACCAGGGAATGATCGATGCGGTCAACGAGGGCGCTCTTACGATCGAAAAACTGGAAGCTATGACCTGCGTATGCTCTGTAGGTCTTGACATGATCGCAGTTCCTGGAGATACGAGCGCAGCGACGATCTCCGGCATCATCGCAGACGAGGCGGCGATCGGTATGGTCAACCAGAAAACGACAGCAGTCCGCCTGATCCCGGTGATTGGAAAGGGCGTCGGCGAGACGGTCGAGTTCGGCGGTCTTTTAGGACATGCGCCGATCATGCCGGTCAACTCATTCAGCTGTGAGAAATTTGTGAACAGGACCGGAAGGATCCCGGCACCGATCCACAGCTTTAAGAACTAAACAGGAGAAACTATGAGAATCTATCTGATCCGTCACGGCAGGCAGAACAGCCCGCTTTGCAACGTAAACGTGCCGCTTTCCGATGCAGGAAGGCGGCAGGCCGAGCTCCTCGGCAAGAGACTGAAAAAGGAATCCATCGACGCCGTCTGGTCCAGTGACCTGATCCGTGCCCGCGAGACTGCTGATATCATCAATGAGAAGATCCGTGCACCGAGGATCATCCGGGAAGGACTCCGCGAGATCTCTTTCGGTGATCTTGAGGGACTTTCGGACGATGTGATCATGGAGCGCTACGCGGACTTTTTCGCCGCGAGAGCGTCCATGAAACAGGATCTTCCATATCCGGGCGGAGAGAGTGCGGCGGATGTGATCCGTCGTGCCGTTCCGGTCATGGACGAAATCGCAAAGTCCGGCGCGGAGACGGTCGCTGTCGTCACCCACGGAGGCGTGATCCGGAGTCTTGTGACCCACTATCTTCACATGGACGGGGCGTATGTTCCGCTTCTTGCGAGACATCTGGAAAACTGCGGTATCACGGAATTTTATTACCGGGAATCCGACGGCGAAATGCTGTTAAACCGTTTTAACGATTTTGCCCATCTGACGGATCATCCGGAACTTTTGCGCGGCGGCTGGGGAGAGAAAAAGTGATGGAAAAGAGAGAACTTCACAGTGTACTCACTGATTTTTTAAATGAAAACCTGATCCAGGCGACTGCCAGCGGTCAGGCGGAGAAAAATGATTTTCTGAAGGCACGGATCCGCCCGGTACTGGCAAAGGGCGTCCTGCATTTTCAGGCGGAGGAATTTATCGGAAAACAGGCTTTCCACAAAAATCTGACATCCGAAGAAGCGGCTGCCTATCTGGAAGGTCTCATGGAAACAAGTTTCCGCCAGCTCCAGCTCGAGGCGAGAGATAAGAGCGGTTCCGTTCTTGTGAGCAAAAAGGGAAAGGTGACTGTTAAGGTAAAGAAAAAGCCGGTTTCCGGGAATACCTCCGGAAATGGGGCATCAGCTTCCGGAACGAATGGTTCCGACGCTTCCGACGCGGCTCTTCAGGCTGCCTGGGCGAACGGACTTTCCCATAACCGGAAGAAGCGCTACATCCTCGAAGAGGGGATCCCGGTCCCGTTCCTCGTGGAGCTCGGTGTCCAGACGAAGGACGGGGCGATCGTCCATGCGAAGTACGACAAATTCCGCCAGATCAACCGTTTCCTCGAATTTATCGAGGACGTGCTCCCGAAGCTTGATAAGAATAAAGAGACGAGGATCATCGATTTCGGCTGTGGAAAGTCTTATCTGACGTTCGCGATGTATTATTACCTCAAGGTCTTAAAGGGATACCCGGTGCGGATCACCGGTCTGGATCTGAAAACAGACGTGATCGAGCACTGCTCGCAGCTTGCAAAGAAGTTCGGCTATGACTCCCTGGAATTCCTTCACGGCGATATCGCTTCCTACGAGGGCACTGACCAGGTGGATATGGTCGTGACACTGCACGCCTGTGACACAGCGACGGACTACGCGCTGGAAAAGGCAGTCCGCTGGAACGCAAAGGTGATCTTATCTGTTCCCTGCTGCCAGCATGAGGTCAATAAGCAGATGAAGAGCGATCTCTTTGCCCCGGTATTCCGCTACGGGATCATCAAAGAGCGCATGGCCGCCCTCTACACAGACGCCCTGCGCGCGGAGATCCTCGAGGCCATGGGGTACCGGGTCCAGATCCTGGAATTCATCGACATGGAACACACGCCAAAGAACCTCCTGATCCGGGCTGTAAAGCAGGGAAAGAAGAAGGAGAACCGGAAGGAGATCGAAGCGATCCTGGAGGCGATCCATGCGGAGCCGACGCTTTACCGGCTTTTATTAGAAAAGAGCCCAAACGTATAACTGCCGCCGGCAGCTCAAAAAAGCCGCAGATACCTTTTCATGGTGCTGCGGCACATTTTTTATCCGCTGATTTCAAATCCCTGCATGGTCGCATGTTTCAATGTAATATTAGGATATTGACAGAAAAAGGAGTACAGCTTACTATGGAACGTTTATATCAGTATGATGTCGTTGTTGTTGGAGGCGGGACAGCCGGTGTGTCTGCTGCGGTCGGCGCTGCGAAAACCGGCGCGAAAACACTTTTGATCGAGAGAAATGCTTATCTTGGCGGAGAGGCGACCCATTCCGGGGTCAGCACCTTCTGCGGCTTTTTTACCTGCGGAAAGAATCCGGTTCGTGTCGTTGAGGGCGTAGGGCAGCTCGTGTTAGATGAGATGGGGGCACTTGGGCCGACCGTGGACTATGTCATTTCTGCGACCGGAAACTACAATGTCAATTTCCAGCCCGAATACTTAAAATGTGCGATGGACAATCTGTTGGAAAAAGAACATGTGGATTACTTTTTGCATACATACATGACCAGTGCGAAGGTGGAACTTGGATCCATTGTTTCTATTCAGTGTTCCGATGATGAGGGAAGCTTTACCGTAATGGCAAAAACCTTTGTGGATGCATCCGGAGATGCGAATCTCGCTCATCGCTCCGGGGCAAAACTGATATGGGGCGGAGACGACGGACACCCGCAGGCGGCAACCATGCCATTCCGGTTAAGCGGTGTCAACACGAACTGTGACATGTCACCTAAAGCTGTGGGGCGTGCAGTAAGAAAGGCCAAGGAGGCAGGAATCCCGAACCTTACAAGAGAAAAGGGATTTATCCTGAAAAAAGAGCATTCTGATATTGTCAGTGTGCTTCTTCCAAGTGTAATTCCGGAGGGACTGACAGCCGCAGACCTTACCCATATGGAGCGGGAAACCAGAAAACAGGTGCTCAGTTATGTACAGGCCTTAAAAACCTACATGCCTGGCATGGAGCACGCAGAGTTAGCGGTCATCGGACCGTCCATCGGTTTTCGGGAAACGAGAAGAATGGTCGGAAAAGAAACCCTTACCGTGGATGATGTGCTTACCGGAAAAAAGTGCCAGAACAGTGTAGCCCGCTGTGGGTGGAAACCGGAGATCCATAAAGATGTTGACAAGATGGCAACTTATCTGGATGTGAAGGAAGGAAGCTATTTCGACATTCCACTTGGTGCACTGCAGTCAGAAAACATCGAAAACCTATACGGTGCAGGCCGTATGATTTCTTCCGATGAAGCAGCATTTGCGGCAGTCCGCGTCATGGGAACCTGCTTTGCAACCGGACACGCCGCCGGAGTTGCCGCCGCATGTCATGCCCTGGAGGGAACGGCAGAGATAAAACACGTTCAGGAGGTTTTGAAAAAGCAGGGGGCATTGGTATAGGATGCGTAGAGAATATCCGAAAAACGGTATCAATTTCTGAAATGCGTTTTGAAGACGTTTTTCGATTTTTGAAATGGTCTCGAAAAAGACAGAAGTCTAAAAGACGACGTAATGATCAGAAATACGGAAAACCCGGATACTCACAGAATATCCAGGTTCTTCACACTCTTTCTCCGGTCTTCCTCGATCGCCGCATAGAATTTTCTTGTAATATTTACATCATTATGGCCAAGAATATCTGCAACCAGGTAGATATCGTTGGTCTCCTTATAAACAGCGCTGCCATAGCTGCTCCGCAGCTTGTGCGGCGTTATTTTCTTTTTCGGTGCGATGATTGATGCGTATTTCTTTACAAGGTATTCCACGCTCCGCACCGTGATCCGCTGATTGCGCAGGGAGAGAAACAGGGCATTTTTGTGTTCCGGCAATGTCTCGATGCCGGTCCGGACCGACAGGTACTCATTCAGGCGCCTTGCCACCTCCGCATTGAAATACACGGTCGTCTCCTTGCCGCCTTTTCTGCGGATATGGATCCCGCTTTCTTTCATGTCTACATCATCCAGATTCAGGCCGACACATTCCGATACGCGGATCCCGGTTCCTAGCATCAGTGCCAGGAGAGCGCTGTCGCGGAGTCTGGTCCGTTCATGAAACGCTTTCTGTCTGCCTGACAGGCCGGATCCGCTGTCAACTTCCGCCAGCAGCTCCTTCATTTCCTCCGAATTGAGCCGGACGATCTCTTTGGCATGGGTCCGCGGCATCTGCATGGAAAGTGTCGGATTTACCGTTAAAAGTCCCACGCGGCAAAGATATCCAAAGAAACTCTTCAGTGAAAAGAACTTCCGTTTGATCCCCTGTTCCCTGTTCATATTCTTGTGTTCCGGATCATTCGGGCGGTATTTGAGATCTTCCAGGTAACGCTCGATATCCTGCACGGAAATCTGTGAGAGCGCTTCCGTCTGCAGCTGCTCCAACGGAATTTCTTTCCATTCCTCCTTTATCTCCTTCAGAAAATGAAAAAACATCGTCAGATCATACGCATAGGACAGCCGGGTCATGGAAGATGTCGACGGCTCGATCCCGCGAAAAAAGTCTGTACAGCAGGATGGGAGAGCAGAGAGCATTGCCTTCAGCTTTTCTTCATTTTTCTGATCCCGCTGTGCAAAGTACTGCGACTCACTCATACTGTCTGCTCCTTAATATTCCCTGAATTTTTGCCGGAAGAAGCATCAGCAGATGCCCGGAAATGTTCAAGTTCCGCGATGAGGCGGGCATTTTCCCGGTCAAGCTTGCGGAATTCTTCCTGCATTTCCCGTTCTTTGGCTGCAACAGCCCGTTCCATCGCAAGATCCGCCTGCATCTGTGCCTGCTTTAAACGGTTCTGGCAGTCCGTCTCTTGTTCCTTTAACTGGCTGTTTAACCCGGCAAGCTGCATTTTATTTTCAGCAGCCGCATGTTCCAGATCCCGGACCATGGCTGTAAGTTTCCCGATCTGCTCTTCGTAATCCTTTTTTGCCGCAGTTTCATTCGCGAGCTGACGAGAGAGTTCTTCCTGCTGCCTGCTCAGATGTTCATTTTCTGATTTGATCGCCGCACTGATCTTAACGATCTCGTCATAATGGGCCGCCTTTTTCTGAAGCTGTTCCACCTGGTCTCTCAGCACATGGTTCAGTTCTTCCAGATCATTGGCCGACTTCCGGGCAGCCTCCATCGCCTGTTTCATACTGAGAGCATTTTCTTCGATTTGTTTTTTCTCCTCGGTCAACGTCTCAAACGATCCGGCAAGTTTCTCTTTTTCGTCCACAGCCTGATCGGCCTTTTCCCGCAGTTCATCGATCGTCCGGTCTTTCCGCTGCAGATCCGTTTTAAAACGCTCCGCCACGCGGGCCTCCGTCGTGTTTCCAAGTTCAAGACTTGTGAGATATGCGGCAAGAAGATCTTTTGTCAACCGCTCAAAATTTTCTATCTCAACGGCACGCCCCGGGGTCGCTGCCTTTGCGTTATTTAACTCCAACACCTGGATCAGATGATCGAATCCCTGTGCCTGATTCATTCCATTTGCAGTGCAGAACGACCTGAACGCGTCCGCAGATGCCTGGTCGATACGAAAATTGACCTGCCGGATCTCTTTTTCATTCTTTTCTGTGCTCATTTTACCGTACCTCCTGAATTGTTCTTAGTATAGCATGGCATGGGACAGGAGTCAACTTGATCATGTGAATGATATACATGTTATACATAGATATTGCTATACATAGCTATTACGGGACAAAAGTCAGAGAAAAAGCAGGCAAAAGCGGAGAGAACAGAGTTGAATACAGGGAAAAGGTGTAAAAAAGCAGATAAAACGTCAGAAAATTCAAAAGTGTGCGCACACAATTAAAACAATTTGGCTCAGAACCCGCCGAAACGGCCCATATTATTTCGCAAAACCCGAGTTTTACGCAATAATATGGGGTGAGAGATACAGAACAATGGAAGATGTAAGTTGACTATACTTTTATTGAAATAGAGCGTCAATTTGAAGAAAAATAGCCGCTTGCATTGTAATAGTGGAGTTAATATTGTGAATTAGTCCTATCAAATGCAAAAAGCAGTTTAAAGTTTGCTATAAAACACTATTTTCTTAAATTGAGAGATATTTTCTTTTAAAAAAGTCCATCCACAATTGTTTTAGAATTAAAAAGGACTCGTAAATTTTTATCATGCAGCACCTCGTTCCTTTTCGATCATTCCCATAAGTTCTTCACAGAATTCCGCATAATCGCTATGACCGAGCAGGAGCATCTTGTTATACAGTGATTCCATGGTCCTCTCAAAACCGGCGATGTCCTTCTTCCATACCCGGCAGGTAATAATGCAGTACGGAGAACCATTTCGTTTAAATTCATGACCGAATCGTACGGGAACCTGATTCTGCGCAAACAGAGCATCTGCAAGATAGTCTTCATGGTCGACGTACATGTACTGGCAAGAGAGGATGGAAAGTCCGCACAGTTTCAAAAAATTTTTCATAATTTTTTCTCTCCTTACACTTTTTCCGTATCGTTTTCTTATAGTATGATTATAAGAGAGACGAGCCGGAATGTCATTGAACCTGTAGTTTAAGAAGATCCGTGAAAAAGAAATATCCCCGTCAATGACGAGGATATCTTCGATACTGGTATGTAACAGTCTGCCGAGGATGATAAAGTTATCCAGGCTCGGCAGAGATTTTCCGGAGATCCATTTATAGATCGCCTGCGGGTTTTCAAAACCAAAAGCTCCCTGGATTTCACGGATCGTATAGTTCTGCTCCGAGAGTAACTGTTTGATCCGCTTCCCGGTTTCTACTGGCCGGATTGACAGATACATTGGTTCCATTTGCTCATTCCTCCATGATTCTGCTCCATCCCGAAACACTGTCCTTATATTAACATAAAACTGAGAAAATGAGTAGCAGAAAATTGCTTTTTCATGATGGCTGGTGATTTTATAGGACACCATCTATGCTATGATACAGGTATCAGTTCCGCCAGTCGGATTTTCATTCTGGCAAATTTAAGAATTTATTGTATACTATCACTATATAGTATGAAATAGCTTGCAAAGAAAAGGGAAGTATGATTATGCCAAAAGGAACCAATCAGAAATTAAAATTATATCGTCTGGCTCAAATTATGCTGGAACAGACAGATGACGAGCATTTTATCACGATGGCAGAGATCATGGAGGCGCTAAGACGATACGACATCACTGCGGATCGAAAAAGCCTTTATAATGATCTGCGTGACCTGTCCTCTTTTGGAATCGAGGTTGAGGGTGAGTCTGTCGGCAATCGTTACCATTATCATGTGGTCAGCAGACCATTTGAACTGCCGGAACTGAAGTTGCTTGTAGATGCCATTCAATCATCTAAAT
>ERZ1106950.497-NODE-497-length-38658-cov-7.552340_pt1 | contig 38658 bp, 51 predicted proteins | sample MGYA00403675_ERZ1106950 | MGnify/ENA primary metagenome ERZ1106950 (study PRJEB35170, sample SAMEA104062410) | human gut metagenome | biome: human gut; feature: human-associated habitat; material: faeces | place: Denmark | collected 2012-06-13 ... | reverse complement strand
TCTGGAGGTCACACCAGCCATAGGTCGCCCACACCGCGTCATGGAGGTGGGCGGGCACCTCAATGTAACCGGGGAGCCAGCAGGCAGTCCTATGGGACTGGCTCTCAATAGGGTGCTGTCCTGTTTCAAGCGGTTCAATTTGGATGATAGTCATCATTACCTCCAAGCAACATAGAAATATTGGCCGCCGGTAGAAAGAAACGGTTGAGCGTTTGTATGCGCGCGATACGGATCGCCCTTGTTATCGTAGTACACGATAAACCCATCGGAATCAATGCTTAATGCTGGAGACTCAGCAGTGCCCAAGCTCTCCCCCTGAACCACCAACCCTCCGTATAAAATATCTTCGTCCTTACTGAAGGTAATCCCGTTTTCTGGCTGTACATATACAGCCGAAGGCGAAAATCCAAGGGTTATATGCCTGGATGCCGTTCCGTCTCCTGTATAACGTCCCGTGACAACCTGTCCCGGTCTGTCCTTGCTCCACACCTGGAGCACCCCGTCGAGCACACCCGCACCGTACACGCCGGGGCTGCTGATAACCTGCCCCTCCGTCACCCAGTCCGCCGCCACGGTGCCGGAGTAGATGACCTCGATGTTCTGGCCCTCTGTGCCGCTCTGGAGGGCGATGGCGTCCTGGCTCCCAACCACAAAGTCGCCCGCGATCTGGTTGCCGGAGACGGTTAACGTGGTAACGGTGCCGTACTTGGAGTTGCCGATGTCAGCATAGGCGGCAAGTATTTTGCTGTCTGATATACATACAGCAGATATAGGACTTGTGTCGTTTGGAGAAAATGTAAAGTATTCATCTGTGGGAACAGGTGTACGGCCCGATATAGACACAATTTTTGCTCTACCGTTGGTGCTAACTGCGGCGAAATCATTTCCTACAGGGACAAGCACAGATGGATTCATCCGAAGCAGGACAGCACCAGATACGGTTCCAATCCCCGCCTCAGTAATTTGAATCGAGCGGACTTTAGGCTGTCCTCCTGCGGTTTCGCAAAGCAAAATCAGTCCGTCGCTGTCTCTGGCCGCACAACTTAGATCGGAAAATGAGTCGTTCTCAAACGTCACCACCTCGCCCCACGTCACAGCATTGGAGCCGTTAATGGCAGCAACAACAGCCTTGCCTTTGGAACTGTCGTTTTGGTCAGCGAAACAGATACATACACGTTCCTCGCCTATAGCTGTTGCGGAAATATAAATTTGGGACTCCCCTGTAACATCTCTTGTATATATACTTCCGAGGCTGGAGGAAGACAGCGTATACACACGTACTCTCAGTTTGCTTGAGCCAGCAATGACAGCTTTGTAGACAATCGCTACCCGGCCATTGGGGAGCGCAGCGAATGCATAGTATCTGTCAAATGCACCATCTACCTCTACACTATCTCCAAACGAAATGGTCTTTCCTGAAACTGTACCAACCATTACTTCGAACTGATTATAGAGTACGAACCCAACCAAAACATGGGTGTCATCAAGGCGGGCCGCAGCAATATTCTCCATGTCCATCCCCAGATTTTCGCCCTTCAGGACGACGCCTCCATTGTCATCGAGGATGTTGGCATACATTGTCCCACCGCTGCTGCTCATGTAGATCTGCACGTTGATATCTTTGGAGAGGTGTACCATCTGTAATTCTGCATAGGCGGTTTTATTGATAACTGTGTTCACGTTGGGCACCGCTGTAACTGTCTTTTGGAGTTGCCCCTCCACCACATCCACCACGTCTCCCGCAGCGATGGTTTGCCCGGCCGCGACGGGGTAGGTGCCCTTGACTGCGCGGGAGGCCCCCACCTGCTCTGCCGTGACGGCATGGGGGTTGTTCTTGTCCCCGGTGTGTGCAGTCAAGTTCTTCTGCACCGCCGCCGCGCTGCCCGAAGGATCGTAGTCCATCTTTGGGAGCTGCCCGGCGGGCACCTTGCCGTCCGCTCCCAGCGTGGCCACGCCGCCCGACTTGCCCTTCTCGGACGTCTTGACGTACCCGGACAGGTCGATGCCCGCCAGCGCCTCCTCCAGCTCCTCGTGGGTCACCCAGACGCCCGCCGGATACTCCAGCGAGACCGCCACCTCCCCCGTGACGCCGACGGCCACGGGGAAGCGGTGTACGTCCAGGCCCTCGGCGATGGGCGGCACCGGCTGGGCGCGGTCGCCCAGGGCGGCGTAGTAGAGCAGGGCGGGCGCGTCGTCGCCCACCTTGGCCATGACGCCGAACTCGGAGAGGGTGAAGCCCTCCTCCAGCCCGCCGCCCATGTCGTTGCGGTACTCCACCAGCATGGAGATCTGCCCGCCGGCCACCGCGGGCGTGGTGCTGGTGGCCTTGGCCACCGGGTCGAGCAGGGCGGTGAGGGCCTTGGCGGCCCCGGCGCTCTCCACCGCGCCCTTGCCCACCCACACCTCGGTGATCGTCAGCCCCTCGCCCGCCGACGCCCGGGCCAGCATCCCCTCGCCGGCGGTGGTAATTACGAATCCGTACATACTACTCCTCCTCCATGGGCGGCACCGTGACCGTCCGAACGCTCCAGAGCCCGCCGCCCACCCGCAGGGCGGCTAGCAACTGGGCCAGCTCATAGGTGAACCAGTAATCCAGGTGCGCCGGCTTAATCTCGTTGACGGCGGCCTCGATGCCTCCCACATCCGCCGGCACGCCGGCCAGATCGGACAGGACAATCTCGAATTGATACGCCTCCGGGTGCTCCACGACGGAGACCTGGGAAACGTCATAGCCGAAGGAGGCCACCACGCCGCGCAGCATCTCCGCCGTGGTGGCTCCCTGGCCCCGGAGCTTGGCCTTGACGCGGCCCCGCCGGTAGCTGTAGGGCCGGGTGCGGTCAACGGGCAGCCCCGCCCACTGCTCCCACAGGTCCAGCCCCCAAGTGGCGGTGTCAATCCAGAGCTGGGCCAATGTGTCCGACTCGGACACGCGCAGCGCCTCGGCCTGCTCCCCCAGCACCCGCTCCAGCTCGGACACCTGCGGGCTGTCCTGGTAGTAGCGCGGCAGGCGGAACACCAGATTGCTCATGTCACGCTCACCTCCCCCAGCACGGGGATCTCCCCGGCCTGGATGGTCACATCGGCGGTGCCGCCGTTGACGGTCAGGGCCGCGAAGTTTTCCACACCTTCCACATTGAGCAGCAGGGCCAGCACCCGGTTGTAGAGCAGGGCGTAGGGCTGGTCGTCGGCGGGCTTGTAGTACACCGTGCTGTACTTGCCCTCAATGAGGGTGTGCAGATAGCCCGCCAGCGCCGCCCGGAAGGCATCCTGGACGGCTCCAGCCCCGGCTCCGCCGGTCAAGGTCACCTGGGCCTTCACGGTGATCTCCCGCTTCGTGGCCGCCGCCACCGTCACCGCCGCGCCGACGGGCCGTTCCTCCTCAATGTGGGCCTCCACGGCCTCCACAATCTCCTCCGAGGGGGCCCGGTCGTTGCTGTCCACCAGCGTGACGCCCACCGTCCCCGGCCCGCCGGGCAGCTCCACCACCTTGGCGCTGCCCACCCCGGCCACCTCCAGGGCCCACTGCCGGTACTGGTAGCCGTTGCCGCTGGTGGGGGGCCGCTGCACCCGCTCCCGGATGCGGGAGAGCAGGGCGGCGTCGCTCTCGGCGTCCGTGCCGCCGGCCGCCGCCTCGCTCTGATAGTCTGTCAGGCCCGTCAGGTTGACGTACATCCGGTCGATGGCCCCGGCCTCCACGTTGTAGGCGCTGCCCACCTCCGCGGCCTCCAGGCGGCCCTCTCCCGCGCCGTCCTCTCCCAGCGTGACCGCCGCCAGGAGGGAATAAGCCAGCCCCCCGGCGGTCAGAAACGCGGTGCCCTGGGGGATCACCAGCCCCGGAGTGCCGCTGAAGGAGATGCCGCAGTAGGCCCTTGTCCCCTCCCGGCGGGTGATGCTGTAATACTGCCCGCCCACCAGGTCGATGTAGCCCCCGGAGCTCTCGTCCACAAACAGCATGGAGGGCACCCCCTCCAGGGCCCGGTACGCCTCGCTGAGCTGTTCGGCCACCGGCCCGGCCACGCCGTCGGCGAAGCCGCCCGCCATGGCGCTCAGCCCCTGGCTCTGCTTGATGGCCGCCAGGATCTCCGTCTTGATGGCCTCCGGCGTCTTGTCCTCATACATGTATGCTCGCCTCCCCGTATACCGTGGTCAGGCTCACCCGCATCCGCAGGGTGGAGCCGTCGAAGTCCACCACCTCGGCCGCGGCCCCGGTGATGTAGGGGCAGACGGTCAGCGCCTCCCGCACATACCGCACCGCCTCGCTCAGCCGGGTGTCCTCCCGGTAGGGCTGGCCCACCAGTCTCTCCAGCTCGCACCCGTAGTCCCAGGAGAAGGGGCTCCAGCGGTACCGCTCCGTGTGCAGCGCCCGCCAGGCCCAGCCCTTGACGGCCTCCAGCCCGGACACCAGGACCGGCTCCCCGCCGGAAAAGCGCGGCACGCCCTTGTCGTAGTCCATGGCCACGTCCCAATAGAGGGGCAGCGCCTGGACCGTCCCCTCCGGGGCGGCGGCCTGGAATATGGGAAAGAGCTGCCTCATGAGAACACCGCCTTTTGCAGAATGTAGTAGTCCTGTCCGTCCGCCGTCACCAGCACCAGCAGCCGGTCACCCGCCCGCAGGAGCTGGCCGCCGCCGTCGTCCTCCTCCCAGGCGTAGTCCAGCCCGGGCGGCACGTGGAGCTCGGCCTGGTCCAGCGTCAGGCCGTTGCACACCACCCGCAGCACGCCATGCCCGGCCTGCTGCACCTGGCCAAAGAGCCAGCCGCCGGCGGCCTGGCCCCGCTCCGCCGGCCGGAGCAGTTCCGTCAGCCCCGCATATACGTCGTCCATAGCTCCTCCTCTCCGGCACAAAAAACGCCCCGCCTTGTCGGTTGACAAAACGGGGCGGGGTGGTATAATAGAGACAGAAGGGCGCTGTTGCATGACGGTTAGCCCAAGCCAGAGACTAAATCAAAGTTAGCCGTCCGGGAGCCAGCCGGGCGGCTAACACGCATTTGGGCCTATGTAGACCAGCAGCCAGAGGACTGCCAGGAATACAACCACGCAGCGCAGGGCTCTCGCCCAGCGTCCGTCTCCCATCCGCATCACCTCCCCTCTCAGGGAAGTGGCTAACCGCCATTGATACAACAGCGCCGCGATCATTGTACCACAAGCGCCGCGATTTGTCCACGTCGTCGCAAAGTCCGCTCCGCTCTGTTTCCGCCAACGGCGAAAACTGCGCTGCGCTCCCTTGCTCCTCCTTTCCCCACGGAACCCGCTTCGCTGGGCTTCCGCGGGGGCCCCAATATCGCCGCCCCTACGGGGGCGGCTTTTTTTATAGCTCCTGCCCCGCCTCCACCTCATTGGTGAGGCTCCGGAAATTGAGGGACAGGCGGCAGAAATACTGCCCGTTTTTCCAGGTGTGGGTGTCGCTGTCAATCCAGCACAGCCCGGTTACGCCGGTGGTGTTGGCCCGCAGCAGCACCGCGCTACCGGAGATCAGCTCCGGGTCGCCCAGGCACTCCACGGTCATGGTCTGCTGGAGGCCGTTGTCCTCCAGGTACGCCTGGGCCTCCGCCCCGGCGTCCTCGCCGTCCCGCTGGGTGAGGATGTGCTGGAACTGCCCGTACAGGGCGGCGCTCTCCGCGTCGGACACGGTGCGCACCCGCGCGCCCGTCTGGCTGTAGATCTCCACCGTGTTCCGCAGCTCGGAGATGTCCTCCGTCACCCGCAGGCTCTGGATGTTCCGCCCCGGCGCAAGCTCCAGGACGGCGGCCTCCGGCTTTTCCACCACCTCCAGCTCCCCCAGGCCGTTGAAGCGGGAGAGGTAGCGCCGCCCGTTCTGCCGGGCGGCCAATGTGTAGAGCCCGTCCACAATCTTGTCCAGGGCCACCCCCGGATATTTGCGGCTGACCCGCGCCCCAGTGGCCGCCAGGGCGGCCACCGGAATCCCAAAATCCCCGCAGAGGGCCCGCACGGCCTCTTCGGGGGCCGCGCCCCGGAAGGTGTACCAGCCCTCGTTGTTGGCCAGGAAGCGCCCCCTGTCCAGGGCCGTCAGGGTGGCGGCCACTCCCTCGGTAGCCTTCTCTCGGGTGACGAGGTTTCCCCGGAACCGGGTGCGGCCGCCGCACCAGAGCCGCAGCTCATTGCCCAGCTCGCAGGGCAGCTCGGGCAGGCTCCCGTCGTTGGGCGTGGCCATGACGGCCTCCACGGAGCGGGATACCCGCTTGATGCTGCCCGACCAGGTGAGGGTGCTCACCCGCTCCGTCACGTCCCAGGTCTCCCCCTGGGGGCTGACGATCACCACCTGGTACTCTGCCATAGGCCACCTCCCGACGCGATTTTGTCCAGCTCCAGATCCACCAGGCTCTTCACTGTGTTCTCCGGCACCCAGGGCACAAGGCGCGCCGTCCCGCTCTCCTCCTCCACCTCCCGCACCTCGGTGGCGGCCGCAACCTGCGCCGACGCCGGCTTGGCGGCGGCCGCCGGGAGCTGGGCCAGCGGCGGGATGGCGAGCACCTGGCCGGGGCGGATCAGGTTGGCGTTGGCGATGCCGTTGGCCGCGGCCAGACGCCAGGCCAGGGAGCCGTCCCCGTAAAATTTGCGGCTGATCCCCCACAGGGTGTCGCCGCTGGCCACCGTGTACGTCTTGGCCGTGGCCGTGCCGGTGGCGCTGTCCCGGCTGGCCGCCGTCCCCGCGCCGGAGGCGGACGGCTCCGCGGGCAGCACCGGCGTCTCCGGCCGGGTGTACTGGCGCAGGGTGATGTCGGCGTACAGGTCGTTGGTGCCGTCCTGCTCCCGGTAGGTCACCCCCTCCAGCAGCACCGCCGCGTTGACCGGCGTGCCGCTGACCAGCCACCGCACCACCGTCCCCTTGTCCACCCACCGCTCCAACTGCTCCAGGTAGAGCCAGGGGTTGGTGCCCGCCCCCGGCGACAAAAACGGGTACGCCTGGGCGGGCAGGAGGCAGTCGTGTAGGGTGGTGCTCCCCATCCTTTTCCCGCCGAAGAAGTTGAGATCCCCCAGTTGATCCACCGTCACCGTCTCAATGGCGGCCTCGTGGGGCCACTCATAGCTGGATGGGGTGACGGGCAGCACCAGCTCCACACCGGCGGCCTCCTCCAGGAAGGTAATCAGCCGCAGCACTACCGCACCCCTCCCATCTGTGCCAGCCGGAGTCTCCGGTAGAGGGCCTCCGCGATGGCGTCGATGTCGCTCTCCTGGCGCACCTGGAAGGTGTTGCCGGTAATGGTCACCCGCGCCCCGCCGCCCTGGTCGGCCTGCCGGGCCTCCCGGGCGGTGAGCACCCGCTCCCCCTCATGGAGCAGGGCGGCGTACCCGTCGTAGGGCACCCGCTCCAGCCCGGCGGCGTGGTAGTGCCAGACGCCATCCTCGTCGTAGTAGCCGCCCCGCCGCCAGTTGCCGTAACGCAGCGCATCGCCGGACAGACCCGTAGTGCTCCTGGGGCTGCTCTGGCTCAGCGCACTCAGCCCCAGCCCTTTGCTCATCTCCTGCTGGATGTCATACTCATTCCGCCAACCATTCAGGGCGGCGGTATTCTCCCGGATGGCGCTGATCAGATCCAGCTCCGTGTCATGTACGGTCTGGTACTGCTCGCTGCTCTCATAGGCTATCTTGGCCAGGCCCTCCGCCTCCCGCCGCAGGCTGTCCATCTTGAGCCCCGCCTCCTGGCTGCCGGACGCATACGCCTCGCTGGCCGCCTGGTACTCCTCCCGCATGGCGGCCAGCTCCTCCTGCTGCTCCGGGCCATAGATATCGCTGGGCGTCTCCCCCAGCAGCACGGCGGACAGGGCCTCCCGGGTGTACTGCTCGGACAGGTTCTCCAGGTACGCCTCGTTCTGCCCCGCGATGGCGTTGAGGCTCTCCACCGCCTGGCCCAGCGCGCCGCCATAGGCGTCAATCTCCGCCTGGAGGCCGCCGGAGCGCTCCGCGTTGTACCCCTCGCCCCGTGCATTGTCAATCTCCGTCATGGTATCCTCCAGGGTGGAGGTCAGGCCGCTGAAGGTGACGGACATCGCCTCCATGGAGCCCGCATAGGTGCGCTCCAGCCCCGCCTGGATGATGCTGACCGCCTCCCGGCCGCCGATGTCGCCGCCGGAGATCATGCTGCGGATGTCCCCCTCACTCTTGCCGTAGGCGTCTGCCAGCATGCCGATCACGTTCACGCCCCGGTCCTGGAACATATTGATCTCGCCGAGCTGTGCCAGATCCGTAGACTGCATGCGGGCCAGCGCCGTGGCCATCCACTCCATGTCGGAGGCGCTGGCATTGACCGCGCTGCCCGCATCGCCCACGGCCCGCATCAGCTCAATCATCCGCTCCGGGTCATCCCCGAAGCCGGTGGCCAGGGCCCGGCTCATGCTTGTCAGGTCGGAATACTCAAAGGGCGTCTCCGCCGCCAGGGCGCGCAGGCTCTCCAGGTACTGGTCGCCCACACCGGAGCCCAGCAGCTTGTTGAAGGCGATGGCGTCCAGCTCCCGCTGGGCCGCCGTGGCCGAGCCGGCCGTCAGGCTCTCGTCCGCGGCCGTCTGGCCCTGCTCGTACAGGTCTCCATAGTATGCCTTGAACGCCTCGTCCCGGCTGCCGGCGGCCTGCGTTGCGCCCTGGAGCAACCCCAGGCCGCCGCCGATGGCCGCGCCCACCGCAGTGCCGATACCGGGGATGATGCTGCCGATGGCCGCTCCGGAGATGGCCCCGGACAGGCCGGAGGAGAGCACGCCGCCCGCCTCGCTGCCGAAGGCGGAGCCAATCAGGGTGTTGGCCACCTCCTGGGCGGCGTCGCCGGCCATCTGGCCCAGGCCCGCCTTGCCCAGGGCGGCCAGCATGGAGGAGCCGCCCTGCCCCGCGCCTGCCCCCGCCCGGTTTTCCGCCTTGCTGATGGCGCTGGAGGCGTCCAGCATGTCCTTCTCCACCTGCCGGGCCTGCTTGCTGACCAGGTCCAACTGACGCCGGACGTTCTCATAATTTTGGTTTGCCTTTTGGAAGTCTGCCTTGGCCGCCTCCCGCTCGGCATCCGTGGCGGCCTCGCCCAGCTCCTCGAATGCCTGTTTTGTCCTCTCCAACTCCCGCTTGGCATTTTTCAGGTCAAAGTTTTTCAGTTGGAACCGGGTACTGTCCAACTTATCCAAACTTGCCTGCAGCCCGGTCACGTCCGCCCGGAAGGAGTTGACGGAGTTCTTCATCCCCACGATGGACTGGGACAGGTTGTCCGTCACGCTGAACGCAATGCTGGCGTCGCTCTTTCGCCCCGACATCATCCTTCCTCCTTTTGCCGCTTGTAGTCAATCATCATCGCGCAGACCAGGGCGCGCTCCCCCGGGGGCAGGCGCAGGAACGTCCCGGGGAGCACGCCGTGCTCCATCAGCAGCCGCTGGGCGGCGATCAGATCTGCGCGGCTGGCCCGTTTTTTTCCAGCTCCTCCAGGGCCGCGCCGATGGCCGCCCCCTCCAGCTCCGCGCCGGAGAGCACCGTCACGCTCCCCGGCCCGTAGCCGTTGAGCTGGTCAATGACCCGGCACAGCTTCTCCACCTCGCCCATGCGCAGCAGCTTTTTCAGCGCGTCCACCGGCGTGGCGCAGCCCTCCTTGCCGTGGTACCACTCCGCCTGCCGCAGCTCCGGGTGGTTGACCACGGCGGCCAGGATCAGGTGGAGCTGGGCGTCCTCCTCCCGCCGGATGCGCACCAGCTTGTTATAGGGCACCTCCTGGAGCTCCAGCACCAGGTTGAGCCGGGGGAGCTTCACCGTCTTCCGGTCCGGTTCAAATTCCGGCAGCTCCAGCAGGCTTGCGATCACATTGTTCTTCTCCATCACTGCACCTCAATCTGATCCAAATACTCATAGTCGCTGAACGTGAAGGGGACGGTCACCGAGCCCACGGCGGCGGCCTTCCAGTCGGCCAGGGTCAGGTCGTCGAAGCTGACGTCGTAGAGAGCCACCCGCTCCGCGCCGTAGCTGTCCGGGTCCCGCAGCTTGGAGATCAGCGTGAAGCGCCGGTCCACGCCGCGCTGGATGCCCTCCATCCTCTGGGCGAAGCCGGAGTCCACCTTGTACAGCGTCAGGCTCCCGGTGCCGCTGGCGCTCATGGCCTTGTGTGCGGCCATGAACCGGCCGCACAGGTTGACGGTCTCCTTGTTCAGCGCCAGCTTGGCCTGGCAGGCGGAGACCTCCGCCACCTTCTCGCCATCCAGCCACACCTCGCCCCAGGTGCCCGAAATGACCCGCCTGGCGCTGTCCAATGTCTTGGCCATAATCTATTCATCCTTTCTGCCCCTCCGGGGCCGTCCTATTTTGTGAGGCGGCGGGGGCCTGTCCCGCCGTGCGTCTCGCTCACTGGCGCCGCCCCCATCTCCCACAACTGCGGGGCGGCAAATATTTTTCAAAATATGCATTGACAATATCATATTTTATGATATAATAGAGTCATAAAGAACAAGGGGGACAAAACAATGACCACTTACCTGACTGTTGAATATGCTCCCGCCTACGGAATTTCGCTCCAGTCTGCCCGCCGCTTGACCGACAGCGAAAAAAAGGGGTACATCCCCGAGTATCAGGATTATATGATGGTTGGCACAGGTAACAATATCGACCTGGACAATATCTCCTGGACCGACCTGTATGAGTTTTTGGGCAAGAGAGCGCCAGATGGCGAGTTTGCCGGGTGCAATAACCGGGTATACATCATCACGCAGGAGCAGTGGGACGCCCTTATCGCCATGAACAATGATGTTGCGGCTCACGAGGCAGAGCAGGAGCGGGATGAAGAGATTGCCGCCCTGGAAGCCGCTAAGAGCCGCGCCGAGCAGCAGATGGTCGACGGGCAGCTCCCGGACGCAAAGGCGGCCAAGGAGGCTCAGAAGCGGTACAACGACCTCTACAACGAGGGCGGCTATGGTTACGTCCCCCACTACTACACTGCCGCTGAATATGCTGATATTTGCGCCAAGCTGTCTCAGCTCAAGAAGGTAAATTGATATGACAAACAGAGAGGCATACGTGTTCGGCTGGGTATTCGGCCGCCTCAACGCGGCGGCATATCCGCAGGAGATCGGCGGGGATCTCACCCTTGCCGCTCAGCGCCCGTATACAGCACTCGCCAGAGTCATTTCCGACGCTCACCGGCTTGGCCTCCTAAAGGGGGATCTCGACCGGCAGGTTGCTGAGGCGCTTTGCGAGATCACCAGCATTGACCCGCCCGTGGAGGGAGGCTCTGAAAAGCTCCAGCCCCTTGAAATACAGGGGTCTTGGCAGTTAGGCTATTTTGCCGGAAAAGGCACGCGCCCGCTTGCGTCTGCCGAATTTGACATTGCCGCGGCCCGAAAAGCCAAGAACCTGACGCAGGCCCAGCTTGCCGATGCGATGGGCGTTGACCAAGCCGTGGTCTCCCGTTGGGAGAGCGGCAAGGTCAGCCCAAACGCCGGGAACCTGGCAAAGCTGAAAGAGCTGCTGGGGTAATTGCATGGCCACTGTTGTGAAGCCCCGTATCTGCCGCCAGTGCGGCGCTGTCTTTGATGGCGGCCCCCGCGCATGGTATTGTCCGGCCTGCCGTCTGGCGCGAAGTAAAGAGGCAGACGCGAGGAATCGAAAAAAGGGGCGAAAGGCCGACCGCCCTCTTGGCAGTATCGACAAATGCACGGTCTGCGGGAAAGAGTATGTGGTAAAGTCAGGCCGGCAAAAGTATTGTCCCGACTGCGCCCACGAGGCCGTCCGCACGGTGGATCGCCTAGCCTCACGGGCCTGGAACCAGGCCAACAAGGAAACTTACTACCCAGCCAGGAACGAAAAGCGCCGAAAAGAACGCGCGGAAAACCCGGAGCTGGTTCGGGCCAAAGAACGAGCGGCCCGCGCCAAACAAAAATCGAAAGAATAAATCCTGCCGCCCCTCCGGGGCGGCTTTTTTGCCCCCGCTACAGGTTGTCCACGGAGAGCTGGAAGTCCTCCATGGCGTCGACGAAGCGGCCGCCCACCCGGATAAAGACCCAGCTCCCGGTCTGATACTCCCTGATCTCCTGCGCGGTCATATCCGCCGTCTCAATGCCCTGGGAGCGCATCCACCGCTCCTGGGCCTCCACGTCGAGCTCCGCCCAGCTCTCCCCGGAGGAGAGCACCCCCTGGCCCTCCAGCTCGGCCAGGAAGGTCTGAATGGCGGTCACCAGGACGCACTTGTTGTCGTAGGTGTTGGCGTACCGGCCCACATACTGGTCCTGGATGGTGGTGCGCAGATAGTAGGTGAGGAGATCCATCCCCTCCACGATCTTGATCTTGCTCCAGTCCGCTTTCCCCGCGGCGGGGATGGTGGTCAAGGAGTTGACGCCCCGGGCAATCTTGGCCTTGACGCCGTCGTGGATCAGGATGAGCTTGCCCGCCTTGATGGCCGCCTCCTGCTCCTGTGTGGAGCGGGGCGTCACGGCTGTCAGCTCCGTCAGGGGGGCGTAGGTGGCCGACATGCCCGCGGGGATGCCCGCCAGCACGCCCGCGATCCGGCTGGCGTACTGCCCCGCGGTGTAGGTGGCCTCCCCCTCCGCAATGGACCCGTCGGTCTCGGCGAAGTCGATGATCCCCATGTCGTCCGGGGCCTTGGACGGGTTGGGCTCCACCAGCTTCTCGGTGAAGTAGGCCGCCCTCCGGTCCTTGACCCACTCCTCCAGCGCCGTCAGCTCGGCGGCCGTCGCGTCGGGCGGCCCGGCCAGGTAGTCCAGCGTCAGCCCCTCAATGCTCTTGAGGCCCGCCTCCAGGGCGGTGGTGTCCTCCGTACCCGTGGCGATGACCACCGCCACCACCTTGCTGGGCCCGCCCCGGTCGCTGCCGGTGAAGGCCCGCTTGATGTAGTCCTGATTGTCCTGGCCCAGCTCAGTGGGGATCAGCGCCGCGCTGGAAAGCTGGTGGATGCCCTGGGCCTTGGCGTCCCGTACAAATACGCCCACATAGCCCTTCTTGCTCCGGTTGGCCGCCTGCTGGGCGGCCGCCTGGAAGGTAATCGTCAGGCTGGGCAGCCCGATTGTCGTCGCCATCGTATCATCCTCTCTTGCGTCAAAGCGCAGTTCGTTCGATTTCAAAGTGTTCCATCTTGGGGGTGTCCTCCGCCTCCGGGTCCTGGCAGCCCGGCCGGGCGTCCATCCACTGGGCGGAAAAGAGCACATAGGCCACCCCCGGCCCCGGCGCGTCCGCCGCGGCGCTCACCTGGATGTGACGGTCTCCCACCGCCAGGGCCGGGCCGCCGAACCGGCCCAGCACCGCCGCCTGGTCGGCGCGGAGCTGCTCCGTGCTCTCCACGCTGTACTCGTCCGTGGCCGCGTACAGCTCCAGCCTGGCCTCCAGGCTCCACTGCACCAGCCCCAGGTTGACGTCCTCCATCTCCGCCCGCTCCACGTAGAGAAATCCAGAGGGGCGCTTGTGGTCCGCCGGGCAGAAGTCCCGGTACAGCATCCGCTCCGGCCAGAGGGCCGCCACCCGTCCGGCGATGGCCTCCAGCACGTCGATATAAGTCACAGGTTTCCCTCCAGTCCGTCCACAATGAGCTGCATCAGCCGGTCCGCCTCCTCCTGGCCCATACCGGCCAGGGCCGCCCGCGCGGCCTCGTAGAAAAAGCGGCCGGGCACCGCCGCCGTCTGATAGCGGGGCCGGTAGCGGTACCCCTTCCCCCCGCCGCGGGGTCCGCCGTGCCGGTGGCCGCCCTCAATCGCGTTGGTGATGTAGCCCACGGCGTACCGTTTCCCGCTCTTGGTCGTCTGGTAGGTCTCCGCCTTGGGCCGGACCGCCACGTAGCCGCCGCCGCTGCCCATGTGGGGGGCCTGCCAGCCCGCCACCTTGCCGGTGCCGCCGATGCCCGTCCGCACCTCCTGGAGCAGTCTGGCGCCGATCTGCTCCAGGAGCCCCCGCTTTTTCTCGGGAAACTGTCTGACCAGCGCGTCCCAGCTCTCCATCAGCCTGTCCAGCCCGCTGGTGTCCACCGTAACGGCCATCACACATCCCCCCGCCAGGCCATTTCATACTCGCTCTTGTACGGGTCAAGCCGGTGGGCCGCCTGCACATGGTAGGTGCCGCGCGCCGGCCCCTCCCGAACCGTTACCAGGTCGCCCTCCTTCAGCTCGATGGGCTTCCCGGTGACCAGCACGTAGGCCGTCTCGCTCTCCGCATGGGTGTCTTCCCGCTCATAGCGGACGTACTTCTCCGTCAGCACCGCCGGGAAGGTGACGCGCATGGCCTCCCTGTGGACCGGCCGGCCGTTTTCGCCCACCGTGTCCTCGGTGCGCACCGCGGTACAGGCCACGGTCTCCACCACCGCCGCGTCCACCTCCAGGTGGTTGCGGCCCATGGGCGTGATGGAGGTCAAAAACAGGTGGGTATCGCCCCAGCGGAGGGCGTGGTGGAGGGTGAGGGGCTGCCGCCGCACGATTACGGCGGCGTCCCTGGCCCCGATGCCCACCTTGGAAAACAGGTTGGTCTTGCTTTGGAAGGTGATGGAGGCCCAGGCCCGCCGGACGGGCGTCCACTCCCATACGCCGGGCGCGGTCTCCCGCAGCTCCAGCACCTGGGCGGCCTTATTCAGCTTCCCGGCGTCGATATGGTCTGCCATGGTCTATCCCTCCCCGGATGTGTCCAACTTGGACACATCCAGTTCTGTCAGCTTGAGCTGGGTGAGCAGGCGGCGGAAGGCCGGGTTGTCTGTGAGGGTGCCGCTCACCTCGGCCGCCCGCAAGTCGAAATCACGCAGCACCATGCAGTTGACGCACAGGTCATACTGTGCCCGGCGGGGGGTGCCCTCCTCCGGTTCGGACACCCCCGCCTGCTCCAGGTAGCCCACCGCCGCGTCGTACAGCCCCTCCAGGGTGAGCAGTTCCTCTGCGGTTGGCTCCTCGATGCGGCAGTAGGCCAGCAGGCTGGCCCGCCGCGCCTCGCTCAGCGCCATGTCACACCGCCAGCGTCCAGCCGTTGGCCGCGGGCAGGTAGAGCCCGGAGGAGGCCGCCGTCACGCCGCAGACCACCTCGGCCGCCGCGTCATGGCGGAGCTTAGTGGCCACATACCGCCCGTTGAGGGCACTCACCTTGTACGTCACCACCGCAAGCTGAGGGGCGGTGCCCACGCTGTCGGTGAAGGTAGCCTTGCCGATCTCTTCCGCTCCGTCCCCGCCGCTGTCGCCGGAGGCCAGCAGGGAGACCGTCAGCCCCTTCCCCTTGCCCAGGGCGGCGGCGGACACCAGGAATACAATCTCCTCCACCCCGGACACGTCCACATAGGCGGTCGTCTTGTCGGTGGAGGCCGCCACGCTCTGGGGGGCCAGGACGGTCTGGAACGCCAGTGCTTCCGAAATACGCTTCATGCTTGCTCCTCCTTACTTCCGGTCCGCCAGCGCCACGAAGGGGCTGCGGGTCTTGCTGCTGTTCTTGATGGTCAGGGGCTTGTTGACCTTGGGCGCGCCGTTGCAGCGGTACACCACCCGGAAGCAGTTCTGGTCAGTCAGGAACTCCACGTGGATCGACCAGTCCTGCTTGACGGTGCCCTTGGTGAGCAGGATATACATGTAGGGATCTACCAGCAGCGCATCGCCCCGCACGCCGGGGGAGGCGCAGCTATCCTCGAACAGCACCGGCTTGTTGAGCACCCGCTGGGTGTCGAAGTTGCCCAGGCCGCCCTCGGGGTTCCACAGGAACTTGGCCGCCTCGCCACTCTGGATGGACAGGTAGGGGAGCTGCTCCTCCAGGTCGGGATGCATCAGCCACACCAGCCGCTCCCGGCCCCTGGGCATGGCCCTGGCCTGCATCTTGATGGCGTTCGCGCCCACAAAGGTGCCCGCCTCCTGGCCGGACTCCTTGGCCACCTCGATCAGCGCCTTGGAGCGGAGCAGGCCCAGGGGCTTGCCCGCGCCGTCGCCGGAGATCACGCTCTCGGTGAGCAGCCGGTCGGCCGCCAGGGCGAAGGAGGGGCCCGCAAAGCTGGACATGAAGGCGGAGTCGCTCAGCATCTCGTCGGTGCAGTACAGGAAGCCCATCATCTTCTCCAGATCCATCTTCATCTCCCGGAGCTGAGGCTTGCTGGCCGCCACTGTGGCCCCCTCGGCGGCCCAGTACATCTGGATGCCGCCGAACACGCTCTTGCTCACGTCGGTCTCGTCGGCCGAGATCCACCGCATGGCGTTGGCCGCGCTGGAGCAGGTGTAGCGGTCCAGCCGGTTGAGCAGGGGGCTCTGCTGCACGGCGCTCTCCAGGATCATCCCGGCGAAATCGGTCTGGATAACGAAGCCGCCGTCAGCGCCGCTGCCCTCATTGACGCCCAGCACCGCGTTGTTGACTCTCTGAAGGCGCTTGTCCTCCACGTGGTTCTTGCGGAAGTTATAGACGGCCCGGAGCTGCTCGCCCAGGGAAGCGAAGGGCTTGTCCTCTCCCTTGCCCTCGTCCTTGGGCTTGCCGCCGTGAAGCGCGCCGTCGTAGACGGGCTCCGAGCCCTCCTGGCTGGCCTTGGCCAGCGCCTCCAGGCCGGCAATCGAGGTGTTGATCGCCTCCATCTGGGAGGTAAACTCGTTGGCCTCCTCAATCTTGCCCTCATCCACCAGGGCCTGGGCCTGGGTGAGCAACTGGCCCTTCTTGGCCCGCAGCTCGGTGATCTTCTCCATGAAATCCATGCTGTTATCTCCTTTCAGTCCTTAAAATCCAGCAAGCGCCCTGAGCCGTGCCAGGGTGCGCGCCGCCTCGTCCTGCCGGGCCGCCTCGGCCCGCTCGGCCGCCACATGGGCCTGATATTGCTCCCGCATGGCCGCCGTCAGCCGGATACGCCGCCCTGCCGCGGCTACAAAGGCCGCCGGCTCCTCCTCCGGCTCCTGGGCCGCCCCCACAATCTCGTCGATCAGGCCGTACTCCCTGGCCTGGGTGGGGGTGATCCAGATGTCCTTGTCCATGAGGGAGACCAGCTCCTCCCGGGTCTTGCCGCCGCCCCGGGCGGTGTAGACCTCCAGGATGCAGTCCCGGGCGTTGCGCAGGGCCTCGGCCGACCGCCGCATGGCCCGGTAGTCCCCCTCCGCACCGCCGGCGGGGTTGTGGTAGCACAGCAGGGCCCCCGGCTCGCTCTGGATCACCTGGCAGCCGGTGGCCGCCAGGGTGGCCGCGCTGGCCCCGAAGCCCTGGAACAGCGCGGTGGTCTTGCCGGCATACCGCCGGAGCATGGAGCGGATCTCCAGCCCCACCGCCATGTCGCCGCCGGGCGAGTTGACCAGCAGCGTCACATCCTCGCCGCCGGCCCGCTCCAGGGCGCCGGCGATATCCATGGGCGCCGTGATGTCCCGCCAGCCCCAAAAGCGGAGCACGTCGGCGGAGTCGTTGTCCCACAGTTCGCCTCTCAGGCTGATGTCCATCTATTTCTCTCCTTTCAGCACGGCCTCCAGGGAGGCCAGATTCTTGGTTGCCAGGAAATGCTGGCCCAGCCCTCCGGGGATGGGCGGCTTCTCCTCCAGGGCCCGGCATTCGTCCGGGTTGTAGACCGTGGTACGGATCATCCGCTCGTAGAACTGGCTGCGGGTCAGGTCGTCGCCCCGGAGGAGCACCGCCACGTTGCCCCGCATATACCAGCCATCCTTGTCCCTCTTGTCCGGCTGGATGGCCTTATAGCCGTCCTCCTGCTCCCACTGCACGACGTAGGGCAGCAGGGTGTCGGTCACGTAGTTCTGCCGCTGCTGGGCGTTGGAGTCGTAGCTCTCCTTGCCGGTCTGGAGCATATGCTTGGGGATGCCGGTAAACCGGGCGATCTCCTCCGCCGTGAACTGCCGGCTCTCGATATACTGGGCGTCGCTCTGGCTGATGCCCAGCGGGGTGAATTTCATGCCGTGGTCCAGCACCGCCACCGCGAAGGCGTCGTCGGCGGCATAGCCGCGGAACTCGTCCTTGAGTCTCCGACGTGTCTCCGGCTTGGCGTCGGTATCCACCTCCAGGACGCCGGACAGCCGGGCCCCGTTCTGGTAGAATTTCTTGCCATACCGCTGGGCCAGGGCGTCCATGGCAATCGTCTCCCTGGCCAGAGCCAGCAGGCCGCGCCCCCGGATGCCGTCGTAGGTCTCAAAGTAGAGGATGGAGAGCTCATAGGGGGAAAAGGTGCGCTGCCAGCCGTCCACGTTGTAGTCATACCAGATCGCGCGCCGCTCCCGATCCTCCCGGATCGTGCAGCACTCCGTGGGCAGGGGGATGCGGGCCACCAGGCGGCCAGCTCCGTCCCGCCGGTTCCAGCAGGCCCCGAAGCCGTGCCAGAAGGCGTTGGACATGATGAGCTTCTGGCACAAAAACGGCGACATGCGCTCGTTGGCCCGCACATGCAGCAGCCGGTCCAGCGCCGGGTCGTGCACCGCCCGCCGGGCGTCCCCGTCCTTGACGTAGGTGCCGAAGGGGATCAGCCCGAAGGAGTTGCTGAGGATGCGGTGGGCGGCCGCCACCGGGGAGAGCCGCTCCGCAGCTCTCTGGCCCGGCTCCACGTCCTCCCCGGTCAGGAACAGATTCTTGAGGAACCGCCCCAGCTCCTCTTGGGAGATCGTCCGCGTCTCCATCGACGCCCTGGGGCCGTTGATTGCCCGGTCAAGGATCATCGTCCTCCCCCTCTCCGCGCCCTGGCGATGACCACGGCGTAGGCCACCAGGCACCCGCCGGCCACGAGCAGCGCGGCCGGGCGGCCGCCCAGCTCCCAGGCCGCCCGCACAAAGCAGGCGCCGCCGGCCAGGAGCAGCAGATCGTCCAGATAGAGCGCCAGCCTCCGCCCGGCCGCCTTCCAATGTTTCATCTCAAATCCCCCAATCCTCGGAGAGTATGTGTTCGTTGATATCCGGTCCCACCGGCATCCGAAGCAGCGCCACCGCCATGGCGATAATCCAGGCCACTATCATGTCGATGCGGCCGATGCTGCGGTCTTTCATGGGCTTGATGTTCTCGTTCCCGTCCACCGCGCACCGGGTGTTGCCGAAGCACCAGCGGGCGGCCGTGTTGTGCTCGTGGAACATCTGGTGGGCGCGGGTCAGCCGCTCCACCTCCTTCATGGCCGGGGACATGCTCCGCATGTTCTGGGAGATCTCCACAACCGTTATCCCCCGCTCCATGAGCCGCTGCGTCAACGTGCGGGACAGGTAGGGGTCGACGCCCAATGTGTCCAAGTTGAACACATCCGCCGCCCAGGCCACGGCCTCCTCCACCATGGTGAAGTCCACCATGTCCCCGGGGCACAGCTCCAAGAAGCCCGCCCTGGCCCAGTCCCGGTAGGGCACATGATCCCGCTGCTCGGCCTCCAGCACGCCCTCCTCGGGCCGCCACGCCCAGAACAGGACAACCCAGGTATCCAGTCCCTCCTGGGGCGGAAACAGCAGTGTGAAGGCCGTCAGGTCGGTGGTGGTGGACAGATCCAGCCCGCCGAAGCACCGCTTGCCGGCCAGATAGTCCCGCACCGCCTGCCGCCGCTCCGGGGCCTTGAGGGCCTTCCATTCCGGCCGGTTAAACTGGCTCTTGTCATAGAGGGTCAGGGGCAGCCATCCCACGCTCTTGGTGGAGATCCACTGGTTGAGCCGCAGCCACCGGAACCACCGCTCCGCCGCCTCGCTCTGGCGGGCCGCCCGGGCGTCCGCCCGGAAGTCCCGCAGCTTGAGGTTGTGTCCCAGCCCCGGGTTACAGGCGTACCACAGCGCCTCATCGTAGATGTCCAGCTCCGCGATCCGCTCCGGGTCGTCCCCGGTCAGGATGCCGATGCCGTACATGATGGGGCACCACTCCGGCGCGTCCGTGTCCCCCTCCCGCTCGGGCTCTCCCCGCCGCCAGGCCAGGATGCGGCGGCATTTCTCGTGTACCTCCCAGCCGATGCTGGTGCGGTCGGGGTCGTCGCCCGCCGTGGTCAGCACGATCACCGCCTGCTGCCGCCGGGCGGCGTTGGAGCCGGCCGTCAGCACGTCCCACAGCCTGCGGTTGGGCTGGGCGTGGAGCTCGTCAATAATAATCGCGCTGAAGGAGTAGCCGTGCTTGGTGGCCGCGTCGGCGGAGTACACCTTGAGCACACCGCCGTACTTGGTGTGGATCTCCTTGCGGGAGTCCACCGCCCAGGCGATGGGGTCGTGCTCCGGCTGGCCCAGGCTGGTGTTCTCCACCATGTACTTGGCTGCCTCGTAGATCTGGGAAGCGTTTTCCTTGTCGGAGGAGAACACCCCCACCCGCGGCCGCTCCTCGCCGTCGTACAGCAGGTGATACAGGCCCAGGCCGGCCGCCAGTTCCGTCTTGCCGTTTTTCTTGGGCAGCTCGTCGTAGAGGTAGCGCCGGTAGCGCACCCACAGGCCGTCCTCATCCTGTACCTGGATGCCGTAGAACTGCCGGACGGCCTCCTCCTCCCAGGGGAGCAGCTCGAAGGGCCTGCCCGCCCACTCGTTCTGCGCGAAGCACAGCAGGGAGAAAAAGTCCAGTACATCCTGCACCGCCTCCTCGCTGTAGCGGAGCACGCTCCCGTCCTCCGGCGCCGGCACCTCCACCCCCGGCGCCAGGGTCAGCCGCTCAGGCACGCTGCATCCGCTCCCGCCGCTCCCGCATCAGCCGCTCAAAGGCATTCTCCTCCGGTGGGTGCGCCCCCTCCGGCATCACCAGCCTGCACCGGCTAGTGATGGTCATGCCCATGTCGTTGGCGCATCCCCGGCACTGCTTGAAAAAGCGGTCCTGGATACGGGTGGCCGCGTCCAGCGCCTCGGTGTCCACCACCCGGCCGCCGGACGGCGCCGCCGTCCCCTGCTGGAGGGCGATCACCTCCCGGGTGGCGGCAAGGTAGCTCTGCCGGGCCAGCAGGTAGCGGGCCAGCGTGTCATAGTCCAGGCGGCTGAGCAGCCCCAGCTCCTTGAGCTGCCGGGCCAGGCTGTGGAACTCCTCCCGCAGGCTTTGGGGAAGGTAGTCCGGGGCCCTGATCTGCTTGGGCGGCTTGGCCCGCACCTCTCCGGCCGCCCGCGCGGCCCGCTCACTCCGGCTCAGATGCTTCCGGCCGTTCCCCTCCAGCACCTCCAGGCTCTGTCTCGGCCCTGGCATACGTCTCCACCTCCCTGATCTCTCCACTCCTAAAATCCATCCTCAGCTCCGGCGTATCCAGCACACCGCTGGAAAACAGCGTCCTGTACGCCTCGTCCACCGTCAGTTTCCGCGCGCCGGCCGTCAGGCAGCGCCGCCAGAAGTCCACCTGCCCGCGGTCTGTAGCCAGCTCCACCCCCATCCGGGCCGCCACATGCTGGAACGGGGACGGCGCGCCTACCAGCACATGGGGCGTGGCCATCCGCAGCCGGTCGAAAAAGCGCCGGGTGTCGCGGAAGTCCAGGTATCGCTCCGGGTCAATCTCCCTCCGGCGCCGGTACAGCGGGGTATAATTCTGGTACTGCAGGTTGTTGAACATGAGGTGCAGCAGGCGCCCCGGCCGGCACTCATCCAGGACGCCGGCCAGCCGCTCTATATAGTCCTCCCAGTCCTGCCGGCTGTCCCAGCCGGATATGTGGAACAACCGCAGGCTGACCCGCTCCCGGGCCATCTTCCGGATCGCCGCAGCCAGCTCCTGGTCGGAAATCGGCTTGCCGGTGCGCCTCCGGCTCTCCTCCGTGGCGAACTCCACGCCCAGCCGCACAAAGCCGCTCTGCACGGGGGTGCGCAGGTAGTCCCGGAGGAGCATGTCCTGCGTCCGCCCGCCCTCGGCCTGGCTGTACTCGTTGGCGCAGATCATCAAGTGCAGGCCGTGCTCCTTTGCCGTCCGCTTGGCCGCGGCCAGGCGCGCCGGCGTATTGACCTGGTGGGGATGCGTCCAGCTTGTCAGGCAGAAGCCGCACTTGCCCTTGCACCCCTGGCCGCCCCAATAGTAGGCTTTGCGCGGCGCAATCTGTGCCACGGGCACCTCCTCCCAGCGGATCAGGGTGGAGGCCCTGGGCAGGCGGCCGCCCGTATAACAGCTCGGATGGGAGAGCAGTTCGTCCAGCGTCCGGCAATCGGCCATCTCGTAGCACTCCCCCACCCATACCGCATCCGCATAGAGCAGCGCGGAGCGGAAGTGGTACGCATAGGAGCCGCCCACCACCAGCGGGCGGTCCGTCTGCCCGCGCAGCTTGACCAAGCCCGGATACTCCATCACGTCGCACATGCTGTAGAGCACCGCGTCGCAGTCCGACACGTCGTCCGTCAGGGTATGCCCGGCGCGTATCAGCGCCTTGGCCACTACCACATAGGCCAGGAAGCGGGCCCGCGCCGTGAAATACTGTGGGAAGGCCAGCCTCATCCCGCACCACCCGCCAGCAAGTCCCGCAGCCGCGGCTCCAGCATGGCGCGCACCGCCTCCTCGTCCGCCTTGCGCGCCATGTCGTACAGCGCGTGGGACGGATCTGGCACGTCGAACATCATGGGGCCGAGCACCACGCGGAACCGGGTGCCGTCGGCAACCTGGCTCCCGCCGCCGTCGCCCTCGCCGGAAAAGGGCTCAAAGTCCACGTCCTCCAGCGCGTCGAACCCCAGCCCGGTCAGGTCGATCCCCAGCGTCTCCAGCTCCGGCAGCTCCACCTCCAGCATGGACTCGTCCCAGGAGGACAGCTCCGCAAGTTTGTTGTCCGCCAGGATATACGCCCGCCGCTGCTCCTCCGTCAGGCCCTCCACCAGGACGCACGGAACCTCCTGCATCCCCGCGGCCTGGGCCGCAAGCAGGATGCCGTGCCCCGCCAGCAGATGTCCCTCCCGATCCACCAGCAGCGGGCGGACGAAGCCCAGTGTCTCCAGGCTGCGGCGCAGCGCCTCCACCTGGGCCTCGCTGTGGATTTTGGCATTCCTCTCGTATGGCCGGATGGATGCTATGGAGAGCATCTGGAAATCCTGTCCCCGAATCTGGATCTGCACTCCGTCCATGTCGTCACTCTCCTCTCGCTGATTCTCCGCACGGCCCCCGGCACCCGTCTCCCGGTGCCCAGCTCCCAGGGCCTATCTCCCGGGCCCGGCACTGGCCCCGCCTCCTCGGCACCGGCTCCCGAGATTTCCCGTGGGGAAAAAATCTCTCACCGAGGAGGCCGTGCGGTCTTGCACCCCCTACCCGAAACTTTCTCGGGTGGGGGGGATAGTCTGGCAAGCCAAAGGCTTGCCGTGTGCGGGCGGGCCGGCTGCGCGCCTGGGCGCAGGCGCCCAAGCCTCCCGTTGGTCTTGCCAATTTTGGTGCTAAAAATGCCGCCTGTTTCGCCGCTTTTCCTCCGCCATTTCGAGGGCGGTCTTGCGGTTGTGGCATCGCTCACACAGCGATTGCAGGTTGCCCCGGTCGATGAACCGAGTCCAGTCGCCCCGATGGGGCTGGATGTGGTCCACCACCGTGGCCCTGGTGCGGGCGTGGTGCCGGGCGCACTCCCGGCACCACGGCTCCCGCAGAAGTTGATTGGGCCGCAGATCATCCGTCCAGATAGGCAGACTGTACCAGTCATGCCACTGGGCAGATACCCGGCGCTCTGCCCGCTTGGGCTTATGCTTGGGGCACCAGCCCTCGCGGGTGAGCTCCGGGCACCCAGGATGTCGGCAGGGCCGGAGCGGCTTCATGGGCACGGGCTATCACCTCCGAGCAGCAAAAAAGCCGGTGCCGACGTCCAACCCTGGGTTGGATCATCGGCACCGGCTCTGAAAGCACTGGCCCTGTTCGATATCCACCATCGTCTCCGTCCGGCAGTCCCGGCAATAGACAATGAGATTTTTCGCCGTGGTATCCGGTCTCACTTGGAGCACCTTCCGCCGTCGGCAGGACGGACACATCAGCCATCCATCCTTCACGATTAGTTTACCACACTCGCTCCTGTTTTGCAACTTTTCCATGCACTTTCTCCTTCCTCACAGACTTGTTACCCCTGGTTTCCAGACCGAATAAAGACGCGCGAGCTATTCTTTTTTCCGTCTGCGCGGTGGCCTGATCCCTTTCTTTTCCTCCCTTGACCTTATTGGTAAATAGTATTTGATCATAACAAACTCGCCGAACTCGTTTCGCACGGGTGGCGGTGCGCTGAGGATGACGGCTCCGGGCGGTGCGGCCACCGTCAGATTGTCCTTGACGATTTCGCTCTCCACCTTTGGCTTTTTCAGCCCAAGGGAGGCCGCCCAATTCCGCGCCCCCACCTCCGGCTTGCCAAGCTCCCTGGGCTCCTTGGTCAGGTACTTGGCCAGGGCCTCGTAGCCCTGCCATGTGTCCAGGGTCTCCAGCTCCACCTCACCATAAAGCCAAAGGGAGCGGAGCACATCCAGATCCGCTCCGGTCCCATTGATTACCATGTGGTGATGGAGCCGCCCGCCCTCGGAGCTAAGCTGCTCCGTCACATAGATGTACTTGAGCTCCTGCCCCCTGGACTTCCGCACGGCTCGGAGCTGGGGCAGCATCTTGCGCACCCGCTTCACTGCCTCTTGTCGGTTGGCCGGAAGGTGCTCGTCGTCATAGGTGAGCACCACGTGGAGATCTCCCCGCCCAAAGTTGGCGGCCAGCAGCAACTCCAGCCGCTGCCAGGAGCGGTTGGCGTTAATCGTCATCTGGGCTGCGCTGGAGATCTCCCGCAGAGCCCTTCGCTCCCGCTCTGTGCTGCGGGGTGTTGGGATGGTGTAGCACCCAACGACCACCAGGCGCCCCGCCGTGATGGTCTTGAGCCGCTTTGCCATCAGTCCCCCCGCTTAGTCCGGGCCATGTAGTGAGCCGCCCATGGCCCGGCGACAGACTGGCGGAGGGCCAGCATCTTGTCCCGGGTCAACTTGTCTACCATGCGGCCCACGTCGCCGCACCCGTCCATCTGGGCCAGCCGCTCCAGATTGCCCATGGTCTGCGCCGCCACCAGACAGCGCAGCCGCCGCAGATTTTTGTTACCCATCAACATCCCCCTCTTTCTGCGTGTCCAACTTGGACACGCCCAGTTTTTCCAGGCCAGTGTCCACCTGCCGCCACACCTGGATGGGCTGCACCTCATCTCCATGGTACAGGTTGCGGAGAGTGGTCTCGGTCACACCCTCCCCGCACGCCTTGGCCAGGGCCGCGAAGCAGCCCAACCCGCGCTTCTGCCGGTATCTCCGGAGCCGCTCCAGGATCTCCCGCTTCTCCGCCGCATTCCGCCCGGTGGGCCTTGGCGGCTCGGGCTCTGGCTCCTCCTGAAGCAGCGGTGTCCACTCCCGGGGCAGCGGGAGATCCACCACCTGATAGGCCAGCCCGTCCTCCAGCAGGAGCAGGCCGTCCAGGATGGATGACGCGATCTCCGCCCGGAGCCCGGCCTTCTGCTCCGCGCTCATCACCGGCACCCGCACCACCAGCACCGGGACCAGCTCTGACCCGGCCAGCGTCTGCTCAAAACCCTCATAGTTGTGTATCATGCTCCTCTCCTCCCTGTGTTTTACTCGCCGGATATCCATTACGCCAGCGGAATGTGGCACAGCGGGAAAACTTCATGTCCCACTCATAGCCACCAGGGTGTTTACAGGCCCCGTTGGCACCATCATGCCAGAAGCAGTTGTCACAGCTCCGCCGGTATTTGTTGATATCTACGATATTACCGGGCATCACTCACATCTCCCTCCGCCGGCTGTTGCAGCCAGTGGAGCAGGCACGCTTGGCATCGCTCCAATGGGATCAGGCTGTCTGCTTCCATGTCTGCGTCACACTCCGGCAGGTTTCTACAGTAGCGAGGTGCATCCTCGCCCTCCGCAAAGCGGTTGATCATGGTTGCCAGTTCCTCGTCGCTCATGGCCCGGATACGGTCCGCGTTGGCCTCTTGACCCAATGCGTCATTCTCTCCCCGAGGTGGCCCATCAAAGGCCACCCAAACTTGACCATACAGAGAGAGCAGCAGGCCCCGACTGTCGGCCTCATGCTTGAGGCACAGCCGCTCGTTGTGGATGTGAGTGGCGATTTCCCAGCCGCCCCACTGGAGCTGCCTCAGCCCCACGCCCTCAATCCAGACTGGGTGCTCTTTGGTGAGATGCTCAATCTCTGCACGGGTATATTGGTGTCTCATGGCGATACCTCCGGCGGACGACACCGTTTGCGGTCAATATAGCGCATTAAACCTGAAAAAGTAGGGCGTCGTCCACGTATTTCGCATTCTATGGCATAAAACTTCACGCCTTCTCCGACTTCCGCAAGCCAGTCTGCACCATAACCGTCGTCATAGGCTTCTTGTTCCCATTGTTCAAGGGATTCAGAATAGTTTTTCACGTTTCTCCCTCCGGCGGGCGGCGGTAGGCCGTAATTCCTTCCCATGCTAAGTCTTGGTCGTCAGCATACGCCGTCCGACCTCCAAGATTATTCGTAAGGAAAACAGAATCCTTTGTGACCTCAACAAGCGCCCACAATGTAAGGGGGGCAAATCCGGGTGTAGTTTTTGCTGCGTCCTGGTCATAAACTACCCACACCGGCTCCCCATCCATCTTCCGCAGCTCCTCCAGCGTCAGCGGCTCGTTCGGCGGGGTGAGGGTGCATACCCTTTCAAGTGCTTGAATATCTTCAGCCTGCTGTTTGGTCAGTGCCGACAAATGATCATAATTTGCGAGAGCGGCCTCCATATGGCTGACGGCATTCCGCAGGATGGCGCACCCCTGTGTCGAGCAGTTGTGCTCATGGCCGCAGCCAAAGCAGGACAGAGAGCCGGTCTCCACACGGAGCCTCTTCAGCGCCTGCATTGTTTTCTGGTAGTCCATCGTTGTGAGCATATTTACATCCTCCCATTTTCGCGGCCTCACGGAAATGCTCCGGCCCTCTGCCGGGCGCCCGGCTCAGGCCGGACACCCGCAAAGCAAAAGGAGGCGGGTGGAGCGGGTAATCTCCACCCGGCAGAGGGCCGGAGTCCTCGCTACTTACCCATACAGATCAACTGCTCGATGGCGTCGTCCCGCTCCCACGCCCGAACTGTTGGAGAGTTGATGACCTCCAGCAGCGCCTCCATGTCCTTGAGCTTGCAGAGCGCCCCGTACACCCTGGGGGGCAGGGAGGCCAAATCCACACCGGGGATACCCCACTCGCCGCTGGGTGTGGTTTGGATTATCCGCTTACTCATGGGCTGACACCCCCTCCTTGGCCGCCCGCATCTCAGCAAGCAGGGCCTCCTGCTCATAGAGGTAATGCACCTCCATGCCGGTAACAGCCTGGGCCTTCTGGCGGAGCTTTTCAAAGGCGTATTCCTCGTCCACTTCTACTCGCATCCGCTCCAGCTCGTCCGTGTTGTCCTGGAGCGCGGAGAAAAACTTTTGCATCTGTTTTGGCCCGAAGCCGTAGGCGTCGGCGATGGAGCACACCATCAACCACATGGCCCGCTGGGTATGGGTATCCGCCTGTACCTGCACCGTGGCGTCCCGGGCGGCCTGCTCCAGCCCCCTCCGAACAGCCGCCTTATGGGCCAGCACCTGGGCATAGGTCGCGCCCTGGGGCTTACCCGGCCCGGGGCGGCGGTGTGATTTTTTATTCTTTGCCATCTGGATCCTCCTGTCTTTGCCAATCCATGCTCGCAGGGAGCTGCGGGCATCGCATCCAAATCGTCACGGTCGGCGATAGAGGGAAGGCCATGGCCGCGTGTTCCCATCGCTCCTTCTCAGCACTCCACCAGTAGAGACTCCCACCTTGGGACATAGGGCCCGTGATGCACCAGTACAGGCCGCTCTTCTGCGGCTGCTCCGGCCACCAGTGCCAGGGGCCGTCCGCCTCCAGATCTGTAGCCGTAGACAGGGCCGCCGGCGTCAACTGATCCGTGACGCCCAACAGGTAGTCCGTGGAGCACCCCAGCTCCTCGGCAAGCCTGGCAGGGTCGCTGTAGTCTTTGGGGCTCAGGGTGCTGGGATACAGCCTATCATCTTCCCCGAACTGGCCTGCGGCCCATTCCCGCAGTTTTCCCGCCGTCATGTTCCGGCCATAATCTGAGATGTAGATGGGGGAATTATCGTCCAGTCCAGCGGCATCGGCGGCCGCGGTCAGCCTCTTGGCCCGGAGTTGCACATTTTTCTGGATTTCCGCCTGGAGCTCCGCCTCGCGCTTGGCTTCCCTGGCCTCCTCCTCGTCCCTCTGCTCCTTCCGGGCGGCCTTGGCCTCGGCGCAGGCCCGCTCACAGGCACCGTACTGGGCAGTGCCCCGATGGCATTTGAGGCAGCAGGTGTGCCCCCCGCACAGCTCGCCATAGCCGCACTCCAGATCGTGCCGCAGGAATGCGTCTCCCCTCTTACATGGGCTGCCGTCTGGACAGGCAAATATAGGCCGCCAGTCGGTGCCGTTTTGAGCCATCACCCGCAGCTCCTCCGCCCGGCTCCCGGTGGGCAGGTTCGGCAGCATATTCGCCAGCCGCTCCTGGAGCTCCGTATCTATCCGGGCCAGTGCATAAGCCGTCTGCTCCGGCAGATTGTTCTTGTCAAACTGCTCCAGGTAGGCCGAGATCAAATGCTCCCGGATGACCTTGAGCCGGGCCAGTTTGGGGGCGGACACCCGGCAGGCTGCCCCCACCTGGTCGCGCATCCGGCCGGGGAACTCATAGCCCTGCTCTTTGAGCTGATAGAGCAGCAGCTCCACCCGCTGGGCCTGCTTGGATACCTCCGCCGGTGATAGTTTCCGGGTATCTCTGTTGCCCATGATCAGCCGCAGCTCTCGGAGCTCCGGGGATACTTCGTCCCGCTCCACAATGCAGGGGATGCTTGCCCATCGGGCCCCGCTCCCCTCTGTGCTGCGCAGGAGCTTGAGTGCCGACCATCGCCGGTGGCCGGAAATGATGACGTACCGCCCGTCCTCCGTCGGCCGTACCCGGATGGGCTGCTGGAGACCGCACAGCTCAATATTGGCCGCCAGATACTCCAAACCGTCCAAACTGTAAAAATTGCCCGGGTCAGCCTCCAGCTTGTCCAGGCTGATGTACTCGATGGTCTCCCGCGATGTGTCCGACTTGGACACATTTCCGGCGGCGCCCACTGCGGCCTGAAAAGCCGCCGTGATGTCAAACTTGGCCATTACTTTGCCGCCTCCTCCCCCAGAAACTCCGCTACAAAGGCCCGGTAGTCTTGGGCTGCGGCGGAGCGGGGCGACCAGCTCACCACCGGCTCCCCCGTCCAGGTGGACTCGTCCACCTTGGGGCTGCGCCGGATGTGGCTGGCAAAGACATGGACCGGGGCCTGCTCCCGGAGCAGCCTCTCCCCCTGCTCCACCGTATCCGAGCGGTACCACATGGTGGGTAGGCAGCCAGCCACATGCACGTCCGGGTAGATGCTCCGCAGGCGGTCAATCTGGGCGGTCAGCTCGTTCATTCCCCGGACGGAATAGGCGTCTACCTTGATCGGGATCACCACGTCGGTGGAGGCGGCGATGGCCGCTGCGCAGGCCGGGGACAGCGCGGGCGGGCAGTCAATCACGATGCAATCGTAGGCGTCATCCTCCGCCACCGCGTCCCGCAGGTCACGGATGGCCCGCAGGTTGGGCCGCTCCCCCTGGAGCAGATCCACGTCCAGGTTACGCAGCTCGTCGTCTGCCGGCAGCACGTCCAGGCCCCGGATGCTGCTGTGATACAGCAGGTCGTCGTAGTAGGTGTCTGGTATGGTCAGCAGCCCGGCCAGGGTGTTATATTCCCCCGGCGGGAGCAGGGACTGGGTGGCGTTGGCCTGGGGGTCTGCGTCAATGAGCAGCACCCGCTGGCCGTACTCGGTGGCCAGGATGTCGGCCACATTGACGGCGGTGACTGTTTTTCCGACGCCGCCCTTCAGGTTTACAATGGCAATTGTCTTCACGTTTATCGTCCTTTCTCTGGCTTAAAATTTGAAGCTCTCCCGCAGGATTCCCCGCCCGGTGTCCACCCGGACGGTAAAGTAGCGGTGGGCCCGGTTGATGTACTCAATATGCCCGGTCACCCGCCGGGGGATGGTTTTCGTGTCCTTGCCTCCAATTTCCGCGCCGAAGGCGGCAGGGACAAAGGTGTAAGCCTCACCGATACGCATATGGGCTCCTCCTTCCCGATGCAGCGCAGCGCCCAGGCCAGGGCCTCCGCCACCTCCTCATGCTCGGCCCGGCGGGCCGCGTCCACCCGTGCCAGGGCGGCATGCCGGCGGCACTCCGCCTCAATCAGCTCCAGCCGCCGCTTCTTCATCTGCGCGCCCTCCTTCCGCTTACGGGAACGGGTCCTCCCCTCCCTCCGGCAAATCCACAATCGCCTGGCGCCCGCTCAGCGCCCAGCCGTATACCTTCTCGGGGTTGCCCGTCCCCGACTTGTAAAACCGCTTGCTTTTCCGCTCGAAGTTCAGACCAATGCTCCGGCCCCGCTCCCCGAAAAAGCGGTTTTTGAGGATCGTAAGCACCGAATCCTGCTGGCGGTCCTCCCGCTCCTCCTTCTCAAGGACGTAGACGTTGTCCGCCAGATTGGTCACGTCCCCGATGCCGGCCACCTCGTCCGAATCTGAGATGCGGTCGGTTTTGCGCGGGTGGGCGACCAGATGGACATGTACGTTGTTGTCATGGGCGAAGGAGGCCAGCTCCGCAACAAACTCCGATTGCGCCCGGTAGAAGTCCCGGTCGTTCCCCCGGAAGCGGGCGGTCATGAGGTTGTCCACCAGGTAGACCTTGGCCCCGTAGCGCCGGTGGGCGTAGCGGAACACCCGCAGGATGTTGGCTGCGTCGTGGTAGGTGCTGGTGCCGATGTCGTAGAGCAAGAACCGCCCCCGCCACCACTCGTCGATCATCTGCTGGGCGAAGGGTGTCGGGTGCGGAATCTCCCGGCCGCTCAACTGGTCTTTGCGGATCTGGAGGTTTTTGGGGCCCGCCGCCTGAAGAGACGCCCAGTATTTGAATTTCCAGGCGGGGAGCTCACCGGAGTAAGCGCACACCGGCTGCCCCTGGTCGATGGCCTCCAGCAGAAACTGGTCCAGCAGGGTGCTCTTGCCCTCGCCCCGCTTGCCCGTCCAGACGGACAGCTCCCCCATGACGGCCCCGCCCGTGGCCCGGTCCAGGTTGGAGATGCCGAAGAGCACCTTGTCCAGCTTGGACACGTCCGGCGCGCGTACATCCGCCATGTCCAGGAGGCCGTAGGCTGGGATCTCCACCGCCTCCAGGAGCATCCGCTCCACTGCCCGCAGTCCGCAGGTGGCCCGGAGCTCCCGCACGGAGTTGCACCGGCAGAAGCCCTTGTCCTCCACGGCCAGCAGGATGACATTGGGCAGGCGCTGGCGCAGCTCCCGCACCATGACCGCCCGTTTTTCCGGGTCCCCACATACCACCAGCACGTAGCAGTATTGCAGGAAAAATCTCTCGTGGCGGCTCAGCGCCTCCCAGCCGACCGAAGCCCGCAAGCATCCGGCGTTGATCTGGACGGCCAGCACGTCCTCCGGGTCAGCGCAGAACCAGAATCCGGTAGGCAGTTTGGGGTCCAAATAGGCTGGGTCGTAGAGCAGTACATCGCTGAGCTCCTGGCTGTTATTCGACATATCGTTTTGGCTCCTTTCTCGTTGGGGCCTGTCCACCTTTCAGCGGGAAAATGCCCTTCCAACTGTTGGTCACGGACTGCTCCAGGATCTGGAGCTTTACTTCCCGCGAATTGTCTGACAGGCGGTTTAGCCGGTTGAGCAGGGTGGTCACCGCTCGGGTGGAGTCCACCGCCTTTTTCGCCGCCCGGATCTCCATCAGGGCATCCAGGGCCTCGGCCAGTTCCGTGTCTCCGGCAGCGTACTCCGCCAGCAGGGCCTTGACCGCCCCATCCGACTCTCCACTTCCCCTCCGGCCCCCTTTGGGGGGCTTAGGGGGATCTATCTGGTAAGCAACTGGTTCCTTATTACATTTCCCCGTTTCGTGAAATGGCTGTCCCCGATCGGTGAAATGCATTTCACCGTTTGGTGAAATGGGCGGCGCACTCTCCCCGTAGACCTTCAGGACGCAATCAGCCAGGGCATACCAGCGAGTGCGGTCGGTCCGGTCCTCGCTGAAGTTTCCGGCCAGGAGGGCCCCGGCCTCCTTGAGCCCGTTTATGATGCGTTCCAATTGACGGCGGGACCAAAAGGGGAACAGCTTGGACAGGGCCTCCAGTGTGTTGTAGGTCCAATACCGCCCCTCATGGTAGTGCCGCCCGTTGGCCCGGTTCTTCGCCACCCAAAACGCCATACAGTGGAGGAAAATCGCTCCATCCACGCCGTACTGCTTGGCCAGCTCCGCGTTAAAGTGAAACTCCATCAAGGCGCACCACCCCCTTGTGCAAATCGAAATTGTGTGCTATAATACGAGTGTCTTCACGTTAGGCTCTAGTCACTGTGTCCGAGTGGCTGGGGCCTTTCTTTTTTTCCTGCTGCAAGGCGTCCATGGCCTTACGGTAGCGGTCAGCCTGTCCCCGGCAAAACGCCGCCAGATTTTCCGCCGCCTGGCGCCGTTCTTGGGTCTTCTGGATGTCGGCCATTTTAGCCCAGCCCTGGGCATCTCGTGTCTCGCTGATCTCTGCCACGATCAGCGCCGACTCCAGTGCCGACACGGTCTCATAATCCAGTTCCATCAGCATGATGCTGCCTCCTTCTGTTTTTGCAGGCGCTTCAGCACGGCCCGCCTGCGCCGGGCGAGGCGTCTATGGCGGCATTGCTCCCGGTCCAGCCGGGCCAGCTTGGTCCCGTAGGCCGGGTCCTCTGTCCGGGCGCAAAATTGGTGCAGATGCCCCAGCTCGTCCGCGGCGTGCTCCCAGTCCAGGGCGCTTTCCAACAGGGCTTCCGCGATGGTGTTATAGTCCCGATTGCTGAGCTCCAGCCGTATCATGCTCATGCGCTCAGCACCTTCCCCATGAGCGCCGACACTCCGGCCAGCCGCAGATCCAGCGCCTCCTGGACGTGACGCACCATGACCTCCTCCAGCTCCCGGAGGCGGTAGGTGGGCAGGTCTCCCCTCTTGTACTTCACCAGGAGGCCGGGGCTGATGTTGTATGTCCACGTCCCTGCCTCCCCGCTGCAAACGGCAAAGCCGAAGGGTGCCCGCTCTTCCCGCAGGGCGCGGTAGATGGTGGGTGACGACCAGCCTATGTATCGGGCCGCCACATCAATCGGCACGTTGTCATACGCCATGATCTCCTCGTCCGTGAGCGGCCGCTTGGTTGCCTTTTTCATTTTTCTCCCTCCTCAAGATGTCCCTGTTTGGCGTAGCGCACAGCCATGGCGGCCTCCACCAAGTCACCCAGCTCCGCCACGATGGCGTCGAAGATGGGGCGCTCCTGATCGTCGATAATGCCGTCCTTGCCGATGCGCAGCAGCTCCCGGTCCCGGTGGGCGTCCACAAAGCCATATACCCGGTCCAGCAGCTCCATGATGGCCTCCGGGAGCCGCACCTCTCGGATATCCGGCACGATGCTCCGCGCCATGTCGGCGCTGGCCCGCAGGTGCTGGATGCCCAGGAGCTGGCTGTCGTAGGCAATGACCATCAGGTCCACCACCTCCGGGGGCGGGATGCGCTGGCCGGTCTCATAGGCCCGGATGGAGCTGTCCGAGATCCCCAGCTTTTCCGCGGCTGCTTCCTGGGTCAATCCCTTCGCCTCGCGGGCGATTTTGTAGATATTCCGCTTGTCCTGCGGCATGGTAATCACTCCTCCCTGGGGGTACAATATAAGCATGAGGTCAGACGGCCGCCTCGAAAAGCGCCGCCTCGGGAATCTGGTCCACCCGACCATTCTGGCGGAGGATCAGGATGGTGGGCTCATGGCCCCGGAGGGTCAGGCGCACCGCGTTCTTGGTGACTATCTCGGCGCACTGCACCTTGTCAATGTCATAATGGTTCTCAATCCAGCGGCCAATCTGCCGCTGCTCCGGTGTGCGGATCATAAGCAACTCCTTTCTTGGCTTTTTGCCCCAGGCATCACATGTCCTACTCTTTGCCCTAGGGCTTTTTATTGCCCTCTTTCCCTCCCTGTGGTAAAATGTGGGCTAGTAGGGGGGAGGTGAGCGTAGTGAAAATTAACGAAATTGAGCGAACTATTATTACAGAAGCTCTCAGCGATTTACTGCTCTATATTCAGAAAAGTGTCCCACATCTCAGGAACACATCTGCCGAAAATCTCACCGCTAACACAATGGCAATCAGCACTGCTAAAATCAAACTCAGTAGAATAGTAGAAGATCCAGAGCAGAAATTTTCTCTGATGGAATTGAAGGTAATGTACTGGGCATTACGAGAACTGAGTGCCAATACTAGGGACTTCCTAGACTCGGCATCTCTTTCTGACCCGGATCGAAACACTGCATTCGAGACAGAAAAGACCTGTAATCATCTGCTTCGCTTTTTCCGGGACCAGTTCGAGAAAGCTGGAGTATCACCCCCGGATGAACTTCTGCCTCATTGAAGTTCATATTGATCATTCGCTCCAGCCGCACCCACTTTTCTTCAAGGGGTGCGGCTTTTCCTCTACTGTCTCCCACCCCATTCACCTCCTTTCTCAACTTGCGGCCCCGGCTTCATCCTCTGATGCCCTCCGGCCGTAAAGGGCGTCAATCGTGCAGCCGAAAAGATCGGCCAGTAAAGGAAGTTTGTCCGCCCGTGGCAATGACTGCCCGGATTCCCACCGGCAGACGGCGGCCGAATCCACGTTCATGGCCCGCATAACGTCTGCCTGGGATAGACCGGCCGCCTCTCTCATCTCGCGGATGTGCACAGCATTCACCTCCATCAAACACTCGTTCTTGATTTTACGTCAGCAACATGGTACGATTATCATAGCTACTGACGTACAGTCAGGGTCAATCCGCAAGGAGTACCTCATCATGAGTCTCCCGGGCGTTTCCGTGCCGCTTATCTGCTGACTACTGGTCAGCTTGTGGTTAAATCATAGCCGGAGTTTCTCCGGTTGTCAATAAGATTTTCGGAAAAATTCCGGTTTTGTAAGTTTAAACAAAAACACACCCGGAAATTTTACGTTTTGGAGGTGAGCGAAGTGGATACGGTTGATCGGATTTTTGAAATCCTCGATCGCCTGCCCATGGAGCAGCGAGAATTTGCTAAACTCGTAGGGGTTTCCGATGACACCGCAAGCGATTGGCGTCGGAGACGCTCTGCCTCCTATACAAAGCGGCTTGCCAAGATCTCGGAAGTTCTGGGCACCTCGGTGGAGTATTTACTGACTGGTGAAAAAAAAGAGCCCGCCCCCGCTCCGAAGAGCGAGGACGAGCTGGTAAATGCGATTATCCTGGGCCGCGACGGCAAGGCCGTCAAGCGGACGTACACCAAGGAGCAGATGGAGGCGCTGCGCAAGGTCATTGATGTCATGCCATACCTGGATGACGAGGAGCTGTAGAACGGATAAAGGGCTCAAACTGCTGATAGATCCTCCACTCCCAGGGGGAGCGGAAGAAGTAGGAGCGGCCGCGCTCCGCCATGTACTGGGCGTCCAGCTCCAGCAACCGCTCCATGCGGGAGGCGCACACCTCGGCGGCGCGGAGACTCAGGCGGCACCTCTGCCCGATGGCAAAGGGGGTGCGCAGGCCCAGGCCCCGCAGGACGCAGGAGGGAGCCAGGAGCTGGGAGGCGAATCGGTCGGCCGCGCGCTCTTGGGGGCTGTCCTTGTCCGCCTCCGAGCGGCGCACTGTGTTGCCCCCGGCGGGGCAGTGCCCCAGCGCGAAGTGGCCGATCTCGTGCGCGATGGTGAAGCACCGGCGGCCCTGGCTCTGCTCGGGCCTGTAGAAGATGGCCGCCAGCGGCCCGTCCTCCTCTCGGAACAGGAAGCCGTCCGCCCCGTGGACATGCTGGGCCAGGTTGTACCGGCGCAGGAGCTCATACCCCTGTGTGTAGGAGTACAGCCCCAGGCCAAGCCTGCGGCACACCTGTCCTAAGTCAACCGGCAGCTCAGAGATCCCACAGCGCCACAGCACTTCCCAAGCAGTCATATCCGCCCCTCCTAATATCAACGATTGTAGTTGCAATTATAGAACATGCGTTCTATAATTGCAAGCGAAAAAAGTGTCCAAGTTGGACACATCTGATTGGAGTGATATACTTGTACTGTTACAAATGCGGAGCGCAGATCCCCGATGAAAGCATTTTTTGCTCCCACTGCGGCACAAAGGTCGGCGGAGAACCTGTTTCTGAGGCCGGTGCATCGCCAAAGCACAAGCTCATCATTGACCGGGCCAGTCAAATATATCTTATCAATCCTGCAATCAAGGTGACCATCGACAATAACATACGACTGTCGATCGAAAATGGCGGGTCGCAGGAAATTGAATTGGACGAGGGTACGCATCACATCGAATGCTCGGCGTCCATGCGGACAACCAAAGCAGATTTCACCCTCTCTCAGGACACGCTGATAACGATCGGTTTCAGCCGAATGTCAGGGAAAATTGTCCTAAACATTAACCCTGCCTGAGTATAGTTTGCAAGCCGGGGCCACGGCCCCGGCCTCTTAAAACGCCAGAAATCGAACATTTGTATCATTTTCAAGGAGTGAACGTCATGAAAATCACCGTGATGCAGGTCAACAATGAACTCGCCAGCACCGGCGTCTCCGTCTATGTGGACGGGCAGCTCCTGGGCAGTATCGGCCCCGGCGGCAGCGTCTCGGCGTCGGTGGACGCCCCTGCGTGCCGCCTCCTGGTGGAGTGCGGGGTCTACCGCCAGGAGCTCACGCTGGAGCAGAGCGCCGTCCTACAGGTCTCCTGGGGCCTCACCACACCTGAGATGATTGTCAGCCCTGTCAAAAAATAAGGGGGCCTATTCATGCGACGTGCAAACGGCACCGGCTCCATTGTAAAGCTCTCAGGCAACCGTCGGCGGCCCTATCTCGTGAAGATCTCCACCCGGGATAAAGACGGCTATGTGCGCCAGGTAGCGCTGAGCTACCACGCCAAGCTCCAGGAGGCCCAGGAGGCGCTGGAGGCGTATAACCGCAAGGCCACTGCCGGGCAGGCTCCCCGTGCGGATATGCTGTCCTGGACGGTGGGCCAGGTATACGCCGCCTGGTCGGCGCGGGAGTATCCCCGCCTGGGGCTCGCGTCTGTCACCTCCCACAAGGCAGCCTGGAATAAGCGGCTATCCCGCTATGAAGCCGAGAAGATGCGTTCCATAACCCTGGATGACTGGCAGGCCATTCTGGACGAGGGGGAGGACGAGGGCCGCTCCCAGTCCAGTATCAACAACGATGCCCTCCTGATCCGGGCGCTCAATGCCTACGCCATGATGCGGGACATCATAGGCAAGGATTACTCCGCCTATCTGGACGTCCCCACCGTGGGCATTAAGGTAAAAAGAGGCTCCTTCAGCGACTTACAGGTGGCCGCCCTGGAGAAGCTGGCCACCGCTGGCTATCCTGGGGCAGACAGCGCCCTGATCATGTGCTATACCGGCCTGCGGGTCTCCGAGCTGCTCTCTCTCACGCCATTCTCCTTTCACCCGGAGGAAGGCGGGTACCTCCAGGGCGGCGTTAAAACGGATGCTGGCCGAACCCGCATCATCCCGATCCACACCAAGATCGCCGGCTATCTCCGTGACTGGATTGCCCAGGAGGGCCGGCCGACTGCGGCGCAGTATCGAGCCCTCCTGTTCCGGCCGCTGGCGGAGGAGCTGGGCTGTCCCGACGCCACTCCCCACTGGTGCCGCCACACATTTGCCACCCGTCTGTCCCGTGCCGGCGTTGAAGAGCTCACCATCAAGCGGCTGCTGGGCCACTCCATCAAGGGCGACGTGACCCAGGTCTATATCCACCCCACCGTCACCGACCTGGCCAGGGAGCTGCGCAAGCTGGCATAATCACCAATAATGACCCGTTAGTAACGCATTAGTAACACGCTAGTAACATTTAAGCGACGAAAGCCCCGCAGTACCAGTGTTTTCTGGTCTGCGGGGCTTAAAAAGCCATTAAGAATTTCTAACAAAGAGCTCCAACGGGCCCTGAGGGGTTGGGCAGCAGGCCGCCGCCCGCCAGGTTTCGCCGAAAAAGGCGGAAAAGGCCAGCCCGTCCAGCTCTCCCGTCTCCCCCGGCCGGAGGAGAGGAACGGCAATGTCCCGCGGGGGCCGCCGCAGACCCTCCCCGGTGCATTTGACCCTGGCCTCCTTCAACGTCCAGAGGGTGTAAAACGCCCCCCAGTCCCCGCCCTGCCGCTCCAGCCAGGCGGATTCCGTCTCCGAGCACACATACCGCTCCAGCCCAGGGCGGCGGGGACGCAGCACCTCCACGTCCACCCCCAGGGGGGCCTCCCCCGCGCCGCAGAGGGCCAGGCCCCCGCTGTGGCTCACATTGAAGTGCAGCTCCGGCTCCCCCGGAAAGTAAGGCTTGCCGTCCGCCCCCCGCGCCATCGCCGGGAGAACCCCCAGTCCGTACTCCGCCCGCAGAAGCTCCCCCAGCAGGGCATAGGCGTCCCCTTCCCCCAGCCAGAGCACCATGTCCACCGCCTCCTTTTTTCCTAGGATACCACAAAACGGGGCCATTTGGTAGGGGCGGAGCGATGTAGGCAGAAGGGGAATGGCCCCGCAGGGCAAGAGAAGCCGCCCTGGGGCGTCGCCCTCTACGGACTGCCAGGGGCGGCGAACGAGTTTGTGCCTGTGCCGGAAACGTAGGGGCGGGTGCCCACACCCGCCCGTATTCGCCAGGGCTGCGCACACCACCCGGCGCGAAGGGGCGGGCGGCCACAAGGGCCGCCCCTACGGGCAAGCTTACCCTCCTCTGGCATTGTAGGGGCGGGGTTTATCCCCGCCCGCAATCGGCGGAGCCGCGCACACCACCCGGCGCGAAGGGGCGGGCGGCCACAAGG
>ERZ1106950.484-NODE-484-length-39636-cov-6.052980_pt1 | contig 39636 bp, 40 predicted proteins | sample MGYA00403675_ERZ1106950 | MGnify/ENA primary metagenome ERZ1106950 (study PRJEB35170, sample SAMEA104062410) | human gut metagenome | biome: human gut; feature: human-associated habitat; material: faeces | place: Denmark | collected 2012-06-13 ... | reverse complement strand
ATCCATGTGCACCTAATTCAATTTTTTATGTGTCCAGAATTCTGGGTACATATCATACGCATCCTCCGTTTCTTTGGCCTGCTTCATGGCTTGAATGGTGGCCTCTACGATTTTCAATTCTTTTTCGTCCAGGGCATTGAGCATGGCGTCAATCCGCTTTCTGCACTCGCTCCCTTTATTCTTGGACGGATAGAAATATTGATCTACCGATATATCAAACATTGTCACCATCTGATAAAAGGTGTTAAGGCTGGGGTGCTGGCCGTCATTCTCGTTATACATGATGGTGCGCGGAGCCCGGTCAACAATATAGGCCAGTTGCTCCTGCGTCATTCCGCTGGCCTCCCGCGCTCGCTTGATGGCGAGTCCTATATCGTGAAAGTCAAATCGTCGTTCATCTCTCTCAATCTTCATAATATCACTTAATGTAATTTTACATTTCAGGTATTATTATTTGAACGATTTTACATTTCATGATAATGACTGTTTAATTTCATCTTTGGTAAACATGACATTTAACTTGTCAAGTTGTGCTGGTATCTCTACCCATAGTTGGTGCTTTTAAGGAATTTCTAATCAAGGTATTGACCTTTTCACAAACCAGTTATATAACAGAAATTATAGGAGGGGCGAAGCGTGCCACCGAGAGCAAAGATTACAAAAGAAATGGTCATTGACGCGGCCTTTGAGGTTGCTCGTGAAGCGGGTGCAGAAAATATTAGCGCAAGGACAGTCGCAAAAAAGCTAAACTGCTCTACTCAGCCCGTTATGTATCACTTTGCAACGATTGAGGAATTGAAAGAAGCTGCTTATGCAAAAGCAGACGGCTATCATTCTGAATACCTGATGAATATTAAAAGCCCGCAAAAGGGTGTTATGCTTGGAATTGGGTTGAACTATATCCGTTTTGCGGTTGAAGAACCGCATTTGTTCCGCTTCCTTTTTCAATCAAACTTTTTTACTGGAAGAACTTTGCTTGAAATGATAGATGCTGAAGAACTTATGCCTGTTCTTTTGGCAATGCAAGGAGTAGTCGGAGGAAGCATAGAGCAAGTGAAAGAAATCTTTTTGACGGTTTTTTTATTCGCTCATGGCTATGCAAGTATTATTGCAAACAATTCATTAGAGTATGATGAAGAACTCATAAGAACGCATATAGAACGAGCTTATACTGGTGCGGTATTAGCGTCACAGGAGGAAACAAAATGAGAAAGCTATATGAAAAAAGCGAACTGACCTTTACGATCGTATGGATTGTGGTCTATTGTGTCCTGCAATCTTTAGCCAATCCACTAAATCAGAAAATAGGGGTTGAATATTCTGCAAGTGCTATTTTTTCTATATTACAGTCCGTGATCCTCTTGGTTTTTCTGGTAAAAAACAACTTACTAAAACGATATGGGCTTTGCAAATCTCCTATATCTGCCAACCGCTTTCTGTTCTATATTCCATTGATAATTTTAGCCACAAGAAATTTTTGGAACGGATCGGCATTTAATTTAAACTTGATAGGAACTGTCTGCTATATTGCCTGTATGCTTTGTGTCGGATTTTTAGAAGAAGTGATTTTTAGAGGACTGCTTTTCAAAGCGATAGCAAAAGACAATGTAAAAACAGCAATTATCATTTCAAGTGTTACATTTGGTTTGGGACATTTATTAAACTTGGTGAATGGCAGTGGTGCGGAAATAGTAGAAAACCTATTTCAAGTTACAGGAGCGACTGCGATTGGTTTTCTGTTTGTCATTCTTTATTATCGTGGCGGTAGTTTGTTCCCTTGCATAATTACCCACTCCGCAATTAACATCACAAGTGTTTTTGCAAATGTGGTAGGATTGACGATAGAAAAGCGTATCATCTTCCAGTTGGTACTGTTTGCAATTACTATTGCTTATTCTTTTATTCTCACAAAGACACTCCCTAAAAATCAGTATTACGACAGGGAGGATAACTGATATGGAAAATGTGATTTCAGAATGGTTGCGTTGCCCTGTTTGCGGAAATAAGACGAGGCTGAAAATCCGTGGGGATACAGAACTAAAATATTTTCCGCTGTTCTGTCCTAAGTGTAGACAAGAGACTTTAATCAATGTAAAACATCTGAATACCACAGTTATCAAAGAGCCAGACGCACAGACGCAGAGCCGATAACACGCAGATCAAAATGCGGTTATCGGCTCTTTCTTTTTGACAACTGCTTGCGCTGTACGATTGCTGGTTAAGCGGAAAAACTAAACCGCTGCTATTTTGAGTATGGCTGCAAACCGAAAGCAGGCGGTTTTGAAATAACAATTTCAAGCCGCCGTTTTCTTTTCAAAAATGAGATTGCGGGGGGTGTGTTAAAGTCGCCCTTTTTTAAGGATACGGCGGTGTCCGGGAGGTATCGCCGTGTCCTTGTTCCTTTTCCATACCCCTAACCTGTCAAAAAAAGCCCACCCGCCCAACAGGATCAGTCCGGCGGCGGATATGCAATTTGGCAGTACATAAATGGATATATAACTTCGTGCGCTTGCGTGGCCTTGTGTCGCGCAGGCGCTTTTGTGTTCTTATGGGGTAGCTTCGGGTCATGTTGGCCCGAGGTCATTCCCCGATGCCGTTCCCCGCCGCCTTCGTTTTGGTCGCTCGTCAACCACCAACCGAAACGGAGGTCAATATGGCTATTATCAATCTGCGGGACTATTACCCGTTTTATACATCGGATTGCTTCATGGAAGTATCGGACGAAGTTGCTGAAATGTTCAAAGAATTTGACCGCAAGGAGGCTGCTTACCGGCTGCGTACATACCGCCATAAAGCCTACTATTCCCTTGATCGGGATGATGGGCTGGAGCATGAGGCTGTTTTTGTCGCACTTTCGCCCCATGAGCTGTACGAGCGGAAAGTTACCATGCAGGAGCTTCACGCCGCTATTGCCAGCTTGCCGGACAAACAGGCAAAACGGATTTACGCCCACTTCATTCTTGGCATGACGAAACAGGATATTGCCCGGGCAGAAGGGGTCCATGAGAAAGTAGTCCGTGTGGCAATCGAGCGCGGTCTGCGGCACTTGGAAAAAATTTTGAAAAAATCTCTGTGAGGTGTACCGATTTAGGCCCAAAAATGAAATGGCTTATGAGAGGCAAAACACTTCTGGTCAAGGTGGCCCGAGGTTCGGACAAGCCCTCATGCAAATCAAAAACTGAATAAAAAGGCACCCGGATACGAAGGGAAATGCGCTGTGTGACAGGCCCGCCATGACCTCTGCTTTTGGAGATTACAGTCTCTATAAAACAGGGCGAGCGATGAGGCTCATGCCATAGGTGGAGCAAGGCTGGCTCCACCGGAACAGGTACATAACCCGGATACTTGCGTTTAGTCACAGTCCGAGCGTTGAAGCGGCCTTGCAAGCCGTGAGCCGTCGCAGGCAATGAGAACGCCTTGCCATCAGAATGGGGAGAGTTAAAATACTATGGGGCAGAAAGCCTATGCCCGTCCGATGTGCCTGTGATGTAGTAAAAACCTGTGGGGAGCCCTCCGGCAATGCTGTCTGATGATAGGCCAACCAATCCGGCGGGGCTCCCCATCTTTTTCTCAAAGGAGTTTCTTATGGAAAATGCGTTTGGGATATTTCCCGGTTTGGAGCCGGATGAATGGAGCAACGACGCTTGCCGCGGCTATGTCATCATGGCAATGGAGGACTGCGGCTTTTCAAAGAAAGACATTCGTCGTGTTGTGGGACAGCTTTATGAAGTCTTTGACCTCAACAGCGTGGAGGACGCCAAACAGAAGTTCCACTCCAGTCCGTACTGACCTCGGGCCACATCGGTCCGAAGTGGAGAAAGCTCAAAGGGCGGCACCTGCGGGAGACGCCTTTTGATATTCCCCCACAGGACAAGGGGAAATAGGAGTTTACTGTTTTTCGTTCCGTCGAGGAGGTAACGCTATGCCACGAAATGCCACCACGCTCAAGGTGGACGGGTATGAGATTTCCGCCACCTTTGCCGAAACCAGAAACACGGCCATTTCCGGCCATCTGAAACAAATCCTGCTGTCCTCTTATATCGCTGGAGGACATAAATACCAAACCGGAGGCATCCTTGCTGCCCCTCCTGTACAGCGGTATAATAAAGATGGTGATAAACACCATGTACCTTGAAAACTGCATAGATTGCGTATTGATCCGCATCTTCATATTGCCCATTTGACAATATGAAAGGACGGGTCAACTATGAAAAATCGAGTTTGTACATTATACCGTGTTTCTACCGACAAACAGGTGGACCACAACGATAAAAACCAGGCCGACATTCCCATGCAGCGGAAAGCCTGCCATGCTTTTTGCGAAAAGATGGGCTGGATAATTGTCCATGAGGAACAAGAGGAAGGCGTTTCCGGCCACAAGGTAAGAGCTGAAAACCGGGACAAGCTGCAAATCATCAAGGAACTGGCAAAGCAGAAGAAGTTTGATATTCTGCTGGTGTTCATGTTTGACCGTATCGGGCGTATCGCTGACGAAACGCCCTTTGTAGTAGAATGGTTTGTAAAGAACGGAATCGAGGTATGGAGTACCCAAGAGGGGGAGCAGCGCTTCGACAGCCACACGGACAAGCTCACAAACTATATCCGCTTTTGGCAGGCTGACGGCGAAAGCGAAAAGACTTCTATCCGTACCAAAACCGCATTGGGCCAGCTCGTTGAGAGTGGCGGCTTCAAAGGCGGCCTCGCTCTATACGGCTATGACCTTGTGAAAAGCGGGCGCTTCAACAAGCGCAAGCATGAGCTTTATGATCTGGTCGTCAACGAAGCCGAGGCTGCTGTGGTGCGTATCATCTTTGACAAGTATGTACATGAGGGTTTCGGCGCTCAACGGATTGCCACCTACTTGAACAGACAGGGCTACCGGGCCAGAACGGGCAAGATGTGGCACACCACGCCAGCATCCGAGGTATTGTCTGTAATCTGACCTATACGGGCGTTCTGCGGTGCGGAGAAAGCCGTTCCCAAGAGCTGCTCCATCTGCAAATCATTTCGCCGGAGCTGTTCGAAGCCGCCCAACACATCCGCACTTCCCGGGCCAATAGTGCCGAGCAGGAACGCCATATCCCGCTGAATACCCGTGGCAACTCGCTTTTGGCCGGGAATGTGTATTGCGGGCATTGCGGGTCGAGGCTGACCCTCACCACCAACGGAAAGGCTTATCCTTGCAAGGATGACCCTAATCGAGTGGTGAAGCGTGTGCGGTATATCTGCTACGGCAAAACCCGCAAACAAACCGACTGTAACGGGCAGACGGGCTACACGGCCCATATCCTTGACGGAATCATTGATAAGCTGGTGCGCCAAATCTTTGAGCGCATGAAAGCAATTCCCAAAAGCGAGATCGTCAGCGCCCGTTACCAAGAGAAAATGGAGCAGCGGAAAAGCCTGCTCCACAGTGTTCGATCCGAGTATGTCAAAGCTGCCGCAGACCTTGAAACGCTGAAAGGCGAAGTCATCAAGACCATCCGTGGAGAGAGTAGCTTTTCTAAAGAGCTGCTAAACTCTCTGATTGCCGAGGCCGAAGCGAAATGCAGAGAGCTTCAGGAGAATTTAGAGGCAGCGCAAGCGGCCTATGACGAAGGACAAGCGGTGATGGCTTCGCTGAACACGCAGTATAACGACATCATCTCATGGGCAGAAATGTACGACACAGCCAGCATAGAGGCAAAGAAAATGATCGTGAGTTGCTTGATAAAGCGGGTAGAGGTATACCGTGACTACAAGCTGCACATTGATTTCAACATTGACTTTACACAGTTCTGTGAAGGGCTGGACATTGTAACGATTGCCGCATAAAACAAAAAGCCCGCTTCCAAAAGGGAACAGGCATGAAAAAACCTGCTTCGTATGAAGCAGGTTATCTAAGAATACTCAGCACACCAAAGTTTGGTGGAGATAAGCGGGATCGAACCGCTGACCTCTTGAATGCCATTCAAGCGCTCTCCCAGCTGAGCTATACCCCCCAATAAAAAGGGTGTGCTGAGTATTTCTTATTCAATTTTTCTGAGGGGTGTGTAACCGCTTCAACCGGGCTCCCAGCTGAGCTATACCCCCAAGTTGTAGAGAGTGCATATTCGATTTTTGGAAATTGGGAGCGGGGGTGTGTAACTGCTTAGCTCGCTCTCCCAGCTGAGCTATACCCCCATGTTCAATTTTGGCTGTTTTGCTGACCGAACGAATTGTATTTTAGCAGAGTATTACCCATTTGTCAACTACTTTTTTGTTTTTTTGCCAATAGAGCGAGAAGAGCGAGAGTTCTTTGTAATTTGGGAGTTGAGCGCTATAGTGGACTATTATAAGCAGGCATAATCAAAAATAAATATCGTTTTGCTGGAGTCTCTAAGAGTGCCGTTCCAATTTTTAGCCCTTGGGAGATGCAGGGCACATATTTTAGACTTGTTCAAAAGAGGGGGGCGGTTCAGGTTGTGTGCGTCAAAAAGATAGATGCTATTATTAATTGCAAACATAGTACGGAGTATTCAATTTGCGTGATGCTCTCACTTTTACACGCCGTCCACACAGCTTATCTAAATGAATTTGTAAAAAAGCGAAAAAAGTAGTTGACAAATGGGTAATACTCTGCTAAAATACAATTCGTTCAGTCAGCAAAACAGCAAAAATTGAACATGGGGGTATAGCTCAGCTGGGAGAGCGCTTGAATGGCATTCAAGAGGTCAGCGGTTCGATCCCGCTTATCTCCACCAAGAGACTTGCTTTTATAAGGCAAGTCTCTTTTTTTGCTAAAAAGGGAGGCGTTCGTGTATACGCCTCCCTTTTGGTGAAATTATTTTCTATGTATAGGGTTCTGGAACTGTGTATCACTTCGTTGCAAAGCAGTTCATAAAAAATTCTGTAAATGCCGCCAGTTCCTTCTCCTGAGACACATAGACATACAATGTTTCGTCCTCCAACCAGTCATAGGCGTGGATGCCAATATAGCTTCTCTTATCAGGATAGATAATGAATGCGTCAGTGGGATATTTATTTCGATATGCCTTCAAAATTTCGGAGCGGCGGTAATAGACCGGCTCGCCGCAGCCGGAAAGATCCGGGACCGTAGGAACGACTACAATTGTCTGACTCTCCTCATTCCAACCGACCAGCAGATTCCCAATCTTTGTTTTACTCCCGTGGACGAACCCATAGTTGAACCGGCTTACATCCTCGGTATAGCCAAATATCAACCTGTAATCCTCCCCGCCCCCTACTGCTTGGTGAAACAGCGCACGCATTTTCTTTGCATTTGCATCACTCTTTTCCATATCAATTTCCGGTCCCTTGAACAGTTTGCTAAAAAACCCCATTGCATACTCCTCCTAAACATATATCATATAAAGAACACTCAAATAAGAATTAAATTTATAATTTATCTTTATCTATAGCAGACTTAAATCCGCCCGAATTTGACATCGTACTTCAATATTCGGACGGATTTTCCAATTCCATCAGTCCTGCTCTTTCAATATCTCCAAGGCATCTGCGATCGCGTTGATCTGAAACTCCACCGTTTCATCGGCGGCCTCCGGCACAAACAGCGGAAGCGTGTCCGGGATCGCCCTGCGTATGACCATTACCGTGAGGCTCAGATTGGTAAACAGGCTGATATTTGCCCGATTCGCCCTGATTCCAAAACTCTCCAGTATGGTTCCAAACAGGCGGGCCTGCTTTTCGCGGAACATCTGATAACTCTCTTTGGACAGGCGCTTAAAAATGAGCTGCTGCTCCTCGATGGTCAGAACCGCGATCCCATTCTTCTCGCCATAGCAGCAGTCATGGAGGAATTGCCTCACCCCATCACGCCAGCTCAGGGCAGGATCTGCCATCAGCTTTCGCGCATATGCCACAATTTTGGGCTGCTGGAGGTACAGCGTCTCCACGATCAGATCCTCCTTGGTCGGGAAAAAGGAGTAGAAAAACGTGCGTGATATCCCAACCCTTCTGTATATCTGCTCAACGGTTGTATGCTGAATCCCCTGCTTTGTCATCAGATCGAGTGCGACCCGAACCAATGCCACCCGGATACGCTCCCGTTCCTCCTCCGAATAAGCGACCCTAGGCATCCCGTCCACCCCCAATAAAGACAAATTAAATAGTTTATTTTTATTTTAACACACTGGGAGTCCGTTCTCAAGAGTCTTTTGGACCTTTGTCCGTTCGGTTGGGCCACTTTCCACAGCAAATCCCCTTTTCTGTTGCAATTACAACATACATTCCCCCGCGCCTCCGCTATACTTGCGGACAGTTCCAATACTTCCGCCCGTACAAGGAGGACTTTACATGTTTTGTTATCAGTGTCAGGAGACCGCCGGCTGCACCGGCTGCACCCGGGCGGGCGTCTGCGGCAAGAGCGCCCGCACCGCCGCGCTCCAGGATTTGCTCGTCTATGTGACCCGGGGTCTCTGCCAGCTCACGACCGCCCTGCGGAACCAGGGCGAGGCCATCATCCCGGAGGACGACCGGCTGGTGACCGAAAACCTGTTTGTAACCATCACCAACGCCAACTTTGATGATGACGCACTTCAGGCCCGCATCCGCGCCACTCTGGAGCGGAATGCCGCCCTGCGCTCCCGGCTGGACGGGGCGGGGCTGTCCGCCGCCGCGCGCTGGGACGGCTCCGGCGACTGGGGGGCCAAGGCCCAGGCGGTCGGTGTTCTGTCCACCGCCGACGAGGACATCCGCTCTCTGCGGGAGCTTATCACCTACGGACTCAAGGGCATGGCCGCCTACAATCACCACGTCAACGCCTACGGCAAGTCCGCCCCCGGCGTGGACGCCTTTCTCCAGGCGGCCCTGGCCAAGACCCTGGACGACTCCCTCACCGCGGAGGAGCTGACCGCCCTCGCCCTGGAGACCGGCAAGTACGGTGTGGACGTGATGGCCGCCCTGGACGAGGCCAACACCAGCGCCTACGGCCACCCGGAGGTGACCCGGGTGAACCTGGGCGTGCGGGATAACCCCGCCATTCTGGTCTCCGGCCACGACCTCCACGACCTGGAGCAACTGTTGGAGCAGACTATGGGGACCGGCGTGGACGTTTACACCCATGGCGAGATGCTGCCCGCCCACTACTATCCCGCCTTTCAGAAGTATCCCAACTTTGTGGGCAACTACGGCAACGCCTGGTGGCAGCAGAAGGAGGACTTCGAGGCCTTCCGCGGCCCCATCCTGCTGACCACCAACTGTCTGGTGCCCCCGAAGGATAGCTACAAGAACCGGCTCTATACCACCGGGGCAGTGGGCTTTCCCGGCTGCCCCCACATCGGGGCCGACCGCCAGGGACACAAGGATTTTTCCGCCCTGATCGCCCATGCAAGGCGCTGCCCCTCCCCCATTGAGCTGGAACAGGGCACCCTGGTGGGCGGCTTTGCCCACAACCAGGTGCTGGCTCTGGCCGACCAGGTGGTGGAAGCCGTCAAGAGCGGTGCTATCCGCAAGTTCGTGGTCATGGCCGGCTGCGACGGCCGGGCCAAGAGCCGCGATTACTACACCGAGTTCGCCAAGGCCCTGCCCCGCGACACGGTAATCCTCACCGCCGGATGCGCCAAGTACAAGTATAACAAGCTGGAGCTGGGCAACATCAACGGCATCCCCCGGGTGCTGGACGCGGGCCAGTGCAACGACTCCTACTCCCTGGCCGTCATCGCCCTCAAGCTCCAGGAGATCTTTGGCCTGGACGACATCAACGACCTGCCCATCGTCTACAACATCGCCTGGTATGAGCAGAAGGCGGTGATTGTCCTGCTGGCCCTGCTCCACCTGGGCGTGAAAAACATCCACCTGGGCCCCACCCTGCCTGCCTTTCTCTCCCCCAACGTGGCCAAGGTGCTGACAGATACCTTCGGCATCGCCGGCATCGGCACGGTGGAGGAGGATCTGAACCGCTTTTTCGGCTGATCTCCCTCCTGCGGCGGATACCTGCCCGGTATCCGCCGTCCTTATGCTTGACAATATCGTCCTTCGATATTACAATATCCATAGACGATATCGAAGCGCGATATCAGGAGGCGAGGCGATGGGACGCAAAATCCTGGAGACCCTGACGGAGTCCATGTTCTATGTACTGATGGCCCTGTTGCGGCAGGCGCGGTGCGGCACGGAGATCGCCGACTTCGTCGCCGCCCGAACCAAAAGCCGGGTGCGGCTGGGGCCTGGCACCCTCTACACCATCCTGGCCAAATTCGAGGAGGTAGGGCTGATCCGGGAGACCGCCGTGGAGGGCCGCAAGCGCACCTACGTCCTCACGGACGAGGGCCGGGCCCGCTACGAGGAGGAACTTGTCCGCCTGCGGAGCTGTCTGGCGGACGCGGAGGAGGAGGCGCAGCCATGAGCGACACGGTATACAGATTCCTGCTGGTGGAACCCGCCGATATGGACCGCTTTGAGGGCTGGCTGGAGGACATGGCCCACCGGGGGCTGCACTACCGCCACAGCGGATTTTTCTTCGTCCACTTCCGCCGGGGGGAGCCCGCCTCCGTCCGCTACCGGCTGGAGCCCATGGGCAGCCTTTGGAGCCGGGAGAGCCAGGACTACTGCCGGGCGCTGGGCTGGGATCGGCTGGGCCAGGTCGGGCGGGACTTCGAGCTCTACCGCAACCCAGACCCCGGCGCGCCGGAGCTGCACACCGATCCGGTGGTGCTGGCCGCCGCCATGGAGGATGTAACCCGCCGCCAGCGGGGCGCTCTTTTGCTGTGTCTAAGTACTCTGGTTTTTCTGGCCCTCATATACGCCGCCTCCCTCCTGCTCCACCCCTCCCCCCTCCTGTTTCTCCTCCAGAGTGGGGGCGTCCAGGGTCTGCTGGTACTGGCGAACCTGCTCCTGCTCCTGACGAGCTGCCGCTCCATCTGGGGCCTGCACACCCTCCAGCGGCGGCTGGGCGCAGGGGAGGCCCCCCGGCGGGATGACGCCCATTTCTGCAGGGCCCGGCGGGCCAATCTGGGCGTCCGGCTGGCAGCCACCGCCCTGATTGTGTGCTTCCTCGCCGCCGATGGCTATTCTCTCTCCCAGTGGTGGAGCAGCCGGCCTGTGGAGCCGATGGTGCTCTCCCTAACGGAGCTGGAGGGGACGGACATCCATGTGGACGCCACAGCCAGGCACAGTTGGTCTCTCCTGGGGGAGCACTGCACCACCGTTCAGATTCTTCCCCGGGCAGACGATGGAGCCTTCTCCCGGCTGGACGCCCATCTCTTCCGCCTCAACCTCCCCTTCCTGGCCGGTCCGCTACTCCGGGAGCTGGAGGACCGCTACGGAGGCGGAGAAGCTCAGATACTCCTCCTCCACGACGGCCTCTATGTGGCCTGTCTGGTCTATGACGGGCCGGGAGAGCTGGGCCGCTTTTCCGCCCGCTCCGCCCGGTGGTCTCTTGGGGATTAGAACGTGCGTTTGACTTCTCTCGCTCCTTCCCTTATAATGGAGCTGCAAGGAGGCGGACGGTATGGACCGGGTGATTCTGCACTGTGATCTGAACAGCTTTTACGCCTCGGTGGAACTGCTGGACCACCCGGAGCTCCGGGACAGACCGGTGGCGGTGTGCGGCGATCCAAATTCCCGCCACGGGATCATCCTGGCCAAGAACGAGCCCGCCAAGCGGTACAAGGTGCAGACCGCCGAGACCATCTGGCAGGCCCGGCGCAAGTGCCCGGAGCTGGTGCTCCTCCCCGCCCACCACTGGAAGTACCGGGACTACTCCAGGCGGGTCAACGCGGTGTACGAGCGGTACACCGACCTAGTGGAGCCCTTCTCCATCGACGAAAGCTGGCTGGATATAACCGGCTCCCTCCACCTCTTCGGCGGAGACGCCAAGGCCCTGGCCGACGAGATCCGCCGGGTGCTGCGGGAGGAGCTGGGCCTGACGGTATCGGTGGGGGTATCCTTCAACAAGATCTTCGCCAAGATGGGCAGCGACTACAAAAAGCCGGACGCCACCACGGTGATTTCCCGGGAGAACTACCAGGAGCTGCTCTGGCCCCTGCCCATCACCTCCCTGCTCTTTGTGGGGCGGTCGGCCGCCGCCGCGCTGGAGCACTACGGCGTGCACACCATCGGGGATCTGGCCCGCCTCGACCGGGAAGCCGCTGCCTCCATCCTGGGCAGGCAGGGCTGCACCCTCCACGACTACGCTACTGGGGCGGAGCATTCCCCCGTGGTGCCCGCCCGGGAGCAGCCTGGCCCCAAATCGGTGGGCAACGGACTCACCTTTCCCCGCAATCTGGTGGGATGGGCGGAGCTCCACGCCGGAGTCACCGAGCTGGCCGACGAGGTGGCTGTCCGCCTGCGGGGCCACGGCCTCAAGTGCACCACCCTCCAGGTGACCATCCGCGACCCCAATTTCAAGGACATCTGCCGCCAGAAACGGCTGAGCGCCCCCACCTATGTGGCCCGTGAGCTGACCGAGACGGCTATGGAACTCATCCGCGCCGCCTGGAGGGAGAACGCCCCCGTGCGCGCCCTCACCCTCACCGCCCAGGCCCTGGTGGAGGAGGGCGAGGCGGGCGAACAGCTCGATCTGTTCGCCGCCGGCGCCGCCCCCCGCCGGGACAAGCTGGAGAAGCTGGAAAAGGCCATGGACGGCATACGGGACAAATTCGGCCGGGATGCCATCGCTCCGGCCTCTACCGTCCACCGGGACAGGGCCGAAGTCAAAGCGGAGCAGCGCCTGCCCCCGGTGGACTGAATATCTGGATGCCGCCCGGCAGAGGAGGATTCATCATGATCAAGGCCATCTTTTTTGATGTGGACGGAACCCTGCTCTCCCACCGGACCGGCCGGATTTCTCCGCACACAAGGGCTTGTATTCGCGCGCTGCGTGCCGGTGGAACCCTGGTGTTTCTGTCCACCGGCAGGCACATTCTGGAGCTGCGGAGCCTCCCGGTGGGGGAGATGGCGTTTGATGGCTATATCACCCTGAACGGTCAGCTCTGCCTGGACAGCAGCCAACAGCAGCTCTCCAGTACTCCGCTGCCGCCGCAAGCCGTGCAGGCGCTGGCAGACCTATTCTGTGCGGATGGCCCGCCCCTCGCCCTGGTGGAGGAGGAACGCATCTACATTAACCGCGTCACCGACGCCGTCCGGCAGGCGCAGGCGGAAATCTCCACCCCTATCCCGGAGGTCGCCCCCTATACCGGCCGACCGGTCTATCAGGCCACGGCCTTTTGCTCCAGAAAAGAGGACCCCCTTCTGAGGGCTCTGCTCCCCACGGGCTGCAAGCTGGCGAGATGGAGTGAGGGCGGCGTAGACATCATCCCCGAGGCCGGAGGAAAGGCGGCTGGCATGCGGCGCTTTCTCACGCGCTTCGGTCTCTCGCGGCTGGAATGCATGGCGTTTGGCGATGCGGAAAACGACCTCGACATGCTGGCTTACGCGGGAATTGGAGTTGCCATGGGCAACGCCTCGGAAGCGGTAAAGCATGCCGCAGATTATGTCACGGCAAGTGTGGACGAAAAAGGGATTGAACAGGCGCTGCGCCATTTTCGGCTCATCTGAAAAAGCGCCGGGACTGCCGATACCTCTTTACTGGTTCAAAGCCAGGTTCAAATGTAAAATAAGTCTTGTCTAAAAGTCCTCCTGCTGTCATGAAACCGGAAATTTAAACAGCCAGAGCCAGCGGCCCTTTTTGGCGCGTCAGCTCTGGCTGTTTCCTCTTTCCTATGGTTCTTATGAATGCGCTGAATCGCTCTTGTCTCTGTTGCCCTTTTGCTGGGATACCCTTTCACGGACGTATTTTTTGAGCTTCCGCCCCGCCACAGGCCACGCCAGGGCCAAGGCCAGAACAACCAAGCTGAGCCACTGAGACGTGGAGAGGGGCCCGTACATCCCCCGGGCCGGATCCCCCCGAAACCACTCCAACACAAACCGCACCGGGGCATAGCAGAACACATAGGCCCGGAGCATCTGCCCCGGCCCGGCGGCCCGCCCGGCATACCAGAGCAGAAAGGCGAAAATCACCAGCTCCGCCCCCGCCTCCCAAAGCTGCACCGGAAGAAGGGGCACGCCGTTGGGCCCGGCAATGGCGTGAGTGAATGCTATGCCCCAGGGGGGCGGAGCCGCCCGTCCATAGCAACAGCCGGCGCAAAAACAGCCTACCCGCCCCACGGCGTGCACCAGAGGCAGGGCGGGCACCAGCACCGGGAAGAAGTCGGACAGGCGGAGCCTTAAATATTTGGCCGCCCCCCAGGCCGCCGCCACACCGCCGAAAAAGCCGCCGTAAAACACCATGCCGCCGGAGAGATAGCGGGCATAGAACTCCCCTGGCTCCTCCCAGAGCAGGGGCAGCTCCACAGCCAGCCGGGGCAGGAGGGGGAGCAGGTAGAGCAGCTTGGCCCCCACCAAGGCCCCCACCGCCCCCAAAATATACAGGTAGGCGCAGTCGTCCCGGGACAGTCCGAAGCGCTTGCAGCGCAGCAGAGCAGCCAGCAGGCCGAAGCCCAGTCCGGCCATCCCCAGCACGCCATAGGTGGGCATCAACCGCCCAAAGAGAGACAGATATGGGAGCATGATCGCATCTTTCCTCCAAAAAATGCGGCAGCCACACCGGCTGCCGCATTTCGTTTCCCCTTCTTAGTACAGAGAGGCGCCCAGAATACCCAAACCAGCCGTACAGGCAATGCAGGCCACCAGGGTAATGCCGCCCAGAACTACCGACAGGACAGAGAGCACAAAGCCGGCCGTCCGCAAGCTGTCGTTATAGCCCATGCTCTTGGAGCGCGAGGACACAACAAGGCCGGCGATACCAAGAATCATGCCGAAAATACCGTTGACGAACAGGGCGACCACCAGGCCCACAATACCCAGAATCAGGGAGATCAGAGCCTCATTTTTTCCAGGGATATTACCTTCATTCATCGTGCCGTTCTCCTTTCCTCCACACACCGCTCTCCTGCGCCCGGCAGGCCGGGCGCAAAAGCGGGATATCCCGCTTTTCGACGTGTTTCGTTCTCTCTCCTATTCTAACTTCCGCGCTGTGGATCTGTCAAGCACATCTTTCAGAGATGGAACCTTCTGCGCGCCTCCTCCCGGAGGGCGGGGACGCGGCGAATAATGATGAGCGGAATCACCATTCCGATGCAGATGGTGAGCACCACCAGGGACCAGGACGGGCTCCACAGTTGGTGCAGCCAGCGGTCCACAAAAAACTCCATTCCGAACACAAAGACTCCAATGCTGCCGATCAGAATCGTCAGCGTAGTGAGGGCCGACCGGCGGTAGACCCGCAGCACCAGCCCCAGCAGGAGAAGGATCGCCCCGCCCCACAGGATGATGGGGGCTGCCAGCCCTAGGTACCAGTCCCCCCCATTGAGATCCACCGAGATCAGATAGACGTACAGGGCCACCGCCGCGATGTCCAGCAACAGCCGCAGCAGCAGGTGCATCCCCCGGGCCAGCAGCGGCGGCACCAGCCACAGCCACAGCATGGCCGCCGCGCCGATGACGTACAGCGACCAGGTCCTGTCCGCCCGCAGAAACAGATTGAGTACGCCGCAGCACACCGCCACCGAGGCGAGCATGGCGGTAATGAGCAGCGCCACCTCCTGTTTGGCCGCCGGCGCCACCTCCCCCCGTCGGGTGGGAAAGGGCTTGGGGGAGACGGTATCCACCGGTTGGCCGGGGTCCAGAACCCGCGTATGGCACAGAGGGCAGAAGGACGCCGTGGCGTCCAGCTCCACGCCGCAATGAACACAGTAAGACATATGTGGGCCTCCTTTGGCTTATTCCGTCCGGTTGCTCTCCACCTTCACCGGAATGCCCTCCCGCACCAGAAAGCGGAAAAAATCCCGCTCGGTATCGCTCTCCTTTTGGGTACCCGCGAAGGTGATCTCCATGATATCCCCATAGCTCATGGAGGCACAGTGGGGCCGGGGCGTGGTGGCCTGGCCCAGAATCACCTCCATATGGTGTATGTGCGGAGCCATCTCCTCCGGCACGGGGAAGGGGCCTGGGTTGGTATAGGTGCCCGAGTAAGGCAGTACCCCCGCCAGCTTGTAGCCCAGGGACATAACCGGATTCTTCAGCACGATGGGGACGATCTGCAGCAGCCGGTTTGTGGTGAATTTCACATTCCCGGCGATGGCCGCCTGCATCTGCTGGCGGTTGATGTTCAGCCGGAGATAGTGGTGCACCTGAGAGAGCACCTCTTCAAAGGTATACTCTCCCAGAGAGGGGTCGATGGAGGGCCGCACCGTCAAAATGAAGTTGCGCAGGGTTTCCGAGGGAAACCAGCCCCGCAGGTTGATAGGTATGGCCAGCGCCACCGGCCTCTCCCGCCGGGGGCGCTCCCGGTGCTGCTTGTCGGCGATCACCTTCAGCAGGACGGCAGTCAGGTACTCCGTGATGGACACCCCGTAGCCCCTGGCCTTCTCCTTCAGCCGGGCCACCGAGCAAAAGCCCATGGTGACGTTGAAGGTATAGAAAGGCTCTGCCGTACCGTTGTTCTGGTAGGCCTTTTTCCCCCGCTTCTCCCGCCGGGGACGCACGGTGGCGTAGCGGCCGTAGGCGTCCTCCCGTTCCGCCCGCCGGGGCTCCTCCGCCACGTCCAGAATGCCGTGGGTGTTTGGGATGGAATACCCCAGCTCCCGCAGGTAGACCGCCAGCAGAGTCTTGAAAAATACCAGCGCCCCGCCGCCGTCACTGACGGCGTGGAACACCTCCACGGAGATGCGCTTCTCATAATAGTAAAAGCGTACCAGCCAGCCGTTGTCCTCCCGGAAGCGCACCGGCTGGCAGGGGTTGGAGATATCCTCCTTCACAAAGGGCCCGGGGGCGCTGTTTGGCTCGAAGTAGTACCAGAAAGCCCCCTTCTTGATGCGCACCCCGAAGGACGGGAACCGTGGCATGGTTTTGTCCACGGCCCGCTGCAAGGCATCCCGGTCCACCCGCTCCGCCATCACGGCGGAGAAGCGGTAGATGGCCGAATATTTCTCCTTCTGGAGGGCGGAATAGAGCACACCCGCATTGTCCAGGGGATACCACTCCGGCTTTTCGCCCCGCTTGTCCCTCGGCATACTCCGCCCCCCTTCCGGTCAACATAATCTAGGCTTATCATACCACGTTCCATCCTCCGCGGCAAGGGGAATACGGGCGATCCACCCTTTCTTTTCCGGCAGCCCTGTGGTATAATCAGAACAGTTGACAAGGAGGACTTCCACTATGGAACAGGACCGTATCCACATCAAGCTGGCCCGCCGCACACCGGAAGAGCGCCAGGCCGACGAGACCCGCCGCCTGGACCCCTTCATGCGCGCCCTCAAGGCCATTCACACCGCCGCCACGCCGGAGACCATGAATGTGGAGGATCTGGAGAAGCAGCGCAAGGGGCAGGAGCTGCTGGGCCGTTTGGTGGCCCCCATGGCGGGCATGAGCTGGGAGCCCTTTGAGCTGGACGGCATGAACTGCGCCTGGGTGCGTCCCCACCGGGGCCACGACCGCCGCCGGGCCATCCTCTACTGCCACGGGGGCGGCTATACCAGCGGCAACCTGGGCTATTCCCGTATTCTGGCCTCCAAGCTGGCCAACGTCACCGGCTGGCAGGTGCTCTCCTTTGAGTACCGCCTCGCCCCGGAGCACCCCTATCCCGCCGCAGTGGAGGACGCCGTGAAGGCCTGGGACTACCTGATGTACCAGGGCTACGGCGCCCGGGACGTGGTGGTGGCCGGCGACTCCGCCGGCGGAAACCTGGCCCTGGTGCTCACCCACCTGCTCAAAGAGGCCGGACGGCGGCTGCCCCGGGCCCTCATTCTCCTCTCCCCGTGGACAGATATGACCGCCAGCGGCAAGTCCTACCAGGAGCGGGCCGCCATCGACCCGGTGCTCACGGTCAACTATATTCACGCCGTTCGGGACGCCTACGCCCGGGACCAGGACTGGTCCGACTTCCGGCTCTCCCCCCTGTTCGGCGATTTGAAGGACTTTCCCCCCACCCTCATCCAGGCGGGAAGCAGCGAGCTGCTGCTTTCCGACTCTATCCGCCTGCGGGACCGGCTGGTGCAGGCCGCGGTGCCTTGCCGGCTGGAGGTGTGGACGGATCTCTGGCATGTATTCCAGATGTTCCCCATGAAAAAGGCCACCGAGGCCATGGAGAGCATCGGGCGTTTCCTTCTGGAGACACTATAAAAGAAACGAGGTTTTTGCTATGGCAATTCTAGTGACCGGCGGCGCCGGGTATATCGGCAGCCACTGCGTGGCCGCCCTGATCGAGCGGGGGGCCGACGTGGTGGTGGTGGACGACCTGTCCAAGGGCCACCGGGAGGCCCTCAAGGGCGGCCGCCTCTATGTGGGCAGCGTAGCCGACCGGGCCTTCCTGGACGATGTATTTTCCAGGGAGCCCATCGAGGCGGTCATCCACTTCGCCGCCTTCTCCCTGGTGGGAGAGAGCATGCAGGTGCCCGAACAGTATTTCCGCAACAACGTCACTGCCGGGCTGACCCTCATCGAGACCATGCTGGCCCACAAGGTGCCCTATCTGGTCTTCTCCTCCACTGCCGCCACCTTCGGCGAGCCGGAGTATGTGCCCATCGACGAGGCCCACCCTCAGAACCCCACCAACCCCTACGGCGAGAGCAAGCTCATCGTGGAGAAGATGCTCAAGTGGTGCGACCTGGCCCACGGCCTCAAGTTCTGCGCCCTGCGCTACTTCAACGTGGCCGGAGCCTGGCACGACGGCTCCATCGGCGAGGATCACCGGCCGGAGAGCCACCTGATCCCCCTCATCCTCCAGGTGGCCCAGGGCAAGCGGGAGCAGCTCTCCCTCTTCGGCACCGACTACCCCACCAAGGACGGCACCTGTATCCGGGACTACATCCACGTGGAGGATCTCATCGACGCCCACTTCCTGGCCCTGGACTACCTGAAGCGCACCAACACCTCCGCCGCCTTCAACCTGGGCAACGGACAGGGCTTCTCCAACCGGGAGATCATCGAGGCCGCCCGCCGGGTCACCGGCCACCCCATCCCCGTCCGGGAGGAGGGCCGCCGCCCCGGCGATCCCGCCACACTGATCGCCTCCAGCCGGAAGGCCACGGAGGTGCTGGGCTGGCAGCCCAAGTACACCAATGTGGAGGACATCATCGCCTCCGCCTGGAAGTGGCATTCCTCCCACCCCGACGGCTACGGCGGTTAACCCTGAACCGGCGGCGGACACAGCTCCGCCGCCGGCTTGTTGTATCCAGAAGGCCACTGGCCCAGCCAGTGGCCTTCTGGATACAACAAGCGCCGTCCCGGCCGGGACGGCGCTTGCTTGTTATCTCTTTCGGCCGGAGAGCAGCAGGCCCAGAACGACGCCCACCCCGGCAGGGAGCACCCAGCCCAGGCCTACGTCCGCCAGGGGCAGGGCATCCAGGAAGTCCAGAGGCACCTTCAGACCCTTCAGGGCAAAGAGTACGCTGAACACTCCAGTGCACAGTACCGCCGCGGGATACACCCAGCGGCGGCCCTCCAGCCACCGCTGGAAGAAGGACAGGGCGATGAGCACGATAGCCACCGGATAGATGGCGCTGAGCACCGGCGCGGACACTTCCAGGATTTGGGCCAATCCAGCATTGGAGATGGCCATGCTCACCAAAGCGAAGAGCACCGCCCACCCCCGGTAGCTCAGCCGGGGGCAGATGCTGTGGAAGTACTCGCCGCAGGAGCTGATAAGGCCCACGCACACATTGAAGCAGGCAATGAGGAAGATACCCGCCAGCAGGACGCTGCCCACGGTGCCGAACAGCAGGCCCACCACATTGGTGAGGGCCTCCGCCCCGTCGGCCGGGTTGGGGAGTGCGCCGCCAGACAGAGCGCCGATGTGGGCCAGCATGCAGTAGACCGCCAGCAGCATCCCTCCGGCGACCACCCCCGCCCGGACGGTACCCTGCACCACGGCGCCCTCCTCCTCCACCCCCCGGGCGCGGATGTTCACCGCAATGACAATGCCGAAGGCCAGGGCGGCGATGGTGTCCATGGTCTGATAGCCCTCGATGAAGCCCTTGACCACCGCATGGGTCGCGTAGTCCCCGGTGGCCGGACCGTAGCCCTCCAGTGGGTTGACCAGACAGCCCACAAAGGTGACGACGATCAGCGCCACCAGGATGGGGCAGAGAATCTTGCCCAGCCGGTCGGTGAGCTTCTCCGGCCGCAGGGCGATGAACAGGGCGGCGGCGAAGAACACCAGGGAGTAGACCAGTTGATACACCCCGATGGGGGCGTCCGCTCCCACGAAGGGAGGGACGGCCATTTCAAAAGAGGTGGTGGCCGTCCGGGGGATGGCCAGGCAGGGGCCGATGGCCAGATAGGCCACGATGGTGAACACCCGGGCAAAGGCGGGATGCACACGGCTGCCCAGGGCATCCAGCCCGCCGGAGCGGGCCACCGCCACCACCCCCAGTACCGGCAGCCCCACCGCGCTGAGGGCCAGCCCCAGCATGGCGGGCCAGGTTTGGGTGCCCGCCTGGGCCGCAATATTGGGCGGAAAAATCAGATTGCCCGCCCCAAAAAACATGGAGAACAGGGTGAAGCCCACCAGAAGCAGATCCCTGCCCTCCAGCCGTCTCTCTTTCTCTCTCACGGTCGTTTCCTTTCCCGCAATTTAAAAACAGCGGCATACCGCACGGCATGCCGCTGTTTTTCACTTACGTACCAAAATCAGCCCTGGGAGATGGCACCCGTGGGGCAGGTATCGGCGCAAGAACCGCAGTCGATGCAGGAACCGGCATCGATGACGTAGTGCTCGTCGCCCTGGGAGATCGCGCCCACGGGGCAGTTGCCCTCACAGGCACCGCAGCTCACGCAAGCGTCGCTGATGACATAGGCCATTGGATACACCTCCAAACACTCAAGCTAAAGTCATTGTACCATAACTTTTTAAAAATGCAATGCTAAAATGCGCCGACTGTGGGTATATTTTTTCACAGTGGGAAAAAATAGAATCCAGCCACCCGAAGGAGGCGTATTTTTCCATGGACAAATCCTCTCAATTTCACATGGAGGCGGCCGGGAGCCTAACCCCGGAGCTGGACGGCGCGCCGCGCAGCGGTCTGCACCAGCACAGAACAAAAGAAAAGGGGCGTGGCACAGCGGATGAAGCCCGTCAAAAGGCAGTGGAGGCTCCTCTTTTGGAGACGGAGCAAACGAGGTGAACACATGAGCGAAACCAGATTTACCGAGCGGGCCCAGGCCGCCCTGCGGCTGGCCCAGGAGTGTTCGGCCGAGCTGGGCCACGGCTATGTGGGCAGCGAGCACCTGCTGCTGGGCCTGGCCCGTGAGGGCAAAGGGGTGGCGGCCAAGGTGCTCCAGTCCGCCGGGCTGGAGCCAGAGAGCCTGAAGGCCGCCATCGCCCGCATGGTGGGGGTGGGCGCCCCCGGCGGCGCGCCGTCCCAGGGGCTCACCCCCCGGTGCAAAAAGATCATCGAACTCTCCCTTACCGAGGCCGCCCGGCTGGGGCACCACTACGTGGGTACCGAGCACCTGCTGCTGGGTATCCTCCGCGAGGGGGACGGGGTGGCAGTGCGGGTGCTCTCCGGCACCGGCGTGGAGCCCCGGCGGCTCCACGCCGACGTGGTGGCCGCCATGGGGGGCGAGGCCTCCCCCTCCCCCTTCCGGGGCGGCGGCAAGACCCGGGAGCGGGAGTACGGCGGCGACACAAAGCTGCTGGACCAGTTCTCCCGCGATCTCACCCGGCTGGCCGCCGGGGGCATGCTGGACCCGGTGGTGGGCCGGGACAGGGAGATCAACCGGGTCATCCAGATCCTCTCCCGCCGCCAGAAGAACAATCCCGCCCTCATCGGCGAGCCCGGCGTGGGCAAGACCGCCGTGGCCGAGGGGCTGGCCCGCCGCATGGTGGCCGGGGATGTGCCCGACGAGCTGCGCTCCAAGCGTCTGCTTTCCCTGGACCTGTCCTCCATGGTGGCGGGCACCAAGTACCGGGGCGAGTTTGAGGAGCGGGTCAAGAACATCCTGGCGGAGGTGCGCCGGGTAGGTGGCATCATCCTCTTCATCGACGAACTGCACACCATTGTGGGCGCCGGCTCCGCCGAGGGGGCCATCGACGCGGCCAACATCATCAAGCCCGCCCTGGGCCGGGGCGAGCTGCAGGTCATCGGCGCCACCACCACCGACGAGTACCGCAAGTATATCGAGAAGGACGCCGCCCTGGAGCGGCGCTTTCAGCCCGTTCTGGTACCCGAACCCGATCAGGACACCGCCCGGTCCATCCTCCGGGGCCTGCGGGACCGCTATGAGGCCCACCACCGCCTCCAGATCACCGACGAGTCCATTGACGCCGCCGTGGCCCTCTCCACCCGGTACATCGGGGACCGCCACCTGCCGGACAAGGCCATCGACCTCATCGACGAGGCCTGCTCCCGGGTACGGATGGAGCGGCTGGCCACCCCGCCGGACCTACGGGAGCTGGAGGAGAAGGTGGAGCACACCCGCCGCGAGAAGGAGGAGGCCATCCGGGGCCAGGACTTTGAGAAAGCCGCCATGCTGCGGGACGCGGAGGAGGACTTCCGCAAGGAGCTGGAGCAGCAGAAGACCGCCTGGCGCTCCGGCCAGAACACCGGCGCGGTGACCGCCGAGGACGTGGCCGCCGTGGTGTCGGGATGGACAGGAGTCCCCGTCACCACCCTCACCGAGGCGGAAAGCGCCCGGCTGCTCGGCCTGGAGGAGGCCCTCCACCGCCGGGTGGTGGGCCAGGAGGAGGCGGTACGGGCCGTTGCCCGGGCCGTCCGCCGGGGCCGGGTGGGACTCAAGGAGCCGGGGCGGCCCACGGGCTGCTTCCTCTTTCTGGGCCCCACCGGCGTAGGCAAGACTGAGCTGTGCAAGGCCCTGGCCGCCACCTTATTTGGCAGCGAGGAGGCCCTGCTCCGCTTCGACATGTCCGAGTATATGGAAAAGCACGCCGTCTCCCGCCTCATCGGCTCACCGCCGGGCTATGTGGGCCACGAGGAGGGGGGCCAGCTCACCGAAAAGGTGCGGCGGCGGCCCTATTGCGTGGTGCTCTTTGACGAGATCGAAAAGGCCCACCCGGACATCTGGGGCATCCTGCTCCAGATCATGGAGGACGGGATGGTGACCGACGCCCAGGGCCGCAAGGCGGATTTCAAAAACGCCATCGTGGTGCTCACCTCCAACGTGGGGGCCGCGCGTATCACCGCCAAGGGCAGCAAGCTGGGTTTCTCCGCTACCGAGCGGCGGGACGGCGAGACCCGCCCCATCGAGGAGCTGAAGGCCGCGGTGCTGGACGACCTGAAAAAAGTGTTTCGCCCGGAATTTCTTAACCGCCTGGACGAGACTATCGTCTTTACCCAGCTCGGCCGGACGGAGATTCAGGCCATCGCCCGGCGCATGCTGGAACGTGTGGGGGAGCGTATGAAGGCTCTGGGGGTGACCCTCCGCTTCACTGACCGGGCTCTGGAGACTCTGGCCGACCAGGGCTTTGACCCCGACTACGGTGCCCGGCCCCTCCGCCGCACCATCCGCGCCCAGGTGGAGGACGTGGCCGCCGAGCAGCTTCTCAGCGGCGCGCTCCAGGCCGGGGACACGGCACTGGTGGACGGCGCGGAAACCGGCCTGCGTTTGTATGCCCAGCCCGCCGAGACCCAGGCCCTGAACACAAAGGAGAACGAACTATGAAATTGCAGCGCACACTCCCCCTGTTGCTGCTCCTGGCCCTGCTGGCCGGGTGCGGTACGTCCAGCCAGCCGAGCGCCCTCACCGCCGAGGAGCGCACCCAGCTCTACCAGACCGCCATTGAGAGCGCCCGGGACGCCGAGATGAACGAAGCCATTGGTATTCTCACCGACGCCGGAGACGACATGGCCGACGTGATCTTTGAGCTGCTGGGGGTCACCGCCGCCGACATGAGCGCCTTCGCCCTGTCGGTCTCCCCCATGAATATCAAGGCCTACGGCATCGCCGCCATCTACCCCGCCGCTGGGAAGTCGGACGCCGTGCTGGAGGGTCTCAACGCCTTCATCGACCGGCAGAAGCAGAGCTTTGAGCAGTATCTGGCGGATCAGTATGAAATCGCCGGCAACGCCCGTCTGGAGACTCTGGAGGACGGGACCATCCTGCTGGTTATGTGCGAGGACCAGGACGCGGTGTTTGACGCCATCCGAGACACGATCGAGGGCGCAGCCTGAACCAAAAAGTCGTTTGATTCAACCCGAAAGGGAACCCTGGCGGTTCCCTTTCACACTATCCTTCCCTCCGAAGCCTTTGGCAGGAGGGTTTTCGACAGTCTGACAGCTCCGCCAGGCAGGGGTTGCGGCGGCCGCGCCGGTGGATTATAATGGAGCATACTACAGTCCGTTCCACATTGGAGGTTTTGGTATGCAAGCGCGCGCAAGCGGTATCCTGCTTCCCGTCTTTTCCCTGCCGGGGCCCTATGGCATCGGCACCCTTGGCGTTCCCGCCCGGAGCTTCATCGACTTTCTGGCCCAGGCCGGGCAGAAGTTCTGGCAGATTCTCCCCCTGGTTCCTCCCGGCGGCGGTGATTCCCCCTACATGTCTCCATCCTCTTTCGCGGGCAACCCCTTTTTCCTGGATCTGGAGGAGCTGACCCGGGAGGGCCTGCTCACTCAGAAGGAACTGGACACCGCCCGGCGGGCCGACCCCGACCGGGTGGACTATGCCTGGCTGCACCAGACCCGCATCCCCCTGCTACGGCGGGCATGGGAACGCGGCAGGGTGTGCTACGCCCAGCCACTGGCGGAATTTATGGTGGAGGAGGCAGACTGGCTGCCTGACTACGCCCTGTTCCTCGCCCTGCGTGAGCGCTTTGGCGGCAAGGAGCTGAAGGACTGGCCCGACGAGATCCGCCTGTGCCATCCGTCGGCCCTGGCCCGTTATCGGGCCGAGCTGGCGGACGAGTGCGCCTTCCACGCCTTCCTCCAGCTCCTGTTCTTCCGCCAGTGGACCGCCGTAAAAGCCTACGCCAATGGCAAGGGGATCTCCATCATCGGCGATCTGCCCATCTACGTCTCCCCTGACAGCGCGGAGGTGTGGAGCCGCCCAGAGCTGTTCCAGCTCAAGGAGGACATGACTCCTTCCGGTGTGGCAGGAGTTCCACCCGACGCCTTCTCCGACAAGGGGCAGCACTGGGGCAATCCCCTGTACGACTGGGACTATCACCGGCAGACCGGCTTCGCCTGGTGGCGGCACCGGGCCGCCCACCTGGCCCGGCTGTACGACGTGGTGCGCATCGACCACTTCCGGGCCTTCCACACCTACTGGTGCATCCCCGACGGGGCGTCCGACGCCCGGGGCGGCCACTGGGAGCCCGGCCCCGGCATGGAGCTGGTGGAGGCCCTGCGCTCCGTCCCCGGCCTGGCCCTGATCGCCGAGGATCTGGGGGATCTGGACGCCGACGCCCTCCGCTTCATCGCAGACAGCGGCCTGCCCGGCATGAAGGTGCTGGTCTACGCCTTTGATCCTGCGGGCGAGAGCGCTTACCTCCCCCACAACTGCCCCCGGGACGCGGTGATCTACACCGGCACCCACGACACCCCCACCTTTGTCCAGTGGCTCTTTGAGCAGGCCGCCCCCGCCGAGCGGGACTATGCCTTCGACTACCTGCGCCTGCGGGAGGACGAGGGCTTCGGCTGGGGCGCGGTGTGCGGGGCGTGGATGTCCCCCTGTCGTCTGGCCATCGCCCCCATGCAGGATCTGCTGGGCCTGGGTGGCGACGCCCGGGTCAACACCCCGGGCACAGCCGGCCCCCGGAACTGGAGCTGGCGGGTACGGCAGGAGGCCCTCAACCCCAGTGTGTCCGGCCGCCTGGCCCACATCACCCGCACCTACCGCCGATAGCATAATCCGCCCGCCGCAAAACCCAGGCTTTAAGAAAAGATGTTTTCTTATCTTTCAGCAGAGGGAGTATCTTGAGGTGCTCCCTCTGCATTTTTACTCCAGGTTGCCGATGCAGTTAAAATAGAAATCGACCCAATCCTTTTTTCTTCCGCCCTTCGGAACGCTCATGCACCAGGATGCGCTCCACGAACTCATGGAGAATTTCCGGCGTCAACTCTTGAATATTCAGGTAACGATCCAAGACCTGCAAGAGCTGATCCACTCCCTGAATGTTTTCCTCCTGATCCTCCAGTTCCGTTTCCATCTGTGGGATGTGCGCTTCACACTCCTCCTGCTCTGCATGGCACGGAACCCCTTGTGCTGCTGAGCGAGATATTACACGATATTCAAGAGGGGCACCGCTGTCTTTTTTGCTTCGGAACATGTTCTATGATTTCGCAGTCCAACAGAGTCGCCAGGCAAGCTGCTCCTCGGCTGTAACGACGATTGGGAAGTATGCCACTTCATGTGGAGTAATTTGAAGAAAGAAACTCCGGGGCAGCTTTGACTGCCTAGTTTCTTATTTTTCGGTCCCTGATTCTATCTCACTCCAACCCTTGCTGAGATAGTCCGTAACCGTACCGCGGGGATCTGCCGCCCTGCCTGCCGGTAATCCCCCCCTCCTCATCTAAGTACACTCAGCAGATGCCAGGGTTCCGCAAACAGAATCGTCTTTTTCACCTCTATTTCATCCGACCAAAGCCTCTGTATCTGGTTTAGATGAAGCCCATAACTCCAGAATAACAATGGTTTGCATGTCATAAACAGTCCGTGGACCGGCGCAAAAAACGGCGCCGGTCCACGCGCTGTCATCCCATGGCCGTGCCGCTGTAAGAGGCGCATGGCCAATTTTGTTATGCTTGTGCATAGCAAAACACCCCAGTCTGAAGAATGACGATTATTTGTTCAGACTGGGTAGGGCCGTTCGAAATTTAGTTGAAAGTATTTCCACTGTTTTGCAAAGCCTGCGCCTCCTATAATAAAAAGTATCACTTAAGATGGAGGTCCTCTATGCAATCAGGAAAAATATATGGTTACGCGCGCGTATCCTCCAAACATCAAAATGAAGAACGCCAGCTTATTGCGCTGCGGGCCTTTGGCATCAGGGACAGGGATATCTACTGCGACAGACAGTCCGGAAAGGACTTCGACCGCCCCAACTATCAAAGGCTGCTGCTCCGGCTTCAGGCTGGCGATGTATTTGTGGTAAAGAGCATTGACCGTCTGGGACGAAACTACAACGAAATTCTGTACCAGTGGCGTCTCCTGACCAAGGAAAAGCAGGTCTTTATTGTCGTACTGGACATGCCGCTGCTGGATACCCGCAGCACACGAGATCTAACCGGTACACTGATTGCAGACATTGTGCTTCAACTGCTCTCTTATGTAGCTCAGACGGAACGTGAATTTATTAAGCAACGACAGGCCGAGGGGATAGCGGCAGCGAAGGAGAGGGGGGTACGGTTTGGCGTACCCCCCAAGACGCGGCCGGAAAAATTTGAACAAATAAAGCAGTCCTGGCAGTCAGGAACTCTATCCGCGCGGGAGGCCGCTAGGCAGTTGGGAATTTGTCACAAGACCTTTTTGCGCTGGGTACGCAGTTAAATGCGAGAAATCGTGACCGTTAAAGCTATGCTGCATATTCTACAAACAAAAAAAGTAATGAAGCAAAAATTTTGGTTATAAAGGTTGAGATTTTGCACCGGTCAAAATAGGGGGAAGAATGAACGCAAAGCCACCTTAACTATTCATAGTTAAGGCTGCCTGGTCACAATCTTGAAGCTCCGGTAAAACAAAAGAAACAGCCGGGTTGTCAGGCATTACAGCAGGGAAATACATCTTTCTTTTCCGCCCAAGATTGCGGAATTATCTGGGAGCTTGGAAAGCTTCTTTATTTTAGCACCAGGTGGGGCATAAAGTCAGCTTTATGCCCCACCTTTTTATTTATGTAAAAGGGCATATCTGCTCCGTATACAAACGGACAGCCGGGTTTGAAGGAATTTGCTTGTGGGAATACAGGGGCAAAATGAAGAGCAGAAGGAGTTGTATGCAATGAGTGGAAAAGAACAGTGGGAAGCAGAAACCGTCGCAAAAGCACTGACGAAGGGCCCGGAGAGACGAACCGTCTTTGAAACCACCAGCGGCATCCCGGTAGAACGGCTTTACACGCCGGAGGATGCGGCAGGCGGCTATGAGGAGCGGCTTGGCTACCCCGGGCAGTATCCTTTTACCCGCGGAATCCAGCCCACCATGTACCGCGGGCGCTTCTGGACGATGCGGCAGTATGCCGGCTTTGCCACAGCGGAGGAGTCCAACAAGCGGTACCGCTATCTGTTGGAGCAGGGGCAGACGGGCCTGTCCATCGCCTTTGATCTCCCGACGCAGATCGGCTATGACTCGGACGACCCCATGGCCCATGGCGAGGTGGGTAAGGTAGGAGTGGCCATCGACTCCCTGGCGGATATGGAGGTGCTGTTCCAGGGGATTCCCCTGGACAAGGTAAGCTCCTCCATGACCATCAACGCCCCCGCGGCAGTTCTGCTGGCCTTCTATATTGCAGCCGCCGAGAAGCAGGGAGTGCCGGCCTCCGCCCTCAAGGGTACTATCCAGAATGATATCCTCAAGGAGTACGCAGCCAGAGGTACATACATTTTCCCACCGGCGCCCTCCATGCGTCTGATCACGAACACCTTTGAATTCTGCTCCCAGAACGTGCCGAAGTGGAACACCATTTCCATCTCCGGCTACCACATCCGGGAGGCCGGCTCCACAGCGGCGCAGGAGATCGCCTTTACCCTGGCCGACGGCATCGCCTATGTGGAGGCCGCGCTGGAGGCCGGGATGGACATCGACGAATTTGCCGGCCGGCTCTCCTTCTTCTTCAATGCACACAACAATCTGCTGGAAGAGGTCGCGAAATACCGGGCGGCCCGCCGGCTGTGGGCCAAAATCATGAAGGAGCGCTTCCATGCCAAAAAGGACCGCTCCATGATGCTGCGCTTCCACACACAGACCGGCGGCTCCACGCTTACGGCACAGCAGCCGGACAACAACATTGTGCGCGTGGCCATCCAGACATTGGCGGCTGTGCTGGGGGGCACCCAGTCCCTGCACACCAACAGCCGCGATGAGGCGCTGGCCCTCCCGACGGAGGACTCCGTGCGGATCGCCCTGCGCACCCAGCAGATTGTTGCCTATGAAAGCGGTGTGGCTGACAGCATTGATCCCCTGGGCGGCAGCTACTATGTGGAGCGCATGACCGACGAGCTCCAGGCCGCAGCCGAGGCGTACATCGAAAAGATCGACGCCATGGGCGGAGCGGTCAAGGCCATTGAGCAGGGCTACATCCAGCGAGAGATCGCGGAGAGCTCTTACCAGTATCAGCGCCAGGTGGAGAGCGGCGAGCAGATCGTGGTGGGCGTCAACAAGTTCACCATCGAGGAGCCGCCGGCCAAGGGGCTGCTGCACATTGACGCCTCGGTGGCGGCCAACCAGATCAAGAAGCTGCAGGAGATGAAGGCGGCCCGGGACAACGTACTGGTGCGCCAGCGGCTGGACGCCCTGCGCACGGCGGCGGAGGGCAGCGACAACCTGATGCCCTATATTCTGGACTGCGCCAGGGTGTACTGCACCGAAGGAGAAATCTGCGGCGAGCTGCGCAAGGTGTTCGGCGAATACCGTCCGATGGAGGTGCTTTGAGATGAGTGAAAAGAAGATCCGGGTTCTGATTGCCAAGCCCGGCCTGGACGGCCATGACCGCGGAGCCAAGGTAGTGGCCCGGGCGCTGCGTGACGCCGGCTTTGAGGTGATTTACACCGGCCTGCGCCAGACACCGGAGCAGATTGTGGAGGCGGCTGTGTCCGAGGACGTGGACGCGGTAGGACTCTCCCTGCTCTCCGGGGCCCACAACTATCTGTTCCCACGGGTGATCGAGCTGCTGAAAGAGCAGGAGGCTGACGGTATTTTGGTGTTCGGCGGCGGCGTCATCCCGGAAGATGATATTCCAGAGCTGAAAAAGGCCGGTGTGTCCGAGGTCTTTACGCCTGGCACACCCACTGCGGAGACGGTGAAGTTCCTGCAGGATCACTGTGGTGCCAGGGATGACGGATGACTTTGCAGCACTGCTGGAGCGGGGCCGGACGGGTGATAAACGCGCGGTGGCCCGCCTGATCAGCCACATCGAACAGGGTGGGGAAATGGCGCGCTCCGTCCTCACCCAACTCTGGCCCCACACCGGGCGGGCCCGCATCTTTGGCATCACCGGTCCCCCGGGGGCGGGCAAGAGCACGCTGACCAACGCCTTGACCAAGTGCTGGCGGGCCAAGGGCCTGCGCGTTGGCATCATCGCGGTGGATCCCACGAGTCCCTTTACCGGCGGCGCCATCCTGGGCGACCGGGTGCGGATGGGGGATTTGACCCTGGATACCGGGGTGTTCATCCGCTCCATGGGCACACGGGGACAGCTGGGCGGCCTGTCGCCCGCCACGGCGGGAGCGGTCCACGCACTGGATGCCTGCGGCTATGACCTGATTTTGCTGGAAACCGTAGGCGTAGGGCAGTCCGAGGTGGCGGTCATGGAGATCGCCGACCTGGTGCTGGTGCTGAATGTCCCCGGATTGGGGGACGATGTGCAGGCCATCAAGGCCGGTATTCTGGAGATCGGCGACCTGTTCGCGGTCAACAAGGCGGATCGGCCCGGCGCGGATCGAACGGCCAATGAGCTGCGGGCCATGCTGGAGCTGGGAGAGGAGGAGAAGCGCCCGCTGCCAGTGCTCCTGGTCTCGGCCTCTCAGGGCACGGGTGTGACGGAGCTCTGCGAGGAGCTGGAGCGCCAGTACCTCCTCCTGGACGGGAACGGAGAGCTGGCCCGCCGCCGCGCCTTGCGCCTGCGCAGCGAGCTTCTGACCCTGGTGCGGGAGGGCATCGAGCAGCGCCTGCTGCGTCCCCTGCTGGACAGCCCCATCTTCGCTCAGAGCCTGGAGCGGTTCCAGTCCAGGACAGAGAGTCCCTATCGTTGGGCGGAAAAATTTGTAACACAAATCAGTGGAGGAGGTCCCGGTTATGAATTGCACAAGAGTTGATCATGTCGGTATCGCGGTCAAGGATCTGGCGGCTTCGGTGAAGTGGTATGAGGAGACGCTGGGCCTGCACAGCAAGGGCACGGAAGTTGTCCAGGAGCAGCAGGTGACTGTTGCGTTCCTGCCCTGCGGCGACAGTGAGCTGGAGCTGCTGGAGAGCACCTCCCCGGAGGGCCCCATCGCCCGCTTCATTGAGAAGAACGGCGAGGGCATTCAGCACATCGCCATCCGGGTGGACGACATTGACGCCGCCCTGGCGGAGCTGACGGAAAAGGGCGTCCGGCTCATTGACCAGACGCCGCGGTACGGCGCCGGCGGGGCCCGGATCGCCTTCCTCCACCCCAAGGCTACCCACGGTGTCCTGCTGGAATTGTGTGAAAGGAAGTGAGGACAATGACTACGGCGGAAAAGCTGGCTCAGCTTGACGCGCATTCGGCCCGTGTGCTGCGGTGCGGCGGCCCTAAAGCGGTGGAGAAGCAGCACGCGCTGGGGAAGCGGACGGCCCGTGAACGGATTGAATTGCTGATGGATACCGGCACTTTTACAGAGGTGGATCGCTTTGTGCGCCACCGCTGTACCTCTTTCGGTATGGGGGATAAGGACATCCCGGCCGACGGCGTGGTTACCGGTTACGGCAAGATCGACGGGCGCACGGTTTTTGTATACGCTCAGGACTTTACCGCCCAGGGCGGGTCTCTGGGCGAGATGCACGCGGCCAAGATCTGCAAAATCATGGACATGGCTCTGGAGGCGGGCTGCCCCGTGGTGGGCCTGTGCGACTCCGGCGGCGCCCGCATTCAGGAGGCGGTGGACGCCCTATCCGGCTATGGGCAGATTTTCTACCGCAACGCCTGCTCTTCCGGACGTATCCCGCAGATCTCCGTCATCATGGGTCCCTGCGCGGGCGGCGCGGTCTACTCCCCCGCCCTGACGGACCTGATTGTCATGGTGGAAAAGGAGAGTCAGATGTTTATCACCGGTCCCGCGGTGGTAGCGGCCACCACGGGCGAGGAGATCTCTGCGGAGGATCTGGGCGGAGCGGATACCCATACCACTATGTCTGGAGTGGCACACCTTTCCGCGCGCAGCGAAGAGGAGGCCCTGGGAGCGGTTCGATGCCTGCTCAGCTATCTCCCCTCCAAGGCAGGAGCTCGGCCCCCCCTAATGGATTTTACCGAGCATGAGGAATTACAGCCTCTGCTGGACACGGTGATTCCCGACGACTCCTCCCTGCCCTATGACATGCACGATGTTGTCCGCATCCTTTTAGATGAAGACAGCGTAATGGAGTTGCAGCCCTATTATGCCGACAACATTATCACCTGCTTCGGCCGCCTGGGCGGGCACAGCGTGGGCGTAATTGCCAATCAGCCCTTTTCTATGGGCGGAAGCCTGGACATCAACGCTTCAGACAAGGCCGCCCGCTTCATCCAGCTCTGCGATGCCTTCGGAATTCCGCTGATCAACCTGGTGGATGTACCGGGCTTCCTGCCCGGCGCCGACCAAGAGCACGCCGGCATCATCCGCCACGGAGCCAAGCTGCTCTATGTCTACTCGGTGGCGGAGGTGCCCAAGCTGACCGTGGTGCTGCGCAAGGCCTATGGCGGCTCCTATCTGGCCATGTGCTCCAAGGATTTGGGCGCGGATTTTGTATACGCCTGGCCCACCGCGGAGATTGCGGTCATGGGCGCGGCCGGCGCGGCCAACGTGGTCTTCCGTAAAGAGATCCAGGCGGCGGAGGATCCGAAAGCGGCCCGCCGGGAAAAAATTCAGCTCTATTCCGAGCAGTTTGCCACGCCATATATGGCGGCCTCCCGCGGCTTCGTGGATCTGGTCATCCGCCCCTCGGAGACCAGGGCGCGGCTGCTGGAGGCGCTGGAGCTGCTGATCAATAAGGAGCGGCAGCCCCATCCCCGGGGGAATATGCCGCTGTAAGGAGTTGAAACGAGATATGGGTATTCTTCCATACACAGCCATGACCTACGGTCTGACAGCGGTGATTTCCCTGCTGGTGGTGGCCATCATCGTGGGTATCAGCAAGCTGACCAGCCGCCCGGGCCAGACGGACGACGGAGAGGGGGAGCCGTAACATGGAGTTCTTTATGCAGCTGTTTCCCGGCATCGGAACCTTCTTTGCGGTGGAACCCGTAATCGCGGTGGCCCGTATTGTCCTCATTGTATTCGGCTTTGTTTTGGCCTGCCTGGGGTTCAAGCGGACTCTGGAGCCGCTGATCATGGTGCCGATGGGAATCGGCATGATGGCGGTGAACTGCGGCATGATGTTCCTTACTTCCGGAACCGTCGGCAATCTGCTGCTGGACCCGCTTGTCTCCGATGCTTCGGCTATTGTGGATGCCATGCAGGTCAATTTTCTCCAGCCAATCTATAATCTGACCTTTTCCAACGGTCTGATTGCCTGTCTGGTCTTCATGGGCATCGGAGCACGGAGCGAGATCAGCTTTTTGCTGGCAAAGCCCTGGAGCTCCATGATTATCGCCATTTTTGCTGAAATGGGAACCTTTGCCGCGCTGGCGGCGGGCGTACTGGCCTTTGGGCTGACGCCGGAGCAGTCTGCCGCTATGGCTACGATCGGCGGTGCGGATGGCCCCATGGTACTCTTTTCCTCTTTGATGATGGCTCCTGAGCTGTTTGTGCCCATCTCCATCATTGCATATCTGTACTTAAGCCTGACTTACGGCGGATATCCCTACATCATCAAGCTGATGGTGCCCAAAAAGTACCGCGGCATTGACATGTATGTTGAGGTTCCCGAGGTCTCTCAAAAGTCCAAATTCCTGTTTATCATCATCACCTGTACCGTCCTCTGCCTGCTGCTGCCCGTAGCCGCTCCCCTGCTGCTGTCCTTCTTCATCGGCATGGCCGTAAAGGAGGCCAAAATCAACAAGTACACGGAGCTGCTCGAGGAGGGCCTCTCCTATTTCGGCACCTTCTTCCTGGGCCTGATCCTGGGGGTGCTGTGCGAGGCCTCCACCATTCTCAATCCCACTGTGATCATTATTCTGGTCATCGGGATTCTTGCCCTGGCTATCTCCGCGGTGGGCGGCCTGCTGGGCGGCTGGCTCATGTATTTGGTGCACAAAGCCAAGCGCGAGGACTTTAACCCCACCATCGGCATCGCCGGCGTTTCCTGCGTGCCCACCACCGCCAAGCTGGCCCAGCACGCCGCCCAGGATGAAAATCCCTTCGCCGTTATCCTGCCGGTGGCCATGGGTGCCAATATCTCCGGCGTCATCACCTCCGCCATTGCCGCCGGTATCTTCGTCACCACCATAGGCATGGTGTAAAAACGATGCACAGTGATATTTGATTAAGGGAGGAACTTATTATGGAAATCAAAGCACGCATCCCCGGCACCATCGTCGCCATCAACGTCAAGCCCGGCGACACCGTAAAGGCCCGCGATAACCTGGGCACCATGGAGGCTATGAAAATGGAGCAGCCCATCCCCTGCCCAAAGGATGGAGTTGTCAAGGACGTCCTGGTCTCCGTCGGCGACAAGGTCAAGTCCGGCGCCGTGCTGCTGTCCATCGAGTGACCGTCCGGCGCCACCCCTGAGGAAGAGAACCCCCTCTCAAATCTATCAGAAAGGATGCCAGGAGCGCCTTTGGGCGGCTTCCGGCGTTGGTGATTCAAATGGGAGAGATTTTTGAGCTCATCATGGTCATTTGCTTCGGCCTGTCCTGGCCGCTGTCTGTCTATAAGTCCGCAAAGTCCCGCACCGCCAAGGGGAAAAGCCTGTTCTTTGAGGTGTTCATCTGGACAGGCTACGTCAGCGCCATCATTGGCAAGATTGTCACCCAGAACCTGACCTATGTATTCTATTTCTACATCCTCAACATCGTCATGGTTTCCATCGACATCTGCCTCTATTTCCGCAATCGCCGCCTGGACGCGCTGGCCAGCCGAAAGGCGTAATGTATGGAGGCGTGAAATATGGAACGTATTGCTGCATCCCTGCGCGATAAGATCAAGAGCGTGGAAGAGGCCGCGGCACTGATCCAGTCTGGAAGTGTGATTGGCTGCTCCGGCTTCACCCTGGTAGGCGAGCCCAAGGCGGTGCCCCACGAGCTGGCCCGTCAGAAAAAGGCCGACCACTTGACCATTCTGACCGGAGCCTCAGTAGGGGATGCCCTAGATGGTGAGCTGACCAGAGCGGGTCTGCTGTCCATGCGGTATCCCTATCAGAGCAACAAGTCCATGCGCAACGCCATCAATGCGGGCGAAGTGGGCTACTCCGATATGCATTTAAGCCATATGCCGGAGTTTATTAACCGAGGCGGTCTGCATATTGACTTTGCCTTGGTGGAGTGTGCCGCTGTCACGGAGGATGGCGTGATCCCGTCTGCGGCAGTGGGCGCTTCCGACTGCTTCTTGTACCAGGCGGATCAGATTATTCTGGAGGTCAATGAGGCTCTTCCCTTGGAGCTGTACGGCATGCATGACATCTACCGAGTAGGACATGAGCCGATCCCGCTTACGGATGCCACACAGCGCATCGGAACCGCTGCAATTCCGTGTGACTTCCGCAAGATTGCCGCCATCGTTGTGACCAATGATCCGGGCGGCTGTCCTGTGTTTAAAGAGCCGGACGAGGTCAGTGCGGCTATCGGGGCGCACATCATCTCTTTCCTGAAGGAGGAGGTGGCAGCCGGCCGGCAGCCGGCCTCGTTGTCCCCCATCCAGTCGGGCGTGGGCAGCGTGGCCAATGCTGTACTGGCCGGTCTGGGAAGCAGCGGCTTTACCGGCCTGCGCATGTATACCGAAGTCGTACAGGACTCTGCGCTGGAGCTGATCTGGGAGGGAAAGATGGCAGGGGCCTCCACTACGGCGGTTTCTCTCTCCCAGAAAAAGCTGGAACTGTTTTATGAAAACATTGATTTCTTCCGGGAGCGGCTGGTAATCCGCCCCCAGGAGATTGCCAACAATCCGGAGCTGGTCCGGCGCCTGGGGCTGATCTCCATGAATACCCCCATTGAATGTGATCTGTACGGCAACGTCAACTCCACTCACATCATGGGAAATAAGATGATGAACGGCATTGGCGGCAGCGGAGACTTTGCACGCAATGCGGGACTGACCATCTTTGCCACAGCCTCGGTGGCGAAAGAGGGGGCGATCAGTTGTATCGTCCCCATGTGTTCCCACATCGACCACACGGAACACGATGTGCAGGTAATTGTCACGGAGCAGGGACTGGCGGATCTGCGCTGGAAATCGCCGCGGCAAAGGGCGGAACTGATCGTGGAACGCTGTGCGCACCCTCAATATCGTCCGCTTCTGCGCGAATACTTAAAGGACGCCGCAAAATATGGGGGCCATACTCCCCATAATCTCCAGCAGGCGCTCTCCTGGCACACGAGATATCTGGATACCGGAACTATGCTGCCCGGGTAGGATACGTGCCAAAGTTTGCAGCCTGTCAGGCAGCCCCATTCGGAGCTGCCCGGCAGGCTGCAACTGATATCTCGAGAACTGCCGGGTGTGCGGAATGCAGATGCAGGAAGGCGGTGAGGAAATGATGACGAAAAATGCGGTTCAGCAAATCGAGGAGGCTGAACACAAGGCGAAAGAATACCAAGCGCTGGCTGTGGAGCAGGCAAAGAAACTGCTCTCTGATGCGGAGCGGCAGGGGCAGGCCGCACTGGAGCAGGCGCTCCGTGAGGCGGAGGCGCAGAGGCGGGAACAGGATACACAAGCGGAACAAGCTGCGCAGCTTCGTGCAGACGCGATTATGACGGAGGCGCGGCGCGCCTGTGACGACCTGCGGAGGCAGGCGGAAGAACGGCTTGCAGACGCGGCCGCACTTATTGTCAGAAGGGTTGTGGGAGACTCATGTCTATTGTCAAAATGAAACGGCTGCGTATCTTCGGCATGGCATCCGACTGTGAGGAACTCCTTCGGAAACTCCAGCATCTTGGCTGCGTCGAACTTCGTGCGCCAACACAGCCAAGTTCAGATCCAGGCTGGCAGGGTTTTACCGCAAAGAGCGACGGGGCGCTGGCAAATGCACAGCTCAGGATGGACGAGTTTCGCACCACGCTGGAGCGGCTGAAGCGCTGTTCCCCTACAAATAAAAAAGGTCGCTTCCCCTCCCGGCCCCGAATTACGGAGCGGGAACTGTTTGACCGACAGATAGTTCTGGAGGCGGAGGAAACGGTCGAACGCGTTGCCGCGCTTGAAAAAAAGCGCGACAGCATCTGTGCTGAACAGAACAAGCTTATCGGGCAGAGAGAGGCCCTGACGCCCTGGCTGGGGCTGGACGTTCCCCTGGATACCGTTTCTACGAAACATGTATTAGTGCTGTTCGGGACGCTCTCCGGCCTGGCAAGTCATCAGGCGGTGGAGGCCGCCCTGGCCGAGACGACCGAGCTCTGCCAGGTACAATGGGCGGGCCGGGCCGGAGAGCTGCAATATGTACTGGTACTCTGTCACCGAAAATCAGGGGATGCCGCGCGGGATGCCTTAAAAAGCTTTGGCTTTACCGCCACAAGCTTTCGAGGTTGGAAGGGGACCGCCCGGTCAAACATCGATCAGATTGAGGATCGGCAGAGGATACTTTCACAGGAACTAGAGGCATGCCGGGCTCGGCTGGCACAGGAGGCCGGCCACCAGACAGCGCTTCAGATCTGCATAGACCGCATGACCCAGGATATCCAACGTATGGAGGCGAAAGAGAAACTGCTCTCCTCTACATCCACGTTTTTTCTGGAGGGTTGGGTTCCGGCGGAACAGCTTTCCGACGTAGAGCATCTGCTCTCGCAGTACTCCGCCGCCTGGGAGGCCACTGATCCGGAGCCGGACGAATACCCTCAGGTGCCTGTCAAGCTCAAAAACAACCGGCTCACCCGCCCTCTCAATATGGTCACCGACATGTATGTCTATCCCGCCTATGACGGGGTGGATCCCAACCCGCTTATGGCTCCCTTTTTCATCTTCTTTTTTGGAATGATGATGGCCGATATGGCTTACGGGCTTCTCATGCTCGCCGGTGGCATTTTTATGCGCAGGAAGCTGCGGCCGAGCGGAACGATGGAGCATATGGCCGGGCTTTTGATCCTGTGCGGGATCAGTACGTTTGTGATGGGAGCGCTTACCGGAAGCTTCCTGGGTGACTTTCTCCCCCGTCTGGCGAAGCTGACCCGCCCGGACACAACCTTTACCGCTCTGCCCGCGCTCTTTACTCCCCTTACGGATACGCTGGCTATCCTGATTGGTTCTCTGGCCTTGGGGCTGCTGCAGGTACTAACCGGTATGGCCATCAGTGTTGTGCGGAAGGTACAAGCGGGCACCTGGACTGATGCGCTGTGGGACGAAGGAACTTGGTGGATTATTTTGGCAGGGGTGGCCCTGGCGGTGGTGGGCATCGGAAATTTGGGCGGATATCCCATTGTCCTTTTGATTGGGCTTCTCATGCTGCTCTACGGGGGAACCCGGAATGCAAAGGGCTTCGGGAAGCTCACTGCTTTGATTGGGACGGTATACAATGGAGCCACCGGCTTTTTCAGTGATATCCTGTCTTACGCGCGCCTTATGGCGCTAATGCTGGCTGGCAGCGTCATCGCGCAGGTGTTTAATACCCTGGGTGAGGTAACCGGCTCGGTGGCAGGCTTCGTTATCATCTCCCTGGTAGGAAACGCGCTGAACTTCATGTTGAATCTGCTGGGCTGCTATGTCCACGATCTGCGGCTCCAATGTCTGGAGTTCTTTGGACGGTTCTACAAAGAAGGCGGCAAGCCCTTCCGGCCGCTGCTCATCAACACAAAATATGTAGATATCAAGGAGGAAGATTGATATGGCTGACTTTATTGCGCAGTTTGGCGGTATTGGCCTGGCGTTTCTGGGTGCCGCTCTTGCGGTAGGACTTTGCTGTGTAGGCTCTGCCAGAGGTACTGGAATGGTCGGCGAGGCGGCTACCGGCGTTTTAAGCGAAACCCCTGAGCACTTTTCCAAATGCCTGATTCTTCAAGTTCTGCCCGGTACTCAGGGCCTGTATGGTTTGGTTATATGGTTCTTTGCGCTGTTTACCATGGGCGCTTTTTCCGGCGGCATTACCGACCTCTCCGTGACGGACGGACTGACCATCTTTGTTTCCTGTGTCCCCATGGCCCTCGGCGGCTGGCTCTCCGCGCTCTATCAGGGCCGTGTGGCCGCAGCCGCCATCAATGTGGTTGCCAAAAAGCCGGACGACTGGGCGAAGGGAATTATTCTATGCGGTATCGTGGAGTTTTACGCCATCCTGTCCCTGCTGGCCTCTGTATTGCTGCTGATGAACGCCCTGTAAGGAGCAGCACGAGGGAGAAAGGTGGGAGCAAATGAACGGAATCCAAGCGATTACAGCGCAGATTATCGCTGATGCACAGACTGAGGCAGATCGGATTTTGGCCCAAGCCAGGGCCAGAGCGAAGGAATGTCTCTCCGCTTATCAAGAACAGGCGTATATTCAGAGCACCGCCCTGTTGGAGCGCAGCGAGAGGGAGTCCGCCCTTCGGGAAGAACGCCTCTCCCATGCTGCAATCTTAGCGGCGCGCAATTTACGGCTCAGTACCGAGCAGGAAATGAGGGAGCGTGCCTTTGCCGCGGCATTAAAGCAACTGTCGGAATTGCCGGACGGGGAATACGTAGGGCTGCTGGCGGGGCTGGCGGCGAAGGCGTCGTCCACGGGACGGGAGGAGGTCATTCTGTCCCAGAAGGACCGGGCGCG
>ERZ1106950.483-NODE-483-length-39731-cov-18.662869_pt1 | contig 39731 bp, 65 predicted proteins | sample MGYA00403675_ERZ1106950 | MGnify/ENA primary metagenome ERZ1106950 (study PRJEB35170, sample SAMEA104062410) | human gut metagenome | biome: human gut; feature: human-associated habitat; material: faeces | place: Denmark | collected 2012-06-13 ... | reverse complement strand
AAACACATTAAAAGTCAATCTAATTTTACAACTAAAAACACTATAATAGCAAGAAGAATGCACAATAAAAACAACTTTTTCGAACTTTTTGTGCGTTGTTCTATTTGCACATATTTAAGAAGAAAGTTACAAATACTTAGGAAACCTTCTGGATCTCTTTAGCCAAAAACGAAACATCTACGTGCGTATAGTGCTCGGTAACATCTCCATCGGAATGCCCTAAGATACGCTTTATAGCGACTTCGTCCACCCCGGCCATCCTCATCCGAGACGCGGCGGTATGTCTGCACCAATGAGGGGTCGCGGAAGGGAGTCCTAATTCTTCCATAACTTTAGAGAATAGCGGGCGGTATTTGTATGCGGGGATTGCATTCCCGTCATCATCACAGATAATAGTTTTACCGTCCATGGACAGCCACTTGGTCAGATAGGGCATGATTTTAGGGTGCACCGGGACAATCCGATTTTTCCCGGCCTGTGTTTTTAGGCCGCCCTGCAAATAGTCCCCATCTGGATGATAGGAAAATCTGGTGAGCCCCAAAAACTCAGATACTCGGAATCCAGTATAACATAGCATTAGTACGGTATCGGCCCAAGGGAATCCAGAGGACGCCAATTTCTCAATCTTTCTCATGGTGATATCATCAAAGGCGCCTTTCTCCACTTTTGCTCCAACGATGGGCACCTCGACAAACTGTGAATAATCTTTTGCCACAAGATCACGTTCCATTGCGTGCTTAAAAAGAGCTTTCATCAACAGTTTGTCGTTATTTATACTGGACTGTGACAGTCCAGCAGTTTCATCTTTGTCGATGACTGCCTGCAAATCATCTACCGTTATCTTTGATATCTCCTTCCCCTCCAGGGAACACAGACGGCCCCAAGAGGCTTTATAGCTGGCGATAGAGGCGGCTCCTGCCTTTGCATACTTTTTGGTAGACCACTGATTGTATACGTCTCCCCAGGTAACGGCGAGAGACTTTGCCGGGATATTAGATGCCAAATATTTGTCGAGGGCCCCCTGTGCTTCTTTGGCGGTTCTGTGGTAGGATAAATACTTTTGTTTCCACAGTCCGGGCCGCTCCAAATACGACACCCTGACGGCGTATCGGTTTCTGCGATTCGGGCCAAGATTTACAATACTTCCGGTTCCGTTCGCTCTTCTCATTGACTTTTCCCCCTATTCTGGTAAAATAAAGGGGTGATAATGGCGGCCAAACCTTATCACCCCTATGTGAGCCGTCCCTGGTGTTCCAGCACCGGGGTCGGTGTTTTTATTGCGCCTTTTTCAGTTTCTCCATTTCACGATTCAACTTCTTCACCATAGCCTCCAGGGCGGTGATCCGAGTGTCCATGACCTCCATGTCGTCTAGGCGCTCCAGTTTCTCCAGGATAGTCTGTTGCCCCTCGGCCAAAAGATTGAACCGGGTGGTGACCTCGGTGTCAAGCAATAGTTTCGTACGTCTGGTGCTTTCGTCCAGGATTTCCTGCTTCTGCTTCTCCAGCTTCTGGTCGATGCGGGATTCCATCCCCTTCATCATTTCCGCGATTGCCTGCAAATCTTTTTCATCTAACATGTGTAAAACCTCCTCCGGATTTGGCTATCAATGCTTTAATGCAGAGCAAATAGCTCCTGCTATCAGCGCTGCCGCAATCAAAAGGCCACATATTGCTGCGCCTATATTTGAAGGGATACAGCCAAACCCACCCAGCAAAAAGATAATAGTTAAAACGATATACCATGCACGCTTGTAAAAAGGTTTATATGGCTTTTGTATGTGGGCGTGCTCAGCAACCGAAGAGCGGGCGCTTTTCTTCTTGTACTTTCCACCTATGCGAGAGGTGTAAGAAATACCTGTACCAGGCGCAGAAACTCTCGTCGTTACTCCGGTTTTTGTGTTAATCGACACGCCGCCAAACTTATTCCCAACACTGATTCCTGTGCTTTTCTTCCCCAGGTTGAGCTTTACTCCTGGGGCTATTTTTATGCTCTTCCGAAAGCGGAATCCCATAAAATCACCTTACTTCACACATTTCTCGCAAGGAGTGAGTCCCATATCGGTAGCAGTTTGCATAGGTACTTCAAAATAAGTCCCTCCATTGCAGGTGCTATCATAGTGATATTTCTCGCCTGTCCGCGTAATATAAACCGACTTTTCAGCGGTTGGGGTATTGAGGATCACGGTAGACGTAGCACCATCCCATCCCACCTCTAATCCAAGCGCATCAGATACGGCGCGAACAGGGATATATGTAGTCCCATCAATGGCAAACGGCTCTACAGCTTGCCCATTAGCGTCTACAAGAGTTACCTGCTTACCATCTAATGTAACTTTGATATCGTTGTAATCAAGAGCTACTGTTTTCTGTCCAACCGTAGCCGCCGCAGACCCAACTAACCCTACAACAGCAGCCGTAACGATGCAACCGGACACAAAACTTTTGATATTTCCCTTCATAATATATTCCTCCTTCTATTACCGCCCTCCAGCGGTTGGGTTACTAAAAATACAATTCTGCTGCTAGATTCCCGTGTGTGTACCAACAGACAGCTTTGCGCATAAAATCCTCTGGGACTCCAAAATGTTCAGCTAAAGAGTAAATGTCCGTGTACCCATCGGCTACAGCTTCATCTAAATCATCCTCTGATATGTAATTTTGAACGGCCCACTTCCAAGCCTTATACTCGTGTTTCTCAACTAAATCGAATGGACTACATACCTTATGCGTGGCTCCTGTGGACGCATGGCCGCCTTCGTGAGCAACGACAGCAACCTCATCTCTAGAAGAAGGGATATTGTCGAAGTCCATAAATATCCCATACGTCCCGCCCATTTCTAGAGTGACAGCCTTATCGTCTTTCAAATCCCACATATAGAATTTAGTTCCAGACTGGCTGAGTTTCTGATAAAGCGCTAAGAGCCTATCCATAGGCTATTACCCTTTCTCTTTTTCGATATCTGCCTTCATAAAGCGAGCCATCTCAAGGAGCATTTTTTTCTTTTCATCAGGGAGATCTTTGGATTCTTCATAAAAGGCATAGGTGAAATCATCAAAGCCTATCTCGCGCTCATCCTCCTGGGTGGGCGCTTTTTCTATTCCGCGAAGCCAAGATTCAGAACATCCAAAAAAGGAACAGATTTTATCTATAATCTCTTGTTCGGGCACGACATCTTGGCCCGCTTCATACTTCTTTTTCCACACACTTACGGTTCCCTTGTTAAACCCCGCCTTGACTGCGGCAGTAGATGGGGAGAGTTTTTCCCTAGTACACAGAGATACATATCTTTCGTAAAACATGCCAATACCCCTTGTCAAAATTTGTGCAGCACCACCAAGTTTAAGCAAATAGACAAAAAGGGGTTGACAAGTTTAAGCGATTAGACTAAAATACAGATATAGTTGAACCACTTAGACAACACAATCCCGCTGTTGGGGTGCTATTTGATTCCGGCAAGTTGATAATAACACAGTTGTTTAAGAAATTCAACCAAAATAGTCTATGGAGGTGAACTTTGTATGCCTGCACAATGGACGGCAGATCTAATTGGTGAAATGCACCTAGCGCGCGTATCCAAGAAGCAACTGGCGGAGCATCTTGGAGTGACACCGGAGTATGTGAGCATGGTTTTGAATGGGCATAGAGAGCCGGACGGGGCCGCCCAACGATTTAAGGAGGCACTTGTTCAGATTACTTCTATGCAGTGCCAGAATACCACATGTTAAGTCCAATAAACTGGACAATAAACCCGCCCCTGACGGGGCGGGGGCAAAAAAGGAGATAAGAAAAAGGAATCTATGCATGAATCTAAAAGAATGGAAAACCCTCGCAAAACAGATATTGATTCTACGTACAGAATTAAGCGACTGGAACGAACCTGCTTGATATTATCTATCTCAGTCCTATTGCTGGCCGTTTTCAGTATCAGGCTGGTCGGGACTGTTTCCGAGATTGCCGGAACTTTCGAGTTCCTCACGGAGCAGCTCGATTTCATCGGACAAAAGGTTGATGCTATCCGACAGGGAATCCAAAGTATCCAATAATGCTTTGTCCTCTTTTTGCAACTGGATAAGTTCCGCTTGCTGTTCAATGATACGTTCATTTTGAGCAATAATTCGATCCATTTGTTCATCCGGCGTAGAAGAAAGTATCCCCAAAAGAATCGTAACTAAAAGGCTCAAAATGGCCAGCGCGTCACTCAATGTAAGTTTGCGACTACTTTTTAGTTTAGGTAAGACTGTGTTTTTACACTCTTCCTTTGTTTCCGGAGGCAAATACGGCTCTGCATATTCTAGGGCATCTGTCACAGTGTCAAGTATAGATTTATATGGAATATCCAGGATGTTGATAAATGTATTAAGGAACGATGGTTGTATTCTCTCAAATGACGTAAGCGAGGCTTGTACGGCATTGAAGTTGACATTAGTAAACAGATGACAAAACTGTTCGCAAGTTTTTGAGACGTTCCCTAACAAATCGTTGTAAGGAAGCGATGCAGATATATTGCAAAAATTGAGCAGCGCATTACTACACGAATTAGTAAGAGAAGGGCCGGGCTCCGAAAATAGTGTCACTGAATATTTTACAATGTCCTCTAATCGCTTTGAAACACTATCTTGCATCCTCAATATTTCTTCAATAGTCATGCAACGCGCCCCCCAAGAAGTATTTAAGCCCGTATAAAAGCGGGCCGCCTCTGATAGCAGCAGAGAACGGCCCATGACACCACGTAATGACGCTACGAGGTATCGGAGACAGTATATCACATCCTCCGGCCTCTGGCAAGATTGGAGGATTTTTTATGACCAAAGATGGACAGCTCAACGAGAGCAGTACGAAGCGGGAGATTGAGAACCGCTTCAGCAATGCGCGCCGCGTCATGGATGACCTATGTCGGGCCTACTACGGGATGACCTGGGACGAGCATGAGCGGATGCATGGCGAAAGGAGGGAGGATAGCCATGGGGCCAAGAACGAGAGAGCGGCCATCGATTCCGACGGACGATGAAATCCTGGCATATGACAATGTTCCAGTGGATGTTGCGGCCCGATATCTGGACTGGCCGGAACAGACGGTAAGGCTGGCGCTCAGAGAGGGCCGGGCAACCTTCGGTATCGCGGTCAAGGACAGGGCGCTTACATATAAAATCAGCCCTGGCGGGCTGGTCAAATACAAGCGGGAGGGCGTACCGTGCTTTGACTACGAAACCATCGTACACATGATACGGACTGCGGTGGCGAGCACCATTCAAAGCGAAATGAGCGATTTAAAGGCAGAACTTTTCAACTAATGAAAGAGAGTGAAGAAATCATGGGAGCACAAACCGAGCGCGACAGACGCGCAAAGGCGTACAGCTACCGGGCCCACCGCCGCCGGGTACAACAGGCGCAGGCTATGGCCCAGCGGGTGCAACTGGCCGTGGTTGCCGGAGCGGCGCTGGTTCTGGCTATTCTGGTGGCAGCGAGCCTATGAAGAAGCAACTGATCGTAACCATTGCATATCTCTTTCTGCTGCTGACGCTGGTTGCACTAGTTGAAATCATCTGGAACCAGGAGCCGGAGCAGCCAGCCATTGAGCCCCCGGCGGCAACCACCACCCCGTCCCCCACGCCCACCGGCCCGCTCACCATCCAGATCACCGGCCTGGAGGGCGCGGAGAGCATCGACGATGTGTGGGCGGTCATCGAAATACCTGGAGGGAACGAAAATGAATGAAACCCTAGATTTTATCGAAATTGGCACTGACGAAGAGATAATCCAGAAGACGGGCACAGAGCAATACGTGAAGCTGGCAAGCCCGAACACCGCCCTATATGTGAGTTCCGCCGCCGCAAAGTGTATCCCCAACATATTGCCTCGAGTCCTGATCGGCAAGGCCGGAAAGTATCTGCTATTCCATTTCACCGACAGCAAAAAAGGCTTTGCTGTGTCGAGATATTCCGGCGGGTTTTCGATCCCGATGGCCGGCGTCGTCAGCAAACTCGGGATAAGGCCGGAGCAGGTAAATGGCAAGCGCCCAAAGCTCATCAAAGATGGCTTTGCAATCGAGCTATATTAAAAAGTGCCGCTCCCCGGTGTGCGAGACCGGAGGGCGGCAAGGGAAACATTTGTTTATTTACATTTTATAACGATTAGAAAGGAAAGTCAAATGAAATTGTATCAAAAGCGCAATGGAAATATGTCCAATCAGGACTGGCTTGACCTTGGTACGCTTCTTCTTAAGCTGGGCTATGTAGTTTCCATAGGAAAGGAGAAGCAAAGCGGATCTATGTACCGTTCTTATATCGAAATCCAGGGAAACGGACTGGAGAAGGAGGAGCTGTAATGCATATCCCATTGTATGACAGCCAGACGACTCCGGCATCTGCTTATTGCGAGAAGTGCCGCCAGGAGGTCTACCACGGCGAGGCCCGGTTTCAGTGGGAGGGGCGGTGGCTCTGCCCGGACTGCTTCCGGGCCGCGGTCAATAAGGCCCTGAATGACTGCCCGGAGCAGGTGGCGCAGGAGATGGGGCTGGAAGTGGAGCGGTACGTATGAGCCGCGAGACCTGCGTGCGCTACTACACCACCGGCACGGCCACCGTGGCCGTCCACTTCCCCAATGGGCTGACGGTTTGCCAGTGGTGCCCCTACATCCAATACCGGGAGGGCCTCAAGCGCCACCAATGCGCCCTCACCGGCGAGTTCCTGCCCTATCCATTTGACGGGATGGGGAATGAGTGCCCGATTACATTTGATAAGGAGGACAAGCAACATGAGTTTGACAGTTAAGGAGACCAAGGGCGGCGGCAGCGCTCCCATTGAACCAGGAGCGTATCCGGCCCGCTGCGTGGGCGTGGTCGATCTGGGCATCCAGCACAACGACTTTAACAACAAGGATCAAGAAAAGGTACGGCTTATTTTTGAGCTACCCACGGAGCGCGTGCAGGTGGACGGTGAGGACAAACCCCGCTGGCTCAGCAAGCCCTACACCGCCTCCCTCCATGAGAAGTCCACCCTGCGCCACGATTTGGACGCCTGGCGCGGTAAGCCCTTTACCCAGGAGGAGCTGGCCGGGTTCAATCTGGCGAATGTAATCAACGCCCCCTGTTTACTTACCGTGGTCAACCAGGAGGGCAAGAATGGCGGTACTTATGCGAAGATCGCCGGTATTTCCAAGCCTATGAAGGGAATGGAGGTTCCGCCCCTTGAAAACGAGACGATTCAGTTTGACATGGATGCAGAGGACGCCGAAGAGACACTGAAAAAGCTTCCAACCTGGATGCAGGAGGAAATCCAGAAGTCCGTGACCTGGAAGGCGAGGACGTCCGGCCCTTTTGAAGATGCCGACGAGGACGGCGAGCTCCCGTTTTAAGGGGGCCTCCGCCCTATGGAATACATTAAAATCCCTATAATCTGCGCCGACGCCATTTTGGCCCTCGGAGAAGCGGAGTGTGGCCGGTTGCTTATGTCCCTTCTGGAATACAGTAGGGGCGGAGGTACGGTTGAACCCCGTGGTGCTGAGAAGTCAATCTATCTAATTTTGAAAGCGCAGATGGACAAGGATACAGAGACAGGGCGGAAACGTGCGGAGAACGGGCGGAAAGGCGGCATAGCAAAGTCTAGCAAATTAAAGCAAAATCTAGCAAGCGATAGCATACCCCCTTCCCCGCTTCCTTCTCCCCCCATGCCCCCTGTATCTATTTCCCCATCCCCCAAAGAAAAACCCCCTAAAGGGGGTAAAAAGAAAGTCCCCCCAACGGTGGAAGAAGTCCGCGCCTATTGCCAGGAACGGAGGAACGGCATAGACCCGGAGGCCTTTGTGGACTTCTACGCAGCGCGGGGGTGGAAATACGGCGCAGGGCGGCCCATTGTAGACTGGAAAGCCGCCGTGCGAACCTGGGAGGCCCGCCGGAGGGCGGAGCAGCCAGCCACTACGGAGACATACCGCCCACGGGCCTATCACCTGGAGCGGGACGAGGATGGGCAGGAGGTTGTGGTCTATGACGATTGACGCGCTGGAGGCGGAGAGCGCGGTATGCGGCTCTATCCTGCTGGACGATGCCTGCCTGCCCGAGGTGCTGGAGCATTTGACAGAGGCAGATTTCGTGCTGGAGGCGAACCGGGCTATTTTCCGGGCGGCGGTTGAGCTTTACCGGCGTGAGGAGCCAGTAGACCCTGTGAGCATCCGGGCGGAGGCTAGGGGTGCAGTCAGCGACGCCTACATGATGGAGCTGATGCAGGCCACCAACACAGCGGCCAATGCCGGGATTTACGCGGAAGAGACCCGGCGGGCGTCCATGCGGCGGAGCTTGGTAGCCCTCGGCCAGGAGCTGGAGCAGCGTGCGTCTACCCTGGAGGAAACCCCTAGGGAGCTGATTTCCGCCGCACAGCGAGAGCTGGAGGCCATTGAGGCTCAGGACACCGCAAGGGAGCTGGCTACCTCCGGGGATACTTTGCTGGCCTATTACCGGCACCGGGAGCGGGTGGATGCCGGTGCCGGCGGCTACGTCCCTACGGGCTACCGGAGCTTAGACCGATTGCTGGGCGGCGGCCTACTGAACAGCGGATTTTATATTCTGGCCGCCCGGCCCGGTATGGGCAAGACCACCTTCGGGCTGGCCGTGGCGGATCAGGTAGCCCAACAGAATGGGCCAGTGCTCTTCGTGTCCCTCGAAATGGATGAGGAGCAGTTGGCCGCCAAACGGCTGGCGCGGGCCGCCGGGATTTCCTATGACGCCCTCATGATGGGCAATATTGGGGACGAAGAGCGGGCCCGTGCGGCGGAGTGGAGTTCGAAGGTGTCCCAGATACCTGTCTACACAAACCGCAAGCCCCGCGCCACCGTGGACGATATCGCCAACATGGCCCGAAAGGTTAAGGGGCTCAAGCTGCTGGTGGTGGACTATTTCGGGCTGATCCGGACAGAGGAGCGGGCTAAAAACCGCTATGAGGCTATGACCGAGGTGTCGGGGCAGCTCAAGGCGTTGGCACGGAAGCTCAAAGTCCCGCTGCTCTGCCTGGCGCAGATCAACCGGGAGAACGCACAGCGGCAGGACAAGCGGCCCCAGCTCTCCGACCTGCGGGATACCGGGGCACTGGAGCAGGATGCGGATGGCGTAATCTTTTTACACTGCAACAGCTATTACAACCAGGAGCGGCCCGACCCGTGGGAGCCTGACTATATGCAAATTATTTTGGCGAAAAACCGGCACGCCAGCACCGGGACGTGCGACGCGGCGTTCTACCGGGCGGTGGGGCGGATTATACCAGCGAGGTGATATCAGTGACAGATAGAAAAGCAGTAGATATCCTGACCGCCCTAAAGGATAAGCATAACGCAATATGGAATACGTGGACAGACTTGGCGCGGGAGCACGGGGAAATCGTAGAGGCGCTGGAACGGGCGCTGGAGGCACTTGGGGATGGCAAGTAAATACGGCAACAAGAAGGCGGTGCGAAATGGCATCACCTTCGACAGTCAGAAAGAGGCCGCACGGTATGACCAACTCATGCTCATGCTGTGCGCCGGAGAAATCAGAGATTTGAAGCTCCAGCCAGAGTTCACACTCCAGGAGGCGTTCACAACGCCGCTGGGGGAGCGTGTGCGGGCCATCAAATACCGGGCCGACTTTGCATATGAGCGGCCTACAGAGCCGGATTGCACGGGCGCCGTCCACTGGCTGCCTGTGGTGGAAGATGTGAAGGGCTTCCGAACCAAGGAATATGAGCTTAAGAAAAAGCTCATGGCCGGGCGCGGAATCCATGTGGTGGAGGTGTAGGGCATGGACAAGCACTGTGCTGACTGCATCTACGGATGCTATATCACCGCCGGGCTGTACTGCTGCGACTACATAGGCTATACCGGGCATGCCCGCTCTTTGATCTGCCCGCCGGGCGCACTCTGCACAGAGAAAAAAACAGTCCAATGCACCCCGCCGAATCCAAATGGACGGCCAAAGGCCGTATTTGACGAGGCGGTCTGCATGCGGCTGTACCAAGAGGGCATGAGCGATATCAAGATTGGGAAGCACTTTGGCTTATCAAAAAATCCAATCGCCGCATGGAGGGCTCGGAATAACCTGCCATCAAACAGTAGGTCTCCGCAAGCCAGAATGGCATTTCTCAATGGCCGATGATAAAGGAGGAACCAAACGATGGACGATAAGACGCGCGCCCTGCTGGGCGACCGCGAGGCGGCCAAGCGGCTGACGGATGCGGGGGTGCTGCTGCCGTGTATGTGCGGCGAAACACCAAAGGAACACGGGCCAGAAGACTGGGAGCCGACCTTCTATGACCCTGATAGCGGCGGTGACCCAGTAAGTATTGAGTGCGAGTGCGGAATTTGCTTTTCTATCTGGAGCTATGACTATTATGGAACCCGCCTCGCCTGGAACACCCGCGCGCCGATTCTGAGCGCGGAGGAGATGGAGATGCTGGAGGGGATGGAATGATTAAAATTCGTGGTGCAAGCGATGACCTTGTGGAGATTTACGGGAGTTGTTATCGTGAAGATGAAATTGGATGCTTTGAGAATGATGTCCGCATTCGATTCTTAGATGGAACGATTATTCGGATTGGCTATCCAAAGGACGACAAGGCTATTTGGTGGATTGAAGTAGAGAAACAAGGTACAGCAAAACAGACACTTACCATCTGTGATGATGAAGATGCCGATGTTTACAGTGATATTTTTGAGATTGATTCAGAAATCAAGAGCCATTCCGTTATCAAACAGAAATATCCTGATAGACCTTGAAAGGAGGCCCAGCCATGACGCGGGAAGAAGCGATTTTGGTGTCAGCATACACAGGTTTTTTGCTTGTGCCAGATTTTTCGGATGTCCACAAATTTTGCGAGGATACTATTGGACGTCCGATTTTTACGCATGAATTTGCAGACGAGAATGTGCAAAAAGAAATTCAAGAAAAACTGCGCCCTCAAATCATGGAGTTAATTCAGAACATTGCCGCCCTCCGCCCCGTCAGCCGGGAGCAGGTGGAGCGGGTGTGGCCGGGGTGCAAGATGTGTAAGACACCCTCGATCGCTCCACCAGTAGGGTTCTATTGCCCTTGGTGTGGGACTCCACGTAGCCAGATGGCATTGGAAGAACTGAGAAAGAGACTGGAGGCGCTGAACAATGACAAAAAATGAATTTATAGCCCTAATTGGGCAAGACGTAGTTGTAGACTATCCATTTGGTCGAGAACTCCAGCGGTGGAGCATGAAAAACTTTTATATCGATGGAAATGGCGAAGTCAAACATAATCGTCTCACGCTTATTATGGATGCTTTTATTGCCAACGCAAGAAATCCCCACAAAGGGAAGCCCACGCATGGTTAAGGAGGCGCTGAAAGATGGCAATATGGAATAGATGCGCAATCTGCGGGCGGGCCATACCGGTTGGCGAGCCATGTTATGGGGTCAAAGACTGGCGCGGCGACCCGATCGGAGGCGATACGATATGCAGGGACTGTCTTGTGCTAGAAAACGAGCCCACCCTCACCCAGCCGAACGAGCCGCTGACCATCGAACAGTTGCGGGAGATGGATGGGGAGCCAGCGTGGTGGGACAATGGTGAAGGAAGTTGCTGGGGTATTATTTCTGTTGATAGTGCTGGGATGTGGGGTGGCATCCCGTTTTTCCGCGGAAGATGGAGACAAGTAAATTTTGAATATAACATTGAAGAACGAAAAATGAGAATTTACCGCCGTCCGCCAGAGGTATCGCCATGAGACACAAATACACAGCCCAGGAGCTGGACTCCATCACCCAGGAGACCGCAATCTACATTGAGGGAGCAGGGATAGCCCAGCTCCAATGGGGTGGCCTGGAGATTGCAGAGGGGTGCAGGGATGGGTACCTGTACTGCAAGCACATCAAGCCGTTTGCGATGGATCTGTACGACAAATACTGGACAGCCTGGGATAGGCCAGCGGAGGAGGACGCTTGATGGACATTGAGAAGCTGATTGAGCAGCTAAATGGATATTTTGAAGGGAAGGATTTGAAAAGATTCGTTGCGCTTGACGCTGCCACCGCCCTCTCCACGCTCCAGGCCGAAAACGAGAAGCTGCGGGCTGCGGTTGATAACTGGAAAAAGAAATATGTGGAAACCAACGGGAAATGGATTAAAGCAGAAAACAAGTGGGCTGGTCTTGATAAGGCTGTAAGAAATGGGAATGTATATAGACCCATGCAAGAAGAATTGAACCTTACTCATGAAGAAAATCAATCATTGAAATATGAAAACGAGAAGCTGCGGGCCGAGCTTGAGCAGGTGAAGCGGGCTCTCGCTATGATGTGGTTTGCGTATGTCAACAGCGACAAAGAAACCCCGCATAGCTACGAAACCGATGCGTTGGAAGAGGCAGAGCATATCTTGGGTCCCTGGGCTAAGTGTATGCCGAAGTATCTAAGGCGCGGCCCGGAGGAGGTGTGAGCATGGAGAGATACACATACCAAGACGGCGGGAAGTGGCGCATCCGAATTGGTGACACGGAGCATTCCGGTCAATGGGTTGACCGCTTCGCCGCCTACGAGGACACTGGTCTGGAGCCGGAGGACCTAAAGCGGGCAGTTAATGAGGATGCTGTTTTAAAGCTGGCCGGACAAGCCCTTGGTATAACACCTGACCGCCTCCGCGAACTGGCCCAGGCGGACAGGGAGAAACGAATTATCGTAGTCCCAAAAGACAATAACGAACTATTCGAAAAATTGAAAGATTTATTCTTTTCGGACTGGGCCGCACTACGGAGGGAGCAGGATGGCTGATATTCTTACAATTATAGCCGCTGTGGAGTGGATAGCCTTGGGCATTCTTACCTTTTGTAAACTTAAGGGATGGGGCAAAAAAATGGATGAACTATACGAGAATATGAAGAAGTGGGCGGTGGACGAATGAAGGAGTACATCGAGAGGGCGGATGCTATCAATCTGCTATGGCTTTTCGCAGACGAATCATGTGCCTCTGTTGTTTCGGACTTTGAGGGGCTCCCCGCCGCCGACGTTGCGGAGGTGAGGCACGGGAGATGGGACGCGTCTGACAGATATAAGTTTTTAGACGGAAGCACTTGTATTCGATGCACTGAATGCGGCGCGGCATTACATCTGGAAGAATACCAAAAGTACCATTGGCACTACTGCCCCAACTGCGGCGCTCGCATGGACGAGGAGGCCGACCATGAGACTAGTTGATGCGGATAATGCACGAGAGTGCTTTAGTGGTGATGGGGTGACTGGAGCTGTCATGCAGCGGATGTTTGACAGCCTGCCCACCATCGACGCCGTGCCTGTGGTCAGGTGCCGGGATTGTAAGTGGTTCAATCACTATACCATGGAATGTGAGAGTGATGATGTTGCAACAGACCATGAGGGTGGAGCGTCGTTTAGCATTAACTTTGGCCCGGATGATTTCTGCTCCTACGGCCAGCGAAAGGAGGGCGACCATGAGTAGCCTGATATTTATGGACGCTGAGTGCCCCAACTGCGGCGGAAACTGCGGGAACGGAGGGCGTGGAGATACATTCTACTGCCCCTCCTGCGGCTGGAAGGGGAAAATCAAGGGCGCCGAAAAGGACATGAAATTTATCGAGGAATATATCCGGTTTTGTATGGAACGGGATAGGAGGGCCGGCCATGATAAATACCCATCCAACCCGGTGTAATATCTGCGGCGGGCGTGTGACCTATGGCTCTAATGCCCGTGTCTATAGCCGGGAGTACGGGAGCGGATATTGCTACCTCTGTGAGCAGTGCGGGGCATATGTGGGGACGCACAAGCCCCGTCCACGGGAAGCCCTGGGTCTGTTGGCAGATGAACCGATGCGAACAGGGAAAAAGATGTGCCACGCTCTCTTTGATCCGCTTTGGCAGGGAAAGCCAAAGGCCCATAAAAAGCGCAATGATTTATATAGCTGGCTTGCCCGTAAGATGGACATACCAGTTGAGGACTGCCACTTCGGCTACTTTGACATAGACCAACTCCGGCGGGCGTACATCATTCTGCGTGGTGTGCAGGGCAAGCAGATGCGGTATGACAACTGCGGGAGAATCTATTTTGAGGAGGCCGCCCATGAAGTTTCACAATCCTGAGACGGGGGAAGTAATTGAAAATACATATGAGGATACCACTTTCTGCGGGCAGTATAAGGGCTGTATAAATTGTCCGGTTGAAGCCGCAAGGCAGAGTCATGATTGCACTGAATGGGTCGACAAGCACCCATATGAAGCCGCCCGCCTGATGGGCTATGAGGTGGTGGAGGATGCTGTGGCGGGCATGTGCTGCGACTGTGCTCACGGCGGCCCCTGCTGCTCCTGGGACGAGAACGAGGGATGCCAGTATAGGGAAGAGGACGGAAGCTGCTGGGTGCCATACACAAAGGCGGAGGCCAACCTGGAGGAAGCCATCGAAAAGTACCTGAAAATCAAGGAGGGGGCCAACATGGACAAGCAGTTGAAGGACTGGACATTGGGAGAACTTAAAGAGTGGTGCTATCAATACAGGAAGGCTCACACAGACAAGCCGTGCGAACAGACCTGCCCTATCTATCAGAGAGGGATTTGCTGCCGTGAATGGGTACACGAGTGGGATTTAGAGGAAAAGCCCCGCTGGACGGAGCAGGAGGTGGAACTTTTTAGGGCGATTCAAGCGCTTTACCCAAAAGCGGAGTATGTAGAAAGGATTAAGGATAGCGGAGTAATTGGATTGAGCAACAATACATGTGGATGGATAACGGATATTGATAAAGACTTGTTCCCATCTCTCTGCCCCGGCGAATCAGTTAAGCTATCCGAGGTCTGCGGCTCCATCCACGACGGGGAGGGCGAACAGCATGAGTGAGGATATGATCCGGACATGCGGTGCCTCTTGGGTTTACTGTGACGGGGATTGCGCGGGTTGCAGCCTGATGGGGATGACCTGTATTGACCGGACGGATGAGCCGAAGGGGGGGGAATAGCCATTGAACGAGTTTAAGGAAAGACTCAGGAGGTTGAGGGAGGAGAAAAAGCCTGTTAGGAGTATGGCGGTAGTGTCAGAACTGTGCGGGCTTCCGCGCAGCGCAGTAAGAAAATATGAGCGCGGGGAGGCAAAGCCCAATATGACTGCGCTGATTGCTCTGGCAGACTACTATGAAGTATCGCTAGATTATCTAACAGGTCGAGTAAAATACAGATAAAATTTGAAGATTAACCTTTAAAGGGCAGCTAAACCAAAAAATTGATTTAAAATGGGAGTGTGGGGGCGTATGCCCCTGCGCTCCCACTTTCTTTCCGCCCCCTTTTCCTCCTTCACACGGTGATGGGGTGGCGGCGGTGCAGCCGCTGCCCCTACTGTGTGCAATATGCCGCCCTCTGGCGGCGAATGACGGTGGAAAGACACTACACCAGACTGCCGGAGCGTCTAGGCGCTGGGAAGAGTAAGACGCGAGCCGCCTGTCATGGGGGCGGAGCTAAAAAAGCGGTGGCAGCTATGACCTGCCCCTGGTGTGTGCCGACACATAGAAAGCGGCTGCGCCCGGCGGAGCGTGTAGAGACGGAATCCGCCAATACAGGGGCGAATGTTCCAAGGCTGGCGAGGCGGTCTCCAAAACCGCCTGGGTGGGTTCGATTCCCAACCGTCCCTGCCACATGCCGGGTCGCTCCCGGATGATCTGAGCGTAGCGCAATTCCTCAGAGAGAATGACAATGCCCGCTGAAAACTGCCGTGCGTACCATCCAGAGCTATAGGTTAGCTTTGGGCGCAGAAGGTGTGACAATTAAGTGGGAAGCGCACATACGCCGAGTGCTGTAGCAGAAGCGCCCGCGGCGGCCCGTTACGTCGCGGACGTGTGGCGGTTCACTACCGCCTCTCGGCTCCAGGGCCCTGCATGGCAATGGTCTTGGCCCGTCTCCCTAATGGGAGATGGCGGCTTGCAACGCAGCAGGGCGATGTATATGCCACTCCTCGCCGCATGAGGCGGGCGGTGGCACCAATGAGAGGAAACGCATGGCGGGATATTCCCCCGCCGCCTCTCAAACAAAAGATCAGGGCTAGGCCGACGGGCCGAAAAGGGAGGTGCCACCTTACTCCCCTGCCCTGAGTCAACATAAAGGTGGGAAGCAAAATAGAAAGGGTGGTATCTACATGAACGAACTAATCAAAGTTGACTTTAGCGGCGAACAGCCAGCAGTATCAGCGCGGGAACTCCACGAGTTTCTAGAGGTAGAAACACCGTACCACAAGTGGTTTCCCCGTATGTGCGAATATGGATTCGCTGAAAATGAGGATTACGCAGTCACGGACATTTTTGTCCATAACCCCGCTGGCGGCCCTCAGAGCATGAAAGATGCCGCCGTCTCTATCGATATGGCCAAGGAGATCTGCATGCTCCAGCGGAACGAGAAAGGGAAGATTGCCCGGAAGTATTTCCTCCAATTGGAGAAGGATTGGAATAGCCCGGAAAAGGTAATGGCCCGTGCGCTCCAGATAGCAGATCGAAAGATTAAGATGCTGGAGGCGGAGAAGGAGACTAACCGACCGAAGGTGCTGTTTGCGGACTCCGTGGCTGCCTCCAATACATCCATACTGGTTGGAGAGCTGGCAAAGCTCCTCAAACAGAATGGGGTGGACACTGGGCAGAACCGTCTCTTTGACTGGATGCGGAACAACGGATATCTGATCCGCAGAGAGGGCACGGATTACAACATGCCCACACAGCGCTCGATGGAATTGGGCCTGTTTGAAATCAAGGAAACCAGCATTACACATGCAGATGGGCACGTTACAGTAAACAAGACTCCGAAGGTGACGGGGAAAGGGCAGCAGTTTTTTATCAACATGTTTCTAGGTTAACAACCCACACGGATGTATCGCTTAACAGGCTGTGACGGCTGGCCGTATCCGAGCCAGCGCCCGACAGTAGGCGGCGATGGTGTACTCCCTTTAGGGCCATATATATAACCCCTACGGGGTTAATATATTGGCCCTCAAAGGGAGTGGACGTTTGACATGATTTTGACTCTACTTAGGCGAGAGGTGGTGAGTGTGGCATTAACGCCAAAGCAGGAAAGATTTGTGCAAGAGTACCTTGTGGACTTGAATGCCGCACAGGCTGCTCTTCGGGCAGGGTATAAAAACCCTGAAATTGGGCGGCAGCTAATTACGAAAAATAACGTTTCTTCCGCAATTCAGGAAGCAAAGAGAGCCAGAAGTGAACGGACAGAGATTACCCAGGACTATGTACTTGCCAAGCTGAAGGAAATCACAGATAAACCGGCCTCGGACGCGAACGACAGCGACCTGAAGTATTCCAGCAAGATAAAAGCGCTTGAATTGCTGGGAAAGCATGTGGGAGCGTTTGATGGAAAGGCGAACGGCGATGGAGATACGGAGGTCAAGGTGGTCATAGATGTCTGAGATTCGTTTATCCTCCGTCCTTGGACCTGCATTCCACCTACTGGCTCGTGACGTATTCCAGCACGGACACACTCATTACGACCTGTCCGGCGGCCGTGGCTCCCTAAAATCATCCTGCGTGTCTCTACTGGTGCCGCTTATCCTGCTGACCAATTCAAACACCCACGCCTTGGTACTTCGCAAAGTGGCGAACACCATCCGGGACAGCGTGTATGCACAATATCTATGGGCAATCGGGGAACTGGGTATGGCGGCGCACTGGGACGCTAAGGTACAGCCCATGGAGCTGATTTACAAACCTACAGGGCAGAAGATCATGTTCCGGGGCGCTGATGATCCCATGAAAATAAAGTCCATCAAGGTTCCGTTCGGATATATCGCTGTAACACACTTTGAAGAAAAAGATCAGTTTTCCGGTCGGGCGGAGATTAGAACCATTTTACAATCTACCATGCGAGGCGGGTCGAAGTTCTGGAACTTTGAGAGCTACAATCCACCCATCAGCCGGGACAACTGGGCCAACAAAGACAGCTTGGAAGAAAGAGCGGACAGGCTGTGCCATAAGAGCACATACTTGGAGGCCCCGCCTGAATGGCTGGGGGCGCAGTTTCTGGCAGAGGCCGAACATCTGAAATCCACGGATGAGCGGGCATACCGCCATGAATACTTGGGCGAAGCGGTCGGCACCGGCGGCAACGTATTTGAGAATCTGGAGTTGAGGGGAATCAAGGACGAAGAGTTCGCTTCCTTTGACCGTATCTATCAAGGTGTGGACTGGGGCTGGTTCCCTGACCCATTTGCCTTTATCCGCCTCCACTATGACCGGGCTAGAGAGACAATATACCTAATGGACGAGATATACCAAAATAAGCTGACCAACGAGGCGAGCGCAAAGTTGATCCTATCCAAAGGATACAAGGATGCTTACATTACCTGCGACAGCGCCGAGCCGAAGTCAGCGGCGGACTACCGGGCAATGGGGCTTCCGGCCAAGGAAGCAATCAAAGGCCCTGGAAGCGTGGAATATGGCATGAAGTGGCTCCAGCGGAGGAAGATTGTTATTGACCGCCGGAGGACACCAAACGCATATAATGAGTTTGTGAATTATGAGTATGAGCGAAATAAGGATGGAGAAATCATCAGCGGTTATCCTGATGAGAATAACCACCTGATTGACGCTACACGGTACGCTTTGGAACGAATATTCCGCAGGATGGGAGTAACAGCATGATGGAATGGAAAGATGCGATTAAGATAGTTGCGCTGATAGTGTTTGTCGCCGTACTTGCATTCTTAATAAAGTTACTTTTCTGGAAATTGGTGTTGGGGTAATAGCATGAACATTACCGAAAAACTAAAACAGCTCGGTTACTCCACCGTGCCAGAGGAGTTTTACCGCAAAGTACAGGAGTGGAAATCTTGGTATGTGGGCGACGTGAAGGGCTTCCACAGGTACAAGGTCAGAAACGGCACGAGCATGGTTAAATGCAAGCGCTTCACGCTTAACATGGGAAAGAAGATCCCGGAAGATTGGGCAAACCTTCTGATGAACGAGAAGGTGGAGATTACCATTGAGGGCCAGAGGGAACAGGAATTTGTTGACCATGTGCTCAAAGAAAACAACTTTCTGGTCAAGTCAAATGAAATGCAGGAGAAAGCATTCGCGCTCGGGACGGTGGCGTTTATTCCCCGTGTAGTGGGAATGAAGGCCACGGAAGAAGGCCCTGTTCCTGGTAGCGCTGACGGAATTGTGATGGATTATGTGACAGTAGAGCATATATGGCCGCTGGCGTGGCAGAACGGGATTATTACGGAGTGCGCATTTGACAGCATCGTGACCGTCAACGGTGAGGATTATTGTTATCTCCAAATTCATCACAAGGTAGATGGCTTATACGACATTGAGAATCGCATCTATCATTACCGCAATAACAATGTGGATGCAGAACTGACCTTATCTGACGTCAAGGGATTTGAGTTAGTCCCTTCCGTGGTACATACCGGATCAGATCAGAGGCAGTTTGTTGTTGACCGGCCTAATATCGCCAACAATTTTGACGATTCCCCGCTTGGAATTTCTGTTTATGCAAATGCCATCGATGTCCTTAAGGGCGTAGATGTGGCCTATGATAGCTATGTAAATGAGTTTGTACTGGGGAAAAAGCGCATCATGGTCAAGCCGTCTGCAACCAAAGACCTCGACGGAGAACCATTTTTTGACCCGGACGACTTGGCTTACTATGTACTCCCGGAGGATGTAAGTGACGGTGCGGTCATCACGCCCATCGACATGACACTCCGTACCCAGGAGCACAACACGGGCATCCAAGACCAACTGAATCTACTGTCCAGCAAGTGTGGCTTTGGAGAAAACCATTACCGCTTCGACCAGGGGAGCATTACCACAGCCACCCAGGTCATCAGTGAAAACAGCACCATGTTCCGTACCATCAAGAAGCATGAAATCATTTTGGAACAGGCCATTACAGAGCTGTGTCATATCATTCTTCGGCTCGGTAATGCAGCCATGAACGCCGGGTTGGATGAAGAAGCTAAAGTGACTATTGATTTTGATGATTCCATCATTGAGGACAAGACCACGGAGCGAAATAATGACCGGCAGGATCTTGCGGCGGGCATTATGAACCCGTGGGAGTACCGCATGAAGTGGTACAACGAGGACGAGGCTACGGCTAAGAAAATGCTGCCGAATATGGAGAATATGACGGACGAGGAGGAAGAAGAGATTGAATGAGGTATCCATTCACTCCAGAGCTTCTCGATGCCCTACCAGAAGAGCTGGCCGAACTGTACCGCAGTCTGGAAGCGACACTTCTTGAAGAGATATGTTCCCGCCTGAAAATTTCTGGTGAACTGAACGAGGCGACGGTGCAGGACATCCGGGCACTCCGCTCGCACGGCATCGACATGGACGAGATTGAAAAGGCCATCCAGCGCACCGCCAACATCAGCCAACGGGGCTTGAAAAAGCTTCTGGACGACGTTGTGGAGCGCAATCAGCAGTATTACCGGGATGTCATGGACCTTGCAGGTGTGACGGCCCCGGAGACGCTGGTGAGCATTGAGGATATCTGGGCTATCTACGAGCAGACGCGGCAGACCTTCCGCAATCTGACCCGCTTTATGGGCTTCCTGGTTGACAACGGGCGAACGATGCTGGCTCCGGCGAGAGCCTACCAATGGGCGCTGGACAATGCCGAGATGCAGATCACAAGTGGGGCCATTTCTTACAATCAGGCCATCAAAAGCTCCGTCAAACAGCTTGCGGACAGCGGTATCAAGGTTGTGGATTACGAGAGCGGCCACCGTGACCATATCGACGTGGCAGCCCGCCGGGCGGTGATGACGGGGGTGTCTCAGCTTTGTGCCAAGTACACGGAGCAGAGTGCAGAGTATTTGGAAACTCCTTATTTTGAAGTGTCCGCCCACATCGGGGCACGAGATAAGGGTGTCGGCTGGCAAAACCACAAGGCATGGCAGGGCCGGGTGTACTCCGTAAGGACCGGAGACAAGTATCCGAGCATTTATGAGGTGTGCGGGCTTGGCTATGTGGACGGCTTGGAGGGTGCAAACTGCCGACATATCAGGACTGCCTTTGTGGATGGTGTGATGGAGCGAACATATACCGACGAAGAACTTGCTCACATAGACGATGGGCACGACGTGGATTTTGAGGGAAAGCACTACACAGCTTATGAGGCCACACAGAAACAGCGGCAGGTCGAGCGAACTATCCGCAAGCTGAAGCGAGAACAGACCGCATACAAGGCCGCAGGACTGACGGAGAACTACCAGGCGGTGACTACCCGTATCCGGAGACTGAATCAGGAATACAAGGCGTTCAGCGAGGCGGCGGGGCTACCGTTACAAAGAGAAAGAATGCAGGTTCAATATCCGGAAGAGCTAACCAGCATAAAACAATTTTCCGGGCTGGAATCATATCAAGGGAACATAAAAATTGTCGGTAAATTCTCTTCCAGACAATATCAGGTGCAGCTTGACCCGCCGCAGATTAGCGGCGTGACAGACCACTTTGCAAATAACCTTACGATGAAACCGGATAGATCTGCATTGACGATTGAAGCGTCGCAGAGTATCATAAATAACAGCAGGTTAGTTTTGTATCAGACTGACCGGAATACATTGAAATTCTTGGCAGATAGCGGTTATGTAGTTTTAAGCGTTGACGGGAAGATTGTAACAGCGGTCCCGGAAAAGCTGAGAAAGAAGTATCGAGACTATTTGGAGGGGAAATGATATGGCGAAAAATCACAATGATAAATGCGTTTGCCCTCTTTTTGGGCGAGAAATCCTATATGGAGAGTGCTATGAGGTCCAAGAAGTTCGGGAGGACGAGATGGACATGGAGCTTGCAATAGAGCCGTTTGACGTAGATAAAGCAAATGAAGTCTGCGAGAAGTGCAAGTGGTATGTTGTGGAGGGCAGCGCGTGATAAAAGAAATTAACGGGAAAACATGGTATTGCTGCCCGTACTGCGGGAAAGCTCTTTTCCCGGTTCGACCGGATACCAAAGTAGAGCACATGCCGTTTCGATGCAAGGCATGTAAGCACGACATGGAAGTAAATATCGCATAGAGCCAAGAGCCTGTGAGCCAAGAGCCATCAGTTTCCGAGGATTCCTCGGTGGTTGATGGCTCTTTTTGTTTTGCCGAGAGGCGTAAAACCGCAGGGCGACGGCCCTGACAATAAACGGAGGTAACTACTATGAGCGAACCTATCAATAATCCTACCCAGGCCCCTGCGCCGGAGCCCGCCCCTGCGAAGACCTTCACGCAGGAGGAAGTGGATGCCATGATCGGCAAGCGGCTTGCGAAAGCCATGAAGGGTATGCCCAGCGAAGAAGAGCTGACCGCCTACCGCACCTGGAAGGACGGGCAGGCCGGAGAGAAAGAACGCTGGGACAAGCTGACTGGCGAGAGGGATACTCTCTCCGGAAAGCTGACAACCGCAGAAGCGGAGAGAGACCAGTTGAAGCGTGAGTTGTATGTCCTGAAAAAGGGCTTGACCGGCGAGGAGGCGGAGTTCATCGCCTTCAAGGCAGGGAAGATGGTGGACGACAAGACCACCTTTGAGCAGGCCGTGGACGCGCTCACCGCCGACCGCAAGAAGACGACATTTGACTGGACTGCCACTGTAGGTAGCGGAAGTACCAAAACAGGGCAAAACGACGTAATGAACGCCCTCATCCGGGGCGCACTGAAATGAAAGGAGAACATAAATGGCTGTTGACATTATCGATAGAAGCAAACTTTCTGGGCTTATCCCTGAGCCCGTAACCCGTGAAATTATCCAGGGGGCCGTAACGGAGTCCGCTGTGCTGCGGATGGCCCGGCGGCTGCCCAACATGACCAGCAAGACCCAGACCCTTAATGTGCTGGACGCCCTGCCCACCGCCTACTTTGTGAACGGCGAGGCGACCACCGGCGCGTCCGACTCCAAGGCGTCTCTGAAAAAGACCACCAATATGGCGTGGGACAAGAAGAAAATCTACGCCGAGGAAATTGCGGTTATTGTCCCCATCCCCGAGGCCGTTCTGGACGACAGCGACTACGACATCTGGGGCGAGGTGCGGCCCCGTCTTCAGGAGGCATTCGGAAAGGTCATCGACGCCGCTATTCTGTACGGCACGGACAAGCCGACTTCTTGGCGTGATGGCCTTGTCCCTTCTGCCACTACCGCAAGCGCTGTTGTGACCGCTACCAGCGACATTTTCAAGGACATCATGGGCGAGGGCGGCGTGATTGCCAAAGTGGAGGAGAGCGGCTATATCCCCAACGGCGTAATGGCGGCTATCCAGATGCGCGCCAAGCTGCGCGGCCTTGTGGATAAGAACGGTCAGCCCATTTTCAAGACCGATATGCAGGGGGATACCCGCTACGCGCTGGACGGCATGAGCATGTACTTCCCCGTGAACGGTGCTTACGACCCGGAGGAATCCCTAGCTATCGTGGGCGACTGGAGCCAACTGGTCTACGCCATTCGGCAGGACATGACCTTCAAGATTTTCGACAGCGGCGTGGTACAGGACCCCACTACCGGAAATATCCTGTATAACCTGATGCAGAACGACATGGTGGCTCTCCGTGCCGTCATGCGGCTGGGCTGGGAGATTCCCAATCCCATCAACGCTTACAACGTCGAGAACACAAAGGCTTTCCCTTTTGCTGTTTACGCGCCGGCGGGGGGTTAATGGGGTCTGACACTTTAACGCTATTCCCCAGCGGTCAGACCCTATTGGGGAAACAGGTTTCTGAGCTTGTGGGTGATGACCTGAAGGTCTATGCGAACGGCGATGTAACGGGCACATTTCATTATGTGACCAACTACACCGAGTTCAGCAGCGCCCCGGACGAGCAGAGCGGGTATTATTTCCCGTTTCACCTGACAAAGACCGGAACAAAGATGACCTTCAAGAAAAATGGCTCTCCCACAAAGGAAAACATCCTGTTTGACGCGGACATTGTCTTCCGGGTGACCAAGGATGACACCTTCGAGGTGCTTGTTGATGATTCCAGCGTAGCGAAATTTAGTTTCACTGGGGCGACGTTTGAGCCGCAGGCTAAGACGAAAGCCCGTGCGAAGAAGTAAGGAGGCGGCCTTATGGCTTACGCAGATTATGAGTATTACACTGCTGCGTATCTAGGCAAGACTATCCAAAAGGCTGACTTCCCTCGTCTGTCCCTGCGTGCAAGTTATTTCTTGGATTACTACACGCAGGGGCGGGCGGCCTCAAACAGCGAGTTGGATGCACTGAAAATGGCCTGTTGTGCCGTGGCAGAACAGTACCAGGCCATCGACGCAGCACAGGCGCTGGCACAAAAAGCTCTATCTGCCTCGCTTTCTTCCGAGGGCGGAGAGCTGCAAAGCCAGACTGTGGGCAGTTGGTCCAAGGCGTATCGGAGCGCAGGAGACAGCGCAACCCAGGCAACTGCTTCGGCCTCAGCCGCCCGGGATTCCCTTGCCGCTGTGGCAAGTCAGTATCTGGCAGGCACAGGGCTCCTTTACCGTGGAAGGAGGTGCAGCTATGCCGGAGATGTTCCCCCATGTTGTGACGCTCTATAACGTGGTGACGGAGGAAGACCCGGACACTTTCGAGGAGACTACTGTCAACCACATCACCATCCTGGAAGGTGTTCTGCTGGACGCAGTAAAGGGCCAGAACGTCAATGAGAGCGGGCTTGAGAACGCTGATTCGGTAACACTCTATATTCCGGTCAATGTGTTCGCAACGGATGGTGTGACTGGGGAGAAAAAGCAATATGTTGGCCCGGTTGAGTTCTGGGATGGCGCAAATCGGGACGGAGTTTGGACTATTTCTCCCGGCGGGAACACCTTTTTCGTCAAAGGTAAAGCCATACATCCCGATTGGTCTAATCAGAAAATATCCGCCGCCTATGACTATGTATATGATGTGAACAGAGTGGACTTCAAGGATTTTGGTGGCGATATGTCTCACTGGGAAGTGGGTGGGGCCTGATGCTGACATTTAATGTCCATGCCGATGGCCTGGAGTCCATCAAGGACAAGCTGGCCGAGAGATGTACCAAAACGGAACATATTGTGGCACTCCAAATTCGGAAAGATACGTCCCCGTACGTACCTATGTTGACCGGATCACTGGATAAGCGGACGCGAGTGGACGGGGCAGAAGTGATTTATCCTGGCCCGTATGCACGCTATCTTTACTACGGCAAACTGATGGTTGACCCGGAGACCGGGAGCAGCTATGCGAAAAAGGGGACCACAAAGGTGCTGACTGATAAAAACCTCGTATTTAATACAGCATCACATGCGCAGGCGCAATCCCACTGGTTTGAGGCCAGCAAGGCCGAAAACCTTGAAAAGTGGGTCCGTGTGGCGGACAAGGCGGTGAAGCGTGGACTTTGATAAAAAAGAGAAACCCCGTATGCTGGCGGCGGCAGAAGAAGTGGATAAAATCTCCCGCTCCATGCTGGTGTGGGCCAATACCTTCCCGGAAAAGCCGGTGGACATCATTAAATATGAGTTTCTGTCCGCTGACCAGGGAGACGAGACCGGTATGGCATTGTCTACCATCCAGGGGACCTATATCACAAAGCGGTTCATCCTGGGCGGCTATCAGGCGGAGTACCAATTCAAACTAATTTACCGTATTAAGCCTGGGCGCAGCAACGACAAGCGCCTGGAGGCTGACGAGCTACTGAACCACTTTGGTGACTGGGCAAGAAAAAATCTTCCTGATTTGGGAGACGAGATTCGGGCGCTCCGAGTGGAGCCCACCACACAATCCTCCAAATTTGCCGCTTATGAGGGTGGCTATGAAGATTACCAGATTTTGATGAAACTGACATATGAAGTTGGCGTTTGAAAGGAGAAAAACAATGCCTGAGTCTGATTTGACTTTTAATACTACGCCGGGCCAGACCGTAGGCCGTGAAATGTTAATTGCTTACCTAAACACTGGAGAGAGCTCTACGCCTACGTGGTCTCCCATCGGTAAGCGTGTAGAGGACAGTTCAGCCGAATACGACTGGCAAACAGAAACCAAAGTTGATATTTTTGGAAATACCTATACCAACGGGAAGAAACCAACCATTACACAAACCTTTGACCCATGTGAGTTGGATGCAGATGACGCAGCACAGGAAAAAATCTGGAATCTTGCTATCAAAGATCAGAACGTGAACGCTTTGATGAATCAAGATATGCTTATTGTCCATCTGTATGCGGGGACGGCCGGAACAGCGGTATTTGCTGAAAGATACTCCTCATGCTCTATTTTGCCGTCCGGGCTCGGTGGTGAAGGCGGTGGCACAATTGGGATGCCAATTGATGTTACATATGGCGGCACTAGAACTGTTGGTACAGCATCGATTAGTGATGGAACTGTGAAATTCACACCGGGAACCGTGGAGGTTTAACTTATGAAGGAACTGAATTTTGACTCCGGCCTTGTTACATATTCTTTGAATGGCAAGTGCGAGGTGTCGTTCAACCCCACTGACAGCAACTTCGTTGAGCGGCTGTACTCCGCTTTTGAAGATCTGGACAAGAAGCAGGAGAGCTACAAGGCCCAGATCGAGAAGATGGTGGACAAGAAGGAAATCTTCGAGTTTGCCAAAGAGCGGGACGCTGAAATGCGCGGCATTATTGACGGCGTGTTCGATGCCCCTGTGAGCGAGTCTGTCTTCGGCGGCATGAATGTCTATGCCATTGCCAACGGCCTCCCTGTCTGGTGCAACCTGATGATGGCGGTCATGGATGAGATCGATACAACTTTCACCAGAGAGCAGAAGCTTACTAACCCGCGCATCAGCAAGTACACAGCGAAATACCAGAAGTATCAGAAGAAGTAACCAAAGGAGCACGCCATGAGCTATGGACTTCCAAAAAGCGTGGATATAGACGGGCAGGAGTTTGCTATCCGCTATGATTATCGGGTTATCCTCGACATTTTCGAGGCCATGAACGACCCCGATTCCAGCGAGGAAGACCGGGCCCTTGACGTGCTCCAAATCTTCTATGTGGATTTTGACGAGCTGACCGACTATGACGCGGCCATGAAAGAGGTTTTTCGATTCATCAACGGCGGCGAGGAGCCACGGGAGCAGAAAGGCCCCCACCTTGTGGACTGGCCTATGGACTTCCCCCGCATCATTGCCCCTATCAACCGTGTGCTGGGCTATGAAGCCCGCGCTGTGGACTACGACATCGAAACCAACACGGGCGGAATCCACTGGTGGACTATCCTCGCGGCCTATGCGGAAATAGGGGACTGCCTCTTTGCCCAGATCGTCCGCATCCGCGACAAGAAGGCAAAGGGCAAGCCGCTGGACAAGTCTGACAGGGAGTTCTACCGAAAGAACCGTGACATCATCGACATCAAGCAGACCTACAGTGAGGCGGAGAATGACCTCGTCAACCTCTGGACGGGCGCAAAATGAAACCGCCCCTCCAGGGGCGGTTCAATATCAGGCTGGAACAAACTTAACATTCAATGTCATTTCTATATACAACACATCTCCATTTTCAACCTTTAGATTGCTGTAAGAATTAGACGCGGATACATTGGCGGAGTAGTTGCCGATCTCCGAAGTTGCAGTTCCCATTGTTTGAACAAAACCAACGTTTCCCAAAGAAGCTACATCCCCGCGCAATACACCAAACCCGGAAACTGCTACACAGTCATAAGTACCGGCTGGGATATCTGTTCCAACCGTGTATGTGCCTGGTCCAAAAATCAAATTGCTTATATCCGCATCATCATTCTCATCTTCCGAGTTAGTCTTCGTGATCGTAGACTGGGCCAGAATGTCTGAACCAGCGTTTGACGGTCTATTAGTGCGCCCCCCAAAAGTAAGAGATACAGCGGCAATAATAGCAACGACAATCACAGCCGCAAAGGCAACATTTCCCTTAATTTTTTTGCTTCTTTTTCCCAGGGCGTTCTCGCTATCGGAAACAGAGGTTTCTGGTGTGTTTGTTGCGTATTCACTCTCAATTACGAGGTGTGATCCAGATATTGCTGTGTTTACAACTTTTGCAGTGTCATCCGGCGATATGAGGATTGAAGTTGAGCAGTCGATTTTACGCCCCTTTTGGAACGAAAGCGTATGTGGTCCATCTTGAGCGCATGCAGAAACGCTTGCGCCGTTTCTTAAAATCCCAACCACCTTATCATCCAAAAGCACCGTGAAGTCGACAGCGCATCCCCACGGCGATTTTTCTCTTGTAATAATGATTTCCTTGTACCCTTCCAATGTAAATCTCTCCTATCAAGGTGGTGTTTAATGTGGCCGCTGACGGCTCCATCGTCATTGAAACCAATATTGACAATAAGAAAGCACAAAAAGAGCTGAATCAGCTTGCTAAGAAAATCCAATCGCTTGAAGATCAACTTACGTCCAAAAAGCAGGGGAGGTTTCCTTTAGTAGAAAACCTCAACGCCGTAAATGCGGAGTTGGAGGAGGCCAGGAAGCAGTTATCCATGCTCCAGGACGAACAGAATGCTATCAATGCCGCCATGAAACCTGGTTCGTCCGCTGATGACTATATGCGTGCCTATTCTGACAGACCTATGGTCGATTCCAAATTGAAAAAGCAACAAGAAAAGGTTGACGCAATTGAGAAAGAGTGGAGGCAGGCTGAAAAAGCGCTTTCAGATTATGATTCCAAAATTTCTGGCTTAGAAGGAAAGTTGAACCTGGCAAAAGAGGAAGCCGGAGGGCTCCAGCAGAACATGGCAAAGTCCGGCCCTGCCGCCGCCAAAATGGCAAAATCAGTAGATAGAGCGCAAAAGAGCGCAAGCAAATTTTCCTCTCGTATGCGTGAAGTTATCAGAAGCGCGCTTGTATTCACGGTCATTACACAAGCTCTTGCGAAGTTCCGTGAATGGATGGGGAAAGTCATCAAAACAAATGACGAGGCTAGAGCGTCTATTGCACGCCTAAAAGGGGCTCTCCTGACGCTCGCTCAACCGATGATTGAGGTCATTATACCAGCATTTACAAATTTTGTCGATATGTTGGCCCGTATAATTTCAATGGCCGCCCGTATTACTGCTGCGCTGTTTGGTACAACAGCAGAGAAAGCTGCGGACTCCGCTGAAAATCTGTATGAGGAAACAGAAGCACTTGAAAAAACGGGTGAAGCGGCTGAGGAGGCCGGGAAATCGCTCGCTTCTTTTGATGAAATCAACCAGCTTTCGGGGAGCAGAAATAAAAGTGAATCTTCTAATCAAGATATTGGGCCAGATTTTTCTGCCTTTCAAGAAGGTATGAATAGCGGATGGCTCCAAGAAATGATGGCGAGTGTATCTGCTTGGGTGCCAATTGCATTAATGCTAGGCGGTATTGCACTTGTAGCTATAGGAGCATCTATAGGGAGTTTAGTGCTGGTTCTTTCTGGTTTACTTTTACTTGGAGCTGGCATTGATTTCTCAGGAGAAAATGAACAATTACAGTCTTGGGTTGATGCACTTGGTTTAAATAGTGTGCAAGAGTTTGTGTTATTGGCAATTATACTCGGCGGCATCGCCATGGTTGCTATTGGAGCTTCAACTGTAAATATTTTACTTGTTATGGCTGGACTAGCTTTGATCGGAGTTGCTGTGGCTTATGCATATCAAAGCGGAATGATGCAAGATTGGGCGGAAGCGCTTGGACTTTCTAGAGCCGCCCAGTTTATAACTGCCGCTCTATTAATAGCTGGATTTGCACTTATTTGTATTGGCGCAGGACTAGGGAATATTCTTATGGTTATATCTGGTATTGCTTTGATTGCAACTGGCGTTTTCGTAGGGAGTGAGAGCGGAGTTTTTGAATCTTGGGCAAAGACGCTGGGACTTGATTCCGCGTTTGACTATGTAACAGCTGCAATGCAAATAGCTGGATTTGCCCTCATCTGTATTGGAGCGGCAATGGGGAATATCTTTATGGTTATCGCTGGAGCAGTTCTTCTAGGAGCAGGGGTGACAGCAGAAGTAATTGGAGAACAGACACTGATGGCATGGTGGGAAAAACTGAAACTTACAACCGTTGTTCAATGGGTATCTGTCGCCATACTTTTGGTAGGCATCGTAATGGTAGCTATTGCGGCCGCTACTGGAAATCTTATTTTGCTAATTGCTGGTGCAGTGGTGCTCGGCCTCGGAATTGTTGCCGCAATAAATGATGATCATTTGCAGGATTGGGTTGAAACATTGGGCCTTGAAAAAGTAATGGAGTATGTAACGATTGCAATTTTGCTTGTAGGAATTGGGCTTGTTGCAATCGGTCTAATGACTATGAACATTCTTATGTTTCTAGGTGGATGCGCACTCCTTATTGCTGGATTTGTCGTTGGGAATGAAAGCGGGACGTTTCGTAGTTGGGTAGAAACATTGCATCTTGAAGAGGTGGCTGGGTGGGTATCTACAGCAATGCTGCTTGCTGGGATTGCATTAGTTGCTATTGGTGCAATGACATTAAACCCTCTATTCATATTGGCCGGGATTGCACTTTTAGGTGGTGGTACAGCGCTTAAGCTTGGAAGTGGCAGCACGAAGGGGAGTTCTTATTCAGCTAGATCAGGCTTAGGCCGAATGTCAGTACCAAGGCTTTCAATTGATGACGTTCCTGCCCTTGCAAAAGGCGCGGTCATACCGCCTAACAAAGAGTTCCTCGCCGTACTGGGAGATCAAAAGAGCGGGACAAATATAGAGGCTCCAACATCTGAGATCGAAGCCGCTGTTGCCCGTGGGATGCAGCGATATGGTGGCGGAGGCTCCAATACAGTTATCTTGGAAATCGACAAGCAGGTGCTTGGTCGCGTATCTTATCAAGCAACTCAGAGCGAAGTTCAGCGTATCGGCGTAAATTTGGTGGAGGGTTAAATGAGCTATATCAAATTGAACGGCATTGAGTTTGACGCAGATGTTGCAATTTCGACTTATAATCGAAGTTTCAATGTACTAGATGGAGATAATGCTGGCCGAGTGCTTTCCGGTCGAATGATACGTGATGTTATTGGAACCTATCTTGGACATAAGATTACAGTGTTTCGCAGAGGAGACAATTACGAAGGGCTGGATACCTTTTGGGACTATCTGTACCAACACTCAGTCGATGATAGCGTTATGTTGGAGGCTGCGGACGGACAGACAACCATCTCCTACGAGGCGTATTATACTAGCGCATCCCAAGACATGGAGAAGGTAGAAGGCAGCGTAAATTATTGGGGAGAAATAGAGGTAAGCTTTGTCCCAATAGACGCGCAGGTCAAGCCGTAAAAGGTGAGGATAGGTAATGGCAAACAAAAACAAAATTGTGTATGGCGACAGAGTGTTTGAGGGCAACAAAATTAAAAGCGGAAATCTTCATATTGCAACATCTCTTCTATCTTCCTCTCTGGAAGCCAATACCTTATCAGTCGTAATTGAGACTGAGGACAGAACAATTACAGAGTTTGAAAGAAACGCTCCAATTGTTTATTTTTATGATGACGTTCAGACCGGTGTGTTTTATGTGAAATCTATTGACCGGAATGGACCCAATACATATAAGATATCTGCAACAAGCGCAATTGGGCTTTTATCTGAAAATCAGCATTATGGAGGAATCTACTCTGGCGAGACTGCATCCAAACTTCTTGCGTCCATATGCGGCACAATACCATACGAGATCAAAACAAATTTAGCAGACATAAAATTGTATGGTTGGCTACCTATCGCTACGGCAAGGGATAACTTGTCACAGGTTCTATTTGCAATTGGCGCAACTATTCGAACTGATCTAAATGGAGTTCTCAGGATTGCGGCCCTTTGGGATGGAATTAGCGGGGACCTTGGTTTAGACCGAATGTATCAGGGCCCGAGCGTCACTAACGCGGCCAAAGTAACCCAAGTAATTGTTACAGAACACCAATATATAAAATCTGGTGAGTCATCCACACTTTTTGAAGGGTCTGTAGAAGAAGGGAAAATTGTTACATTTGATGATCCTGTGTTTGACCTGTCTGCATCTGGCTTTACTATTTTAGAGAGTGGGGCCAATTACGCGAAACTATCTTCTGGTTCCGGAAAGCTTGCTGGAACAAAGTATACGCACAACAAGAGCCAAATCATACGTAATATCGTTTCTGCTAAAGAGCCAAATGTAAAGAAGGTTGAAAATGCTACGTTGGTATCGCTCACAAACTCTGCGGCTGTCGCAGACCGGATGAAAAATTACTATAAGCATGCTCAATCTATCCAAGCACCAGTTGTCTATAAAGGGGAATCAACAGGGAACCGTGTGTTGACGTGGGACCCATATAACAAAGAGCCAGTTACGGCTTGCATTGAAAAAGAAGACATTACCATCTCAAACACATTAAAATCAAGTTCGGAGATGCTTGTTGGATATGTACCATTAAAAATAGAGGAAACTGAATTACTCGAAAACCGTGTAGTTCTTACAGGCGCAGGCGAGTGGACTGTTCCTGAAGGGACAACATATGTAAGAGCAGTTTTGATTGATGGTGGGCAAAGCGGCCAACCAGGAGAAGATGGTCAACCTGGCAATATCGCATGGTCTTCCAATGATTCCTCGAATAACACTAGCTCCGTGCCCGAAAATACGTTTGTCTCAACTACGGCATCAACATCACTAAGAAGCCAATCAGAAGGAAAAGGCGGAAAGAAAGGCCTTGGAGGCCTTGGAGGTAGAATTTTTCAATCGTCGCTCGATGTCACGGGCGGTCAAAAAATAGCGTATTCTTGTGGCAAAGCAACTGGCTACGGAGGGGAAAGTGTCACAACATTTGGCTCACTTTCGTCTGTTAGTGGGAATCGAAATAACCTTGGATATACTGATACAGTTACAGGAGAAACATATGCTTTAGCAGGAAAAGATGGAATTGATGGAGGAGATGGTGGAGGCCCTGGTGAGCCTGGCAAGGATGCTGGAACTGCAAAAGGCGGAGAAGGAATAAGCCAAAGAGGATATTCTGACAGAAAAACATCCTCAGGAAGTAATGTTAATACTCTTTGGTTTGATTCTGAGGCAAATTGTGAGGCAGATTGTGGTGGCGCAGGAGGAGGTGGTGCCGGAGGGAACGGAGAAAATGGTAGCCCAGCACTGGTAGCCAGTAAAGCGACCGTTTTCTATACAGGCGCAAGCTCCACATACAATGGAGCAAACGCAGAAGGAGAGGCATATCAACATGGCGGTGGAAGCGGGGGAAAAGGTAAAGATGGAGATAATGCATCGTCGTATGGTTCAGGCGGAAGTGGAGGAAGCGGTGGTGGCGGCGCTGGAGTATGTGGGTCAGTAAGATTTTCTGTAACAAATAAACTAAAATGGTCTAATCGTGCAGGTGGAACCAGTAAGACGGAAACTCTTAATGTCCGGTGCACTGCCTACATTTATGTAAAAAAGGCTTCAGTTGTAACTGGTGGAGCAGGAGGAAACGGGGGGAGCTCAATGGATGGATGCATTATTTTGTATTATGGCGTTCCCCAGAAGATAGTCTCCGGCCCAGTGAAAGATAAAAATGGCCGCGTTGTTCTGGACAAGCTTGGCCGTCGGCTAATTGTGTGAGGTGAGAAAATGGAACTGACTCTGGAGGAACGTGTAGCGGCACTTGAGCGGAAATTATCAGCCAGAGAAGCAGCAGAAGAACCAACCGAATACTACACCAGCAAATACAGCGGTGAGGAGATCGATGCCCTTCTGGACAAGGTGGCCGCTATGGATGGAGGCGGGGCATAATGCTCATCATGACAAATTGGTACATCTGCACCCCGCCTAAATTTTGCCTCGGATTCGAGGGCGACAATGAGGCTGTAGCCCTCGAAATCTCCACAGACCTCACAGACGAGTGGGACTTAAAGGTGGATGTGGAGAAGGATGGTCAAAAGAATATTATCCAGCTCCAGCGCGTCGGGCAAGTGTACTCCGCTCTGCTGACCTCCTCCATGCTGGCTGATGACGGCCAGTATTTAATGCAGGTCAGGGGTACCCTCGGGGAACAGGTGCGGCACAGCAACATATTTTACGCAACTGTCCATGACTCCATCAACGCTGTAGATGCTTTCCCGCCGCCTCTACCTTCCGAGTTTGAGCAGATGGAGGAGCGTATCACAGAGCTGAACCAGCATCCCCCGAGGCCCGGCTTGGATGGATTTTGGGAAATTTGGAACCCAGACAGTGGCCAGTATGAGGCGTCGGATATCCCTTTACCGGAGGGTGGAGGAGGTACATCCTACAACATCGGGCACGGGCTAAAGCTGGACAGAGACACAAGGACGTTATCTGTGGACACAGTAAACGGCTTTGACGAAGGTGACAATACGCTCCCCATTACCGCAGCCGCGGTGCAGGAGACGGTAGGCAACATCGAAATCCTGTTAGGGACAATTTGAAAGGTGGGAAAGCATGAGTGTAGCAACTGAAATCAGCAGAATCCAAACAGCGCGAAACGCTATCAGGTCAAAGGCCGTTGAACTGGGTATTGGAACAGGCACGGATGATCTGACCAAGCTGGCCGCAGAGATTGAGGCAATCGAGAACAGAGGCGCGGTATCTGCCACCGTCCAAGAAGGCGATACATATACCATCCCCAAAGGCTACCACAACGGCAGCGGCACGGTGTCCGGGGTGTCCGGCGGCGGAAACTATAACCTCCAGAGCAAGACCGTCACGCCTACCAAAGCCCAACAGAACGTGACACCCGACCCCGGCTATTATGGCCTGTCCGACGTGACAGTAGCTGCCATCCCCGGGAACTACCAGGACGTATCCGCCGTTACGGCTACCGCCGCTGACGTATTGACTGGCAAGGTGTTTGTGGACAAGGCAGGTAAGACCACCACAGGCACCATGCCAAACAACGGGGCGGCGACTGAAACACTGACCCCGGAAAAACTGTCTTACACCATCCCGAAGGGCTATCACAGCGGAACAGGAAAGGTGCAGATCACCCCGGAGACGAAGAGTGTTACGCCAAACAAGTCTGTCCAAACAGTGGAGCCTACAGACGGCAAGGTACTCACGTCCGTTGAGGTAGCGGCCATCCCGGAGGCTTATGTGGACACCTCTGACGGCACAGCGGTTGCCGGGGATATCCTTAATGGCAAGACAGCTTACGCAAAAGGCGCGAAGGTCACTGGCTCAATGGCAAACAATGGGGCGGTCTCCGGCGAGATTGATGGCTTGACCACAACCTCCTTTGCCGTTCCTGCTGGTTACACCACCGGGGGCTCGGTGAGCCTGACGGGCGACATTGAGGAGGCCCTGGCGGCCATTTGACGGGAGGCGTGGTATGAGTATTCAGGGCGAAATCGACCGGTTGTCCGCCGCTAAGGCAAGTATCGCAGCGTCACTACAGGCTATGGGCATAGAACCACCGGAGGGCACCACACTGGAGCAGTACGCCGCCCAGTTAGCCGCTATCGCCACGGCTGCGCCCTGGCTCTCAATCCCCGGCGGCGGCACAATGCAGATGGGGGAGAGCCTGGGCGACGGCCCCTACACCATTGAGGTGACAGAAGACGGAGAGGGCGGCGGCCTCTCCGCCGAACAGGTGGGCTACAGCAACACGGGCAGCGGCCTGGATGCTACCAACGTACAAGAGGCTATCGACGAGCTGGCGGGCAGAGGTAGCAGCGGTGTGATCACCTTCAACGGACGATCTGGTGCAGTTGTCCCCCAGGAGGGGGATTACACGGCTAATATGGTTGGGGCTTTACCTAACAGTACAAAGCTGGCAGACCTACCAACAGACGAAAGCCACAGAACAGTAAGCGATACAGAAAAAAGCGCTTGGAACAGCAAAGGAGATCCGGCCAAGAGCACCACAATTACCTTGCTGTCTAGCGGGTGGACGCAAGGTGGGGACGGAAGGTACAGCCAGACGGTTGCCTGCTCCATTGTGGCGGCAGACACCGCGGTAGTGAGTGTAGACGTAGCGCTGAGTGGTACAGATTTGGACGCGGACGCAGAGGCGCTGAACGCCTGGATGGGGCCATCAGCGCAGAACGCCGTGCAGGGAGCTGGGACACTGACCTTTTATGCGGCAGAGGCCCCGACCGTCAACATCCCGGTCAATGTGGGGGTGGGATGATGGTGTTCCTGCATAGGGGTGGCCCAACTGGAGATATGGGGATCTCTGCTGGTGATTTGGAGATAGGACAGGTAGTACATCTAAATGAAAGCGGGGCCCCGATTGACTATCTGGTAGTACATCAGGGCATACCGTCCAATCTATATGATGCATCGTGTGAGGGAACATGGTTGCTGCGGAAGGACATCCGTGAGATGGGGCCGTGGAATACCAGCAATGTAAACACCTTGGCTGGAAGTACAATCATGACCACAATGGCTAAATATGTGCAGGACTATGATAGGCGAGTACAAGAAGCCATAAGGACAATCAAGATACCGTACTGCGTTGGTGGTGGAGATTATACAACTATTAACGGCGGAGGGAACGGTTTGGATTGCAAATTATTCCCGCTGAGTGGATACGAAATGGGGCTTAACAAATCAGATGTTCCCAACATCCCGATTGATGGAGCCAAACTTGCATACTTTGAGGCTGGAATAGGCGAATCAGCCACCAAAAAACGTAGTGCTGATAATATTTATTATACAAGGACTGCATGGGAGACGAGCTATAATGATGCGGTATTGCTTTGCTACACAACTGGTAAACACGGTGGGGCAACACTTAATAACCCTGGAGGATATCGATACGCCCTAATCCTCTCATACAACTTTAAATTCCTAAAGTCAGAGGTGTCCTGATGGTATATGTATCGCGCTTTTTCGCTCCTGCTTCAAGCGGTATTTCTGCGGGCGACCTTGAGGTCGGAAAGGTTGTGCGGCTCAACGAGAATGGAACCCCGGTGGACTATCTGGTGGTTAACCAGGGGATACCGGAGAACAGCCCGCTCTATGATGCGTCCTGCGAAGGTACATGGCTGTTAAGAAAGGATATTGCAGAAAACCGTGTTTGGGATAGCGGAAACTCCAATGTCCTAGAAACCTCCGATATCCAAGCCTATCTAAACGGGGATTGGCTGAGCCGATACGATGCCAAAGTGGCTGAGGCGATCAAACAAGTTAAGATCCCGTACCGGCAGGTCGGCGGTTCCGGCGGAACAGACAGCACCGGAGCAAATGGGCTGTCCTGCAAGATTTTTTTGTTGTCCGGCTATGAAGTTGGATGGAGCACCATTACGAGCCCATACTTCCCTGTAGATGGTGCAAAACTGACCTACTTCGAGTCCGGTACAAATTCATTAGCCAACAGCAAACGGGTTGCAAATCGAAATGGTAATGCTGAAAACTGGTGGCTCCGCTCTCCGTACACCAACGATTCCAATTATGTGTGGTATACCCGGACTAACGGTGACAGCAGCATCTGGAGAGCAAACTCTGACGCAGGCATCCGCCCCGCTCTGATCCTTCCTTACGACTTCCAATTTACCAAAGAGGAGGTGTCGGCCTGATGGTGTTCTTCATGTCGAGGGCGGCTCCCTCCAACAAAACATATGACCCTGTGTTTGCAAACAATGACTGGGCCGCTATCATCGAGGCATGCCACGCCAATGAGGTGCCGGACACCTGGGTAGCTGATGGCACCTGCTACAAGGACATGGACATCGGCGGCAAGGCGTACCGTATCGACATCATCGGAAAGAACCACGATGATCTGTCAGACGGGACGGGCAAAGCGCCGCTGACCTTCCAGATGCACGACTGCTATGCGACCTCTTACACCATGAACCCAAGCAACACTAACGTGGGCGGCTGGCGGGACTGCCAAATGCGGACGCAGACCATGCCCGCGCTAAAAGCCCTGCTTCCGGCGGAGGTGCAGGCTGGGATAAGAGCAGTTAATAAACTGACCAGCGCAGGGAATCAGAGCTCAATCATTGTGACCACCAGTGATGACTTATTCTTTCCATCTGAAGTCGAGGTTTTTGGATATACCAAATACTCTTTCGCGGGAGAGGGCACACAGTATGATTACTACAAGGCGGGCAACAGTAAGGTGAAAAATCTCTCCGGAAGTGCGTCCTGGTGGTGGGACCGTTCTCCGTATTCCAATGACAGTGCGCGGTTTTGCGCAGTCATCAGCAGCGGGGACTCCGCCTGGGGTTCTGCCAGCACCTCGGGCGGCGTGCCCTTCAGCTTCTGCTTCTAGGAGGTAACATGTACTTAAAAATCGGCGAAAAGCAATACAGTGTCTCCCGCCGGGTGGTGACAGAGGATACCATCAAATATCTTTCGGTCACGCCAGCCCCCGGAGAGGTGACAGGCAAAATCCAGATGTACAGAGATGATGGTTTCTTGCTGTCAGAGGATGATGCAGGGAACTATACCCGGCAGACCTACGCTGGTACGCTGCTGACCCTGACCAACAAGCCGGTTCCAGAGCCAGCCCCCCAACCGTCAGAGCCGAGCATGCAGTCACAGTACGCCGCCGCTATGAGGGCCTACGCGGCCACCAGCACGGCCATACCGGACACCTACGCACTGGACATGCCCGACCTGTTTCCCACGTGGGAGGCGGTTCTAGAAGCCGGAGAGGAGCTCCCGGCGGGCCGTATCCTCAACGACGGCGGCCAGCTCTACCGGGTGGTGCAGGCGGTAACTCCTCAAGAGGAGATGCCCCCGCACGACGACGGCATGCTCGCCATCTACCGTCCTATTGACCGGGAGCACGCGGGCACAGCGGACGACCCTATCCCTTGGGTGTACGGCATGGACTGCCATGCGGGCAAGCACTACAGCTACAACGGCAAGGTCTACAAGGTGGCCGAGGGCGGGGACATGATTCCCTGCACCTGGCCGCCCGACAGTCCCGGCATGTGGCAATGGGTGGAGGTGTAGCACATGGCTATCGTTGTAAACGGAAAAAAAGTTGCCGGGGTGGGCTTGCCCGGCAAAGACGGAGCTCCAGGAGCAGACGGCAAGGATGGTGTACCTGGAAAGTCCGCCTATCAGGCGGCAAAAGAGAAAGGATATACCGGAACCGAAGAGGGGTTTAACACCGCTCTGGCTGGTATGCAAAGTGCTCCATTCCTGCCGCTGAGCGGAGGAACAGTTGAGGGCGTTCTCGAAATTAGATCAGGGATTGAATTTGGCTATGGCAGCAATTCGATAGAACTATCTCCCTCATCTGCAAGTCGGCTTGAATTGGTGGCTAATGCTTCCGGCGGGTCCAGTGGCGGCTCGATTGGCGGAACAGTTGAGCTGATAGGGTTGTCCGCGCCAACGGCATCCAATAGTGCCGCCAACAAGCAGTACGTGGATGAGCGCGCGGGGGCGAGGGTTATTTTGGGGAGCTATGTGGGGACAGGAAAATCAGGCGAAAGCAACCCTAATCAAATAACCTTAGCCGAACCCTTTAAAATACTCTGTATTTATGGTAGGCAATATACAGATTCGTATGAAAGTATCGACGCTTCTGGAAGTGGCTCAGTTTCTAATATTATTCCAAGCAGTATTATCCCTACTGAGTATACAAGAGGCTTTGGTTTTTTCTACTCTAACAGCTCAAGAGAGTCTTACGGTAAAAAATCAGCGGATGGAAAAACTTTCAGTTGGTATTTTGGCCTTAGCCCGTCTGGTGCAGCAGATGTACAATTTAATGCATCTGGAACTGTATATCACTACTACGCCATAGTTTAGAAATAAGAGGTGAATAAATATGACCATCATCCAAATTGACCCGCTGGAGACCGGCCAGCACCCGATCCATAGCCAGAGCGGGCGGAGCGTCTGCTGGCTGGATGGCTACATAGAGGTACCCGCCCACCTCCATGACGCGGTGTGGGCGACCTATGGCTGGTGTGACCTCCAGA